>Ga0070699_100000008_pt1 | contig 295702 bp, 265 predicted proteins | sample KBSK1503metaG_FD_65473 | JGI IMG/M metagenome (GOLD analysis project Ga0070699, IMG submission 65473) | Corn, switchgrass and miscanthus rhizosphere microbial communities from Kellogg Biological Station, Michigan, USA - KBS K1-50-3 metaG | ecosystem: Host-associated > Plants > Roots >... | reverse complement strand
CCGAGTATGTCGTCCTCGCGCATGATGAGATATTCCTGATCATCGAGCTTGACTTCGGTGCCCGAGTACTTGCCGAACAGCACGCGGTCACCCGCTTTGACGTCGAGCGCTACGCGCTCCCCGCTGTCGAGTTTCTTCCCTGCGCCGGCAGCAATGACTTCACCTTCCTGCGGTTTCTCTTTCGCGCTATCCGGGATGATGATGCCGCCTCGGATTTGCTCCCCTTCGTCAATCCGCTTGATGATCACACGATCTTGAAGTGGGCGTATACTTGCCATACGTTGGACTGCTCCTTTCTGGTGTTGTGAAGCTAAGCGCTGGTTAGGCCATGGAAACTTCCGCGCGTTAGCACTCTCTTAATGAGACTGCTAAGTATATTTCTGATGGGTGGGTCTGTCAACGCGATGTCGGATTGAGGAGGTCTTTTTCGAAGAGTCTCACTTGATAATGGTCGTCAATCCGTGAAAGCAGTTCGCGGCAGGTCTTCTTCAGATTGGGATGTATTAGATCCGGCGCGATCTCACAAAGCGGCGTCAGAACGAATCGCCGCTCATGCATTCGAGGATGAGGAAGGGCAATCTCCCTTCCGGTGTTATTGATGGTCGCCTCACCGAAGAGTAGTAAGTCGAGGTCGATCACACGTGGCCCGTGTGCAATTGAGCGCTCGCGACCCATTGCCCTCTCAATCTCAAGCAGATCCAAAAGAAAACTTTCGGCTCGAATGTTGAGCTGCACTTCGCTCGCCGAATCGCGGATCTTCGCCTCGATCACCTGGTTTAGAAACCAGGGTTGTTCGGCATAACCTACTGGTTCGGTCTCGTAAACTGAAGACGCCCTGGTTACTTCGGCATTCAGCAGTTTTATCCGCCCGATCGCATCGTGGAGGTTCGTCAATCGATCTCCCATGTTCGAGCCCAGCCCGATGTAAGCCGCGATAGTTGACCCGTTTGAGACTTCGTCGTTTGTCATCGTTCACTGGTTATCATAGAGTCACAATGCGATGCCGACAACGGTCACCATAACCAAACGCGGAGTCCAGCGAGTTCATGCGCGGCACTGCTGGATTTATCGCAGCGACATCACGGACGCAGGCAATGCGCAAGCAGGCGACGTCGTGCGAGTGGCCGACCATCGCGGGCGAGTGTTGGGCTCGGCATTGCACAGCTCGCGTTCTCAGATTGCGCTTCGAATGGTTTCGTTTGATGACGTGGAAATCAACCGGGACTTCTGGCTCGCGCGACTCGCGTCGGCGGAAGCTTTACGCGAGCGCGTCGTCAGTGACACAACTGCCTTTCGCCTGGTCTATGGCGAGAGCGATCTGCTGCCATCGCTCGTCATCGACCGTTATAACGACTGCTTCGCGCTACAGACCCTCTCACAGGGAATGGAGGCTATGAAGCAAACCTGGGTTGAGTTGTTGGTCGAGCGATACAAGCCGCGCGCGATAATCGAACGCAACGAAGCGCGCGTTCGCGACCTTGAAGGCTTGCCTCGAACGACTGGAGTTTTATTCGGATCCGATCCCGGCGAAATAATCATCGAAGAGAATTCGATACGATTCGCCGTGAATCTCGGCGAAGGACAAAAAACCGGCGCGTTTCTGGATCAGCGTGAGAATCGCGTTGCGGCTGGCGGCTACGCGCGCGGCCGAGCGCTTGACTGCTTTACTTATCATGGCGCTTTCGCGCTCCACCTTGCGAGAGCCGCTGAAGAAGTGATTGGAGTGGATGTGTCGTCTACCGCGATTGAGACGGCCATTCGAAATGCGGAGCTGAACGGCGCCCGTAACATCAAATTCCGTGAGGCGAACGTGTTTGACTTGTTGCGTGAGATGGAACAAGCGGGCGAGCAATTCGACGTGATTAACCTCGATCCTCCGGCGTTCGCCAAGAACCGCTCAGCCGTGGAAGCCGCCGCTCGCGGTTATAAAGAGATTAACCTGCGTGCCATGAAGTTACTCGCGCCGGGAGGCACGCTTATCACGTCGACCTGTTCGTATCACATGACCGAGGACGCGTTTCTGAATGTGCTCGCGGAAGCTGCGACGGACGCGGGGCGCAGTGCCCAGATGATCGAAAAGCGAATGCAGGCACGAGATCATCCGGTGCTGGTCTCGATGCCCGAAACCCACTATCTGAAGTGCATTATCCTGCGAGTTGACTGATGAGTGACGAGTGAAACGTGAAAAGTGAGACGTGATGAGGGATACGTGATTCTTTCCCGGTTCACGTCTCACTTTTCACGTTTCACGTTTCACGCATCACTCATCACGCTTACTACCGCACTGTCGCAGTAACTTTAGCGGTTCCGACATTCGAGCTCGAGTCGGCGCAACGAAACGCAATCAGGTGCTCGCCCGGCTTGTCGAACCTCGCTGTGACTTTGAATACCTCGTGCGCCGAGTCGGCTATCCCGTCCATCGGGTAGATCAACTGCCACGCGCCTCCGTCGATGCTGAACTCGCCTCGCACAATCCGGCTGGTCAAATCAGTCGCATCGAAAGTCACTTCAGCGACTTGCCCAGTGATTGAAGGTCCGGTCAGCTTTATTGACGGCGGTGTATTGTCCAGCTCGATTGCTTCCGTTGTCTCGTCATCGGTCAGCGCCTGCTCTGTAGTATTGCCTGGCTGATCGCTTGCCAACACCTTGAAGAAGTATGTTCCGTCGGGCAGGCGATTGCCGTCGATGGTGTAGTAGTTTTGCGAGAGACCCTCGACCAGCAGGTGCCATTCGTTCTCACCAGGTGTCTGATAAAACACTTTGTAGACAAGCGAGTCATCATTCGGATCGCTTGCCTGCCACGTGAGCGTCCGGGCGCCTTTCTGAAAAAATCTTCGCGGAGGGACGTTTGTAGCGACCCCGAACAATTGCGGATCGAGCCCGGACGAAGCAATTCCCGGGTCGATGGCAAGCGGCATTTCCTGAAGCGCAAGCCCTGGCGCCATAACCGTCACCGAAGCAAGTTCGGGCGCCTGATTGCGCGGAAGATACGCTACAACAACCGATTCGAGCCGAGCCGCGCTCTGCTTCGACGCTGTATTCTTAAGGACTGCGCGCCATTGAATAAATCGCGCGCGCGGGCTCGTCACCTGGTCACCGCTTGAGTTTCGATAAGCGGCGGACCAGTCGCTCCACGTCGTATCAGGGCTTTCGGTGTTGCCGCTACGAGTTTGAATCTCGACGCCAGCCGAGCCCCGCCACGTGATCACACCCCATTGACCCGCGAACTTCGTGTCGCGAACCGGTGAAACGTACGTGCCTTCGCTTACAGCGTCTCGGCCAATTCGATACAACCTCCCGAGGTTACTCGAGGTGGCGTACAGGTTTTCGCCAACCGAGAATATCGTTGAGGTCTGATCCTCTGGCGATTGGATCAACAGCGTGTGCGATCGGTCGGTTCCCACCTGATAGATGCGGCCCTTGTTGCCTGTCCCAACGAGCACCCGCCCGTCTGGGAGCGGTTTCAAACCGAACCCAACGGAATCGGGCGAGCGCCAGTAGACTTCGCTTCCGCCATCGGGTTGGACGCGGAACAGCACGCTCTTCGCACCGTCAGTCTTGCGGCGGCTTGCCGCCGAACTGAAAGCCGGCGCAATCTCAACGGCTTGTCCGGTGTGTTCTTCCTGATCGTCACCGGTCGAGATCGTAATCACTCCTTCGTTTGAAAGAGAGCTTGTCGATGAGACGCCGGCCGAACCAGATCGCTGTGAGGCGCCACCCTGCTGATTAACACCGAGCGCGTATATTGCCCCATCCGTCGCTACTGCCAGGCTGTGAATCTCCTGCATCGGCGAATCAAATAACGCGAACAGTTTGCCGGTTGACGACACCCGCAGCACGAGCCCCGATGGATCAGTGCCGGCGATAAGATTCCCACTCTTGTCAATCGCAAGCGATACGATGTTTGTTTCGTTGGTATCCGCAAGCACCGCGGCCTTGCCCGTCGAGTCGATCTTGTAGATCACTCCTTTGTCGCCAGTGCCCGCATACAGCGTCGATGTCGCCGGGTCATAGGCGAGCGACCAGATGTATTTGTCCGCCGGATCGTAAAACACCGACTCTTTGCCGTCCGGAGTTAACTTGTAAATCTTTCCTTCGGGCGAAGTGCCCGCATAAAGATTGCCCTGCGAATCCGTGGCCAATGCGGTGACGTCGAGTTCCGGGGCGTCATAAAGCAATGCTCCCTGGCCAGCGGGAGTCACTTTGAAAATTCGCCCGTCGTGACCGGTACCAAGATAAATGTTACCGGAGGCATCGGTAGTGCTGGACCAGACATAAGCCTGTTTTGTGTCGTAGACGAGAGAGAATGCGGGAGCGAGGTTGATTGTTCCGTTCTCGGCGATCGAGACACCGCGAGCATCGCCCTTTATCACGTCATCCTGCTTCGATATTTCCCAGAAGACCGGGCCAACCGCAATCGCGGATCCAACAATCAACAAGACAGCCGTCACGGTCAACGCAGTTCTTAACAGCGCGGAAAAGTTAAACATCTCACACATCCTTTCGTGTACCACATTCTCTCAAAATCATGTCTCTCTCTATCATCGTACCTGTTATTCCGGTTTTCAAACTTGAGTTGCCTCGGACCGGAGGCGGAGACGGCTCTGTCCCAAAAGCGAAAGCCCGCAAACAACGCGGGCTTTCTAAAACTGTCGGCTCCATTCGGGCGGGCGAGTAACGAATAGGTCAAAGCTTGCTCGATCGCCCGGGTTACTTGATCACGCTAATCGTTATCGACTGTTGTCCGCTGATAATGAACTGTGAAGGCGGAAGCTCGTTCTCGGCGATCGTCACTACCGACAGTGCGGTGTATCCGCCCGAAGTCCGGCTCGACCCAAGCGTCGCCAGCACCGAAGGCGGCAACACAGGCATCTCTTCGTTGCTGACGATAGCGCCCGAACCCGCGCGCATGAGCTTCACGTATAGCCGATTGTTTCGCTTCATCTTGTTGATCGCCCGCACCAGTTGCCCGAGATCCTTCGGCACGAAATCCGCCGACGGCTGGGCCCGTTCTACTTGATTGAGCGAAGCACCATCCCCGACCAATATCGCCAGCGGGCCGGCAGGCGCATCGGCCGGGATGACCAGCGGTATGCGTTCGACGAATTCATTTCCGTTGTCGTCACGCGCAAACGCCTGAACTTCGAGCGTCTCGCCGGCGCGCACTTCGGTCTTATCAACCCACAAGCGATTGAGGCTCCCTGTCGAGCGGCTGTCAACCGAACTCACTTCAATCTCGATCCCCCGAAGATCCAGTGCGCTGAAGCCGCTGTTCAAGAGCGCCGCGATCGGCTGAGCGGCGGTATTTACCGCGAACATCGCCGCGCCGTTCGCTGAGCTGAAACTGTTATCCAGCACAACATCGGGCTGACCATTGATCGAAACCCGTCCAGTGAGTTTCAGCGTCTGATTGCCGATCTGCCGTTCGGTTGACGAGATCGCCGCAAACAGTGTCATCCTGGCCAGCAGCGGCGTTAGGAACGAGTCTGACACGATTTCGAAGTTGTAGGTCTCGGTCTTGTTGCGGCTTGTGTGCACCGTCAATTTGAGCGGCACCATTCGCGGCTTATCACCCAACTGGCCAAACACTCCGGTTGAACGATCCTGATTGATAGACCCAACCAGATTGCCTCCAGCCGACAGCTTGAACGAATTGTTCAAATTGGGAACGACCGTGACTACAGACGATTCAGCCATCGGCCAGCTCGTTGCTCCCGAGCTTAAGAACGGGTGCCCGAACGCATAAATTCGATCGCCGTCACGAAAGGTCACGGTGCCGGCCGCGTCGATCGTGAAGTCCCCGCGCACGAGTTGAACGCTCACCGACGATCCGCCCGTGAGCGTGTTTTCATCGGCGCGAACCAGCGGCCCGAGACTCGATCCGCCGCCTACGCCCGCAATCGGTTGAATACCGATCCTCCTGAGATCACCGGCGAACATGTCGATCACATTCTGCGAGATTCCTGAAAAGGTGACTGGCGTTGCGATCGGAACCATCGTCTGCCCGACGTACGGCGTGAGCGCGCCGCTGCTCGCTGCCCGAGCGCCGATTTGCATGGTGGGCACCGCGCCCATCGAATCAAAGGAATTTCCGGCGCTTTGTCCGATCAACGTTCTGAAGCTTGCGCGTTGGCTCGAGTGAGGCGCTTCTTCCTTTTGCACCTCTTCGAAATTGTCGATCATGTACTTGATCGGTGTGATTCCAGCGATCGGTTCTTTCGCAAACGGAAAGGCGAACGCGACTGCGCCCACGAGCTTGCCGTCGATGTAAACGGGGCTTCCGCTCATTCCGGCGAACACGCCCGTTCGATCAACCAAAGGGCCGCCGAGCCGCGCAATCACCAGGCTCTGTTTCGGGTTCGGCACTCCGTCCAGCGTCCCAAGCACCTCCACCTCGAAGCGCTCAGGCTTTGAACCCTGAAAGACGCTCATACCGTAGCCCTTCATGCCGGGACGAACCTGATCGAGCGGCATCAGTTTCGAATTTGGTGTTGATGAATCCGAAGCCAGCGACACGGTGGTGAGGATGGCTAGAAAACAGAGCGCGGTGAATATGCGTCTCATAAACCTCTTTCCAGTCAGGGGCGTGCCCAAGGTAACCAAATTGATTGTGTTCAACATCGCCGAGACGACGTCACGGGTTGTACGGGAACCGTTGTGATGATACAAGGCTGTAAATCCTAGAGTCAAGAATTCTTTCTTCCTGCATGTTCACGCGAGGAAGGAGTTTCGAGGCGGGCTCGCGTTGACACCCATATCCGCAGATGGCAACCTTGAGCAGTTCGACGAGGAACCTTGAATGAGCATGAATGCGAGTGAATTGAAGGTTGGTCTTATCGGCGGAACCGGAGAAGAGGGCCGCGGGCTAGCGCTGAGATTGGCGATGGCCGGAGCTCGCGTGTCGATTGGATCACGCACCGTTGAAAGAGCCAAAGCGACGGCGGATGAACTAAACCAAATTTTCAACGCGCCGGACGGAACTCGGATCCAACATCAAATTACTTTCGGCGAAAACAAGAATGTAATCGCAGATTCGGATCTCGTTTTGCTCACGGTACCGTTCGCGCACGCGGCTTCGACGCTTGATGCCCATCGCGGGGATTTTCGCGAAGGCTCGATCCTCATCGACATTACCGTGCCGGTTTCGTTTGAGCAGGGCCGAGTGCGATACGTTGAATTGCCCGAAGGCTCGGCAAGCGAGCACCTGACGACGCGGCTGCCTGAGAACATTCCTCTGGTCGCCGCGTTCAAAACCGAACCGGCTCATTTCCTCGCGGAGATTGACCAGTCACTGGATTGCGATTGCTTTGTCGCGGCCGATTCGAAAGAAGCAAAAGCCCGAGTGATGGAAGCGATAGGTTCCATTGCAGGCTTGCGCGCCGTCGACGCCGGGACTCTCTACAGCGCACGCACGCTCGAACGAATGACGGTGCTCGCAATCGGGATCAATCGACGCAACAGGATCAAAACCGCTCGCTATCGAATCATTGGCTTGTAAGACGGTTCAGAGTTCAGGGTTCAGGGTTCCGAGGTCAAGGTTCGGAATTCCCTTACAGGTCTTCTGGGTAACTCTGAACTCTGAACCCTGGACTCTGAACTCTGAATATGAAGATCACAGCGCTCGCCGGAGGGATCGGCGCCTCAAAGCTCTTGCTCGGGCTCGCGAGTGTGATGCCGCCCGAAGACATCACGATCATCGCAAACACCGGCGATGACATCGAACTGTTCGGGCTTCGCATCTGTCCCGACATCGACACCGTTACATATACGCTCGCCGGCGTCATCAACGAAGAAACCGGTTGGGGACTGAAAGGCGACTCCTTCGAATGCCTTCGATCGCTTGCACGCTACGACGAAGCCTCGTGGTTCAACCTTGGTGATCGCGATCTCGCGACGCACATCTTTCGAACGAATCAGCTTCGCAACGGCGTGTCACTCTCCGAAATCACGGACCATGTGCGGCGTTCGATTGGTGTTCAATCAAAGATTCTGCCGATGACGGACTCATATACGCCCACTCGTGTTGTCACCGATGAAGGCGAGATGCACTTTCAGGAATACTTCGTTCGGCGAAGATGTGAGCCTCGAGTGCGCGAGATTCGCTTCGACAACATCGAGTCGGCGAAGCCCGCGCCCGGGGTCCTGAACGCGGTTCTCGAGGCTGACGCCGTAGTCGTTTGCCCCAGCAATCCGTTCATCAGCATCGGCCCGATCCTGGCAGTGCCCGGCGTGCGCGACGTTCTTCGCGAGACAAAAGCAACGGTCATCGCGATCACGCCCATCATTGGCGGAAAAGCTTTGAAGGGGCCAGCCGCGGACATGCTTCGCGATCTCGGCCACGAAGTTTCCGCGCGCGCGGTCGCCTCGATGTACAGCGACTTCGTCGATATCTTCCTCCTCGATGAAACCGATGCTCACTTGGCGAAAAATCTAAACACTCTCGATCTGGAAGTATTCAACGCGAACACCATTATGAATTCGCTCGCGGACAAACGCCGCGTCGCGGAGCAGGTGCTCCAAATCGTTGCGGAACCGCGGATCAAAAGAGTCATCGAACTAGAAACCACGGGGATCACCCAGAGCACGGGGACGACCGAATGAGGTTCCTATATCCCAGTGCTCCCCGTGCTCCCCGTGGTTCGATTTCTCGAGCTGTGTTCATACCCGCTCATCTGTGGTTGCATTCATGAAAGCGCTTCTCATTCCGTTAAAAGACCCAACAAACGCAAAGAGCCGGCTCGCGGATTTGCTCTCTGCCGAGGAGCGGCGGCGGCTTGCGTGGGCCATGTTTGAAGACGTCATCCGAGCAGTCGCCGGAGCGCGCAAACCCGATCGCGTTGCGTTGGTCAGCAGTTTTACTCCGGCCATCGAGCGCGCCCGCATTTTGAATTGGGAAGTGTTGATCGAGGAATCGCAAGTTTCCGAAAGCGCTTCGGTCGATTGGGCTTCGAGAATTCTCAGCGAGCAAGGCTTTGATACCGTGATGAGATTGCCGGCCGATCTGCCTCTTGTGCGAGCTTCTGACATCGACGAGCTTCTCTCTGGCAAACTTGATTCGCCGGGGGCTGTGCTTGTTCCGTCGCGCGAGGGCACGGGCACGAATGCCATCATTCGCACGCCGCCGGCCCTGTTTCCGTCGCGTTTCGGCCCGAACTCGCTTGCGTTGCATAAAGAGGAGGCTGCTCGCGTCGGCTTCGAGTGCCGCGTGGTAAACAACGAAAGAATCGCTTTGGATATCGATGAGCCTTCGGATGTGGAACGCTTGCTCGAATGCAGGAAGGACACGGAATCCGTCAATCTTCTGATTGACATCGGCATTGGCAAGAGACTGGTTTCGCGCAAAGACAACAAAGACTCGCAAAGAGCGCCAGGATGATGAAAAGGTCGAGCATTCACATAATCGGCGTGCCGGGAATGCCCGAAGTCTCAACCGGCGATGACGTTGCAACTTTGATTCGTGAAGCTGCGCGCTCCGCCGATCTCAACCTCCTCGATCACGATGTGTTGGTCATCGCTCAGAAGATCGTCTCAAAAGCCGAAGGCCGCGTGGTGCAATTGGATTCAGTCGAACCTTCGGCGCGCGCGCGCGAGTGGGCCGAAGCCTGGGACAAGGACGCCCGCGTTGTCGAAGTAGTTTTGCGCGAATCGAAACGCATTCTTCGAATGGAACGCGGCATATTGATCTCGGAAACCGAGCACGGCTTCGTGTGCGCGAATGCCGGAGTTGATACGTCCAACGTCGCCGAGGGCACCGTGACTCTCCTGCCGAAAAATCCTGATGAGTCGGCCGGGCACATTCGCGCCGCTCTTCAAAAACATTTCGGCGTCGCGTTAGCGGTTATCGTGTCGGACACCTTCGGCCGCCCGTGGCGCGAAGGATTGGTCAACGTCGCTCTCGGAGTTTCGGGAATCGCGCCGCTGGTCGACTATCGCGGAGAGAAAGACTCGTACGGGCATCAGTTGAAGGTCACGGTGATGGCGATCGCCGACGAGTTGGCTTCGGCGGCCGAGCTTGTGATGCGTAAGAGCGCCGGAATACCGGTCGCGATCATTCGCGGCTTTGACTATGAATCGAGCGAAGGTTCGAGCGGCGCGTTGATCCGAACCCGGGCGCTTGATCTGTTTCGATGAAGTCATTCGTGTGATAGAATCGCCGCCACGTTACCTTAAGACAGCCCAAAGTCGGCCAGGCCCTAACCGGCCAAACTTGACCATGCGTGAACGGAGGGCATACGAAATGTTCACACGACGAAACTTCTTGAGATCAGTCGGCACCGCAACCGCGATGGCGAGCGTCGCTTCGATTCGCGAAGGTGGGATAGATCGCATTTTCGCGGCAACGCGCGCGGCCGGCGAAACACCGCTCGACAAAATCGCCGCCGATGAAGACTTCTGGCGCGAGATTCAACAAGCCTTCACCGTCGATCGCTCGCTGATCAACCTCAACAACGGCGGCGTGAGCCCGTCCCCGCGCATCGTGCAGGACGCGATGCGCCGTTATCTCGAATTCTCGAATTCGGCGCCCACCGTCAATATGTGGCAAGTGCTCGAGCCCGAGATCGAAGGCGTGCGGCGCAGGCTCGCGGCCGCGTTCGGATGCGACACTGAAGAAATGGCGATCACTCGCAACGCCAGCGAAGCTCTCGAGATTTGTATCTTTGGTCTCGATCTCAAGCCCGGCGATGAAGTCCTCACGACGAACCAGGATTATCCGAGAATGCTGACGTCGTGGCGGCAACGCGAACGCCGCGACGGCATTAAGCTGCGCACGTTCTCGTTTCCCGTTCCGCCCCCGTCTATGGATGATCTGTATGAGCGCTTCGAGCGGGCGATCACTCCGAAGACGAAAGTCATTCAGGTGTGTCACATCACCAATCTCACGGGCCAGATTTTCCCGATCAAGCGAATCTGCCAACTGGGACGCGAGCGCGGGATTGAAGTGATCGTCGACGGCGCGCACGCGTTCGCGCATTTTCCGTTCAAGCACGCGGATCTCGATTGCGATTACTACGGAACGAGCCTGCACAAGTGGCTGCTCGCGCCACACGGCACAGGGTTTCTGTACGTCAGAAAATCCAAGATAGCCAAACTGTGGCCGCTGATGGCCGCCGAAAAGAAACAGGACGAAGACATTCGCAAGTTCGAAGAGATCGGCACGCACCCGGCCGCCAATCACAACGCGATATCCGAAGCGATCACGTTTCAGGAAGGCATCGGCATGGAACGCAAGGCTGCGCGGCTCCGCTTTCTCAAGGACCGCTGGGCTCGGAGGCTCGAACAGATGAAGGGCGTGCGAATCCTGACGCCTTACGATCCGGCCCAGTCGTGTGGGCTTGCCAACTTCAGCGTTGAAGGAATCGATCACGGCAAACTCGGCGCGGTGTTGTGGGAAAAATATCGAATCATCTGCACGCCGATTGGTCACGAAGAGTTCAAAGGGATTCGAGTTACGCCGAACGTGTACACGACGCTTTCGGACATCGACACATTCTGCGATGCGGTTGAAAAGACAATTCGGTCGGGCCTGGCGGCGTGAGGTTCATCGCGAGCGTTCCCAAAACAAGCGTTCAGAGTACCGACTTTAGTCGGGCAGTACACTTCAAGCTGGCGAAAACGGAAACTACCCGACTAAAGTCGGTACCCTGAACACCCGCGTTCTTCGAACACCCGTTCCCTTCGACTCTATGCTCAGTCCCAAAGAATCAAAAGTCATTGCCCGCGTCGATGAACTTGCCGATGAGATGATCGAGTGGCTCCGCGATCTCGTTCGCATTCCCACCATCAATCCACCCGGCGAATACTACCGAGACTGTGCGACGTTCATTGGAGCGAAGTACAAAGAGTTCGGCTATGAAACCAGCTTTATCGAAGCGACAGGCCTCGCCGAACACACGCCCGCACATCCACGCGTCAACGTCATCGGCCATCTGAACGGCTCGCGTTTTCATCCGACTCTTCACTTCAACGGTCACCTCGACGTAGTGCCTCCGGGCGCCGGGTGGACGCTCGATCCATTCGCGGCCGAGATGCGCGACGGACGAATCTACGGCCGCGGCGTGACCGATCAAAAGGCCGGCATCGCGGCTTCGCTGTTCGCAGTCGAGGCGATCCGTCGCGCGGGAATCAAACTCGCGGGCTCGATCGAACAAAGCGCAACGGTCGACGAAGAGAGCGGGGGATTTGCGGGCGTGGCATATCTGGCGGAGCACGGTTATGTTCGCCCCGATCTTGTCGATTACGTGATCATCACCGAGCCGCTGGATTACGATCGAATATGTCTGGGTCATCGCGGAGTTTATTGGTTTGAAGTCCTGATGCACGGACGAATCGCTCACGGAAGCATGCCGTTTCTGGGCGTGAGCGCGATCGATCGAATGGCTCGCTTGATCGATCGAGTCGAGCGCGAGCTGAAACCAAGACTCGCCGAGCGTCGCACTCGCATGCCAGTCGAGCCTGATGGTGCTCGCGCTGCGACGATCAACGTCAACTCGATCCTGGGCGGGCAGAATCCCGATGCGCTTCAAACGCCCTGCGTGGCTGATCTTTGCCGAGCGATATTCGACCGGCGGTTTCTGATCGAAGAGAGGCTCGAAGACGTTCGCGAAGAATTCATCGATCTGATCGAGCAGTTGCGCGCCTCCGACGCGGAGCTTCAATACGAACTGAAAGATTTGATGATCGTTCATCCAACAATGACCTCGCCCGACTCGCGGCTTGTGACGACGATGAGCGATGTGATCAGTGAAACCGTGGGCCGGGAAGCACCGCTGATCGCAAGCCCCGGCACTTATGATCAGAAGCATTTCTCGCGGATCGCGGGCATCGAGCAATGCATTGCGTATGGGCCTGGTATTTTGAAGATGGCGCACCAGCCGGATGAGTATTGCGAGATCGAGCATCTGATGTCAGCTTCGAAGGCGATGGCTATTGGAGCGATGAGACTGTGTGGTCTCGAAGGCAATTGATATGCAGACCTGTCTCAGCCTTGCGAATTGCAGCTAGTGAATTAGTACAGAGAGTTATGCCGGCGAAACAACCTCTCATTGCGGGCACAGTGTCGCTTCTCATCGCGATGAGCCCTATTTCCGCTCGATCTCAAGGCATACCGAGTGCGCGGATTAGAAACAAGGCCGTCAGTGCGTTGCGGAAATGTACGCGGCTAACTCCATCGAATGACTGCGAAATCGTGACTCAGCAGGCAATTCGAATATTCAAGCAGGGCGACAAGGCTCTATTAAAGCCCCTACTCGATCTTGGATTGAAGAGCGATGGTAGCTTGTCCGAGATGCTCGGTAGTTTCTTCGGTGAAGACGTGCTCGTGAAAACTCCGAGGCTATTCCTGAGCAGCATCGCGCGGCGGCCGAGAAGCGATCAGGCCGCATTATCGTTCTTGGCGGGATCAATGGACGGTTCAGGAATGCCAAAAAACATGTTCAGAGATGTAAAAAACAAGTTACGTCGTATCTTGCGGCTTCAGTATGATCCGCTCGCTCCAGTTGCGAAGATTTGTTTGTCGAGTGTGGTGGCCGCAAATGCGAACCGCTGACCTAAACGATCTGTGTTACGGATGTCATATCACGCAGTGTGAAGAAAAGGAATTAAACGGGAGTATACTTCAAAGCCGGTATGAGTACTTCGACAGATGAGAGGAGGGCGCAGAACATTCGAAGCAGCGACGACTCTCTGTCCGTCGATCTGAACGATGGACGCACTATATCCGTGCCTCTTGCGTGGTACCCGAGACTTTTGAATGGCACAGATGCAGAGCGGCAGAATTGGCGCTTCATTGGCGACAAAGAGGGAATCCACTGGCCGGATCTGGATGAAGACATAAGCGTCGAGAATCTGCTGCTAGGCAAGGCATCCGGTGAAAGTCAGAACTCCTTCAAGAATTGGTTAGAGCAACGCCGTGCCAACCCTGAAAGGGTGGCGGAATAAAGCCACGGGTGAGTCCGCGAACCCGTGGACGCTGGCGAACGGAACGCCGAACCGACGAAGTGGGTGGCGGACCTCTCTGAACCTCACAGACTCGCGGGATACGAAACGGCCGCCACCCTCTTCGAGGGTTCGAGGGACTTGCTCGCGCGGTCCACGGGTTCGCGGACTCACCCGTGGCTCTACTCCGGCATCCCTCCGGGATTGGAAGCTTGCGGAGGAAGAGTGAAACCAAAACCAACACGGCGCGAACTTCTTGGCGGAGCTATTGCGGCCGCAGGCGTCAGCATTTTCGGTGAGGGCGCCGAGTCGAACGCTACACTCGTTCTTGACGACAAGCGCTCGATCACCGACGTCGCCGGAATCAAAGTCGGGCACTTCACTGACTCGCGAAGGCCGACCGGATGCACGGTTATCCTCACCGAAGAGGGCGCGGTCGCGGGTGTCGATGTTCGCGGAGCCGCGCCCGGCACTCGCGAGACCGATCTGCTCAATCCCATCAATTCAGTTCAACAAGTTCACGCGATCATGCTCTCGGGCGGTAGCGCGTTCGGACTCGACACCGCGACCGGCGCGATGCGTTATCTCGAGGAGCGAGGCATTGGATTCAATGTTGGAGTCGCTCGCGTGCCGATCGTGCCCGCGGCGATTCTGTTTGATCTCGGAGTCGGTGACTCAAAGATTCGTCCCGACGCCGAAGCCGGCTACAAAGCATGCAAAGCCGCGACGACCTCATCGCCCGCCGAAGGCAACGTCGGCGCAGGCGCGGGGGCTACGGTCGGCAAACTGTTCGGAATGGCTCGCGCGATGAAAAGCGGCATCGGAACATCAGCAATCAAAGTCGAAGGCATCACGGTCGGCGCAATCGTAGCCGTCAACGCAGTCGGCGATGTGTTTGATCCGGCGACGGGCAAGGTAATCGCGGGCGCTCGAACGAAAGACGGCAAGTCACTGGTCAACACGATGTCGGCGCTGTTGCGAGGCGAATCCTTTCCGCCGTTGTTTGCCGGGACCGCGACTACGATCGGAGTTGTCGCTACGGACACTGTTCTGACGAAGGTGCAGGCTTCGAAGGTTGCGCAAATGGCCCACGACGGCTTGGCGAGGACGATTAATCCGGTGCACACGGCTTACGATGGAGATACGATCTTCGCGGTCGCGACGGGTAAGTCTTCGAAGACGGCTAACGTGACGTTGATTGGAACGCTTGCGGCGGAAGCAGTTGCTCAAGCAGTCGTGAGAGCAGTGCGCGCGGCTCGTGGCATTGCTGGATTACCGAGCGCGTCGGAGATCAGCTAGCCCTACAGTCCTATGCAGGCTGCAATTCCCACTCGCGCGCGCGGCGAGTCAGAGCATCGACGTGTTGCGGCCAATCATGCAGAGTCGCCGGATCGAAGTCAGCTCCGTTGGGCCAGACCAGCGTGTGAACTTCCGGATCGATGCGAACCTTGTTGAACAACGACAGGTTTCGGAGCGGCCGATAGAGTTCGCCTGCCAGAACGGGGTGGAAGTCAATAGTCTGCTCAGTGTCATCGTCAAAGCGCACGCGCAGGATATGAGCCGCGAGTATCTCGAATCCTTCAACTCGATAGATGGGATGAATCATAGTCACCTTCTCTACTTGAGGGGTTCAATCGGAACCGGCCTCTGACCAACTTGCAATAGATTCCAATCCGAGAGCAGTTCAGTCAAGTGCATCTCAGCCCATGCTTCCACGAGGCGTGCCTGGCGTCTTGGCAGTGAACCAGCGATCAATTCAATCGGATCGAGACCATAGATCGCCACTTCATCCTGATAATACGCGTGGAAGTGTGGCTTCGTGATGTGGCGCGTTGACTTCCGCATACATTCGAATGATTATTCCGAAGAATCGGCTGAGTTCTGGCACAATTGAATTGTACTTCGTAAGCTGATTCGCCGAAACCTGATCGATGACCTTCCTTCCAATCCTCACTGCCTATGCCGTGCTGATGATCCTCATTGGCGCGATCGTCTCTCGACGCGTGCGAGGATCAAGCGACTTCTTTGTCGCAGGGCGAGGGCTGGGCGCGGGGTTGATCTTCTCGACGCTGCTGGCCGCCAACATCGGCGCAGGCTCGACAGTCGGGGCGGCGGGACTCGGATACCGTGATGGATTTTCGGCGTGGTGGTGGGTCGGGTCGGCGGGCATCGGTTCGGTCATACTCGCGTTCACCGTAGGTCCGCGGATCTGGCGCCTGGCAAAGCAGCACAATCTCTACACGGTCGGTGACTATCTCGAGTTTCGCTATGACCGGCGAGTCCGCGGAGTTGTGGCGCTGTTGTTGTGGGCGGCTTCGCTGACGATTCTTGCGGGGCAGTTGATCGCGGTCGCGTGGATACTGAACGCGGTTGCGGGTACAAGCAAGCCGGTCGGATGCGCGATCGCGGCGGTAATAATCACGACTTACTTCACGCTTGGAGGCTTGCACGCGACCGCGCGAGTGAACGTGTTGCAACTGACGGTCAAGCTCGCGGGATTTGTGATCGCGTTGTTGTTCCTGATCAGCATCAGCCAGGGGCTGGCGGGCGTCAGAGAATCGGCGGCCATTTCTGTCGGAGCGGTTCATGCCGATTCGTATCTTGGCTTCGCGGGCGAAGGCTGGCCTTCGGTGGTCAAGTATCTTGTCACGCTTGCGCCTTCGTTTGTGATCTCGCCGGGGCTGTTGCAGAAGCTGTTCGGCGCGCGTGACGAGCGAGCAGTTCGGGTTGGCGTCGGAGTGAACGCCATCGGGCTTCTTTGTTATGCAATCGTGCCGGTGCTGATGGGAGTCATCGCGCGAGGCCGTTTCCCGGCGCTGGCCAGTCACGAGTTGGCGCTGCCGGCCGTTTTGACCGAAGCGCTGCCGTTCTGGCTCGGAGCGTTGTTACTCGGCGCGATCTTTTCGGCTGAGCTAAGCGCATCGGACGCCGCTATGTTCATGTTGAGCACGTCGTTGAGCAAAGACTATTACAAGGCTTTTATCAATCCGGCGGCGACCGATGCCCGATTGATGCTGGTCGCCAGGTGGTCAGCGGCCGGATGCGGAATTGTCGCCGCGCTGTTGGGCATCCTTCTGCCGACGGTTATTACGGCGCTTACAATCTTTTATACGCTGCTGGTCGCCGCGTTGCTGTTGCCGTTGATCGCGGGTTTATACACGAAGAGAGTCGACGCTCGCGCTGCGATTGTGACAATGATTATTTCTGTGGGAGTCACGTTCGCGCTCGAGTCGATCACTAAAGGGCAAGGCGTGCGCGGCGTGCCGTCATTGATCGTAGGTATCGCCGCTGGCGCAACTGTGATGATCGTCGCGACGGTTACACGCGATCGGAACGCCTCAACTTAATAGGAGGGCTGTGGACTACGAAAAACTTTTTCGACTCGATGACCGCGTAGCCGTCGTGATCGGCGCGGGCTCCGGCATCGGCGAGGCTGCGGCGAAGGGTCTTGCCGCGCACGGCGCCGTTGTAGTGTGCGCGGACAATCAACTCGCAGCTGCCACGCGCAGCGCGAACACGATAGGCGGCAACGCAACGGCGGTCGCGGTGGATATCACGCGTACCGACAGCGTCAGCGAGTTCTTTCGCTCGATCAAGACCAAGCACAATCGTTTGGACATCGTCGTCACCACGCCGGGGGCCAACGTTCGCAAGCCGATCATTGATTATGAGGACGACGAATTCGATCGCGTCGTTGAGCTAAACCTGAAAGGTACTTTTCGTGTCTTGCGCGAAGCGGGACGAACGATGACGGATCTCGGCCGAGGCGGAAGCATCATCGCCTTCTCTTCGATTCGCTCACAGGTCGTCGAGCCCGGCCAGGGAGTTTACGCGGCGACCAAAGCCGGGATCGTTCAGATGGTGCGAGCACTTGCGGCGGAGCTTGGAGCGAAAGGCGTGCGAGTGAATGCGATCGCGCCCGGTGTTGTTGAAACGCCGTTGACTCGCCCCATCAAAGATCAACCCGACTGGTACGCGGCTTATGCTGCAAAAAGCGTGTTTAATCGTTGGGCGAGCGCGGATGAGATGGCCGGGCCGGTGATTTATCTCGCTTCGGACGCGTCGAGCTACGCGACCGGATCGGTTCTGTTTGTTGACGGAGGCTGGACTGCGGTGGATGGGAGATTTGAGCCGCCACTGTGAATTGGTTTCTGGTCTCTGGTTTGTCGTTTCTGGTTCATGCGCTTCAGCTTCGTGTGGTCCGGCAACCAGAAACCAGAAACCACAAACCAGAAACCAGAAACCACCTTTTACGCGATTCTTCCATCAACGATATTGATGATTCGGTGCGCAAGCGCTGAGTTCTCGGGGTTGTGAGTAACCATGAAAACGGTCTGGCGCTGCGCATTCAACTTCAAGAACACTTCCATCACTTCGTGGCCTGTTTTGGTGTCGAGCGATCCGGTTGGCTCGTCGGCGAGAATCAACGGCGGTTCGTTCACTATCGCGCGCGCAATCGCAAGCCTGCCCTGCTCGCCGCCGGATAATTGATTCGGCAAACGCGATGCTTTATCCGCAAGCCCAACCTTATCCAGCACATTCATCGCTCGCTCGCGTTTCTCTTTCGTGCTCATGCTTGCCGTCGCAAGCGGGAGCATCGCGTTCTCGAGAGAATTCAAATAAGGCATAAGGTGGTGCTGCTGAAAAACAAACCCGAGATACTCACGGCGGAAGTCAGCGCGGCGTTCATCGGCAAGCCCGTACACATCGATCTCATCAACCAGGACGTGTCCGGTGGTCGGATGATTCATGGCGCCAACGATTGTCAGCAGAGTGCTCTTGCCCGAACCCGAAGGCCCCATCAGACAAACGAACTCGCCTTCGACGATCTCGATGCTGACGTCGGACAACACCTTCACAGCCGCGGACTGGCCGTCGGCTTCGTAGACCTTTGAAACGTTTTCGATTTTTACAAAGGTCATGGTGAGGATCGCGCAAAGACGCAAAGCCGCGCAGAGTCGCTAAGGTTAGACGTATCGCACCGCCTCGGAGGGATCGAGACGAGATGCTCGAACTATCGGGTAGAAGCTGCTCACCGTTCCTATGATCAACCCGGCCGCGACAGCAACGAACGCGAGCAGCGGCTGGAATTCAAATGCGACGCCCGTCTCCGCGAAGTAAGGAAGCGCAAACCAGCTCGCAAGCATTCCGGCGCCCCAACCCAACACGCCGCCCAGCACGCTGATCACCGCCACTTCGATCATCAGACCCTTGATGATATGAGTTCTCCTGAATCCAATCGCGCGAAGCACGCCGATTTCTTTTGTGCGCTCGATGACCGAGCCCATCATCGTGGTGAAGATCATCAAGGCGCCGATCGCTAGCACCACCGCGGCAACCGCTCCAGAAAATCGCGTGAGCCGCTCGACGGTTTCAGATCGCGCGCGAACCGACTGCTGAATGGCTGACACTTTTGCCTGCGGAAGACGCTCACTGATCTGAGCGACGATGTCGCCGATGGGGCAGTCTTTGCAGAGGGCGCTCACTTCTATGAGGCTCAACTGATCGGGCTTATTCAAAAGCGATTGCACGTGCGCGAGCGAGCCGAAAATCATCTGGTCTTCGGGGCCGCCGGTTTGGGAAATCACTCCGGCTACGTTGTGATCCTTGCCGGCAACCTTGAGATTGTCGCGCACGATCTTGAATTGGGATTTGTCTTCGCCGGGATCGTGAGACCCGCCGTGCGAAACGTGCGACGTGGCCGGTGACGTCGATTCGATCAGTGAAAGCGCGCGCGCGACTTCATAGCCGACCAGCAGATCTTGTTCGTTCTCGGGTTTGCGTCCGGCGATGTGCCACCAGCGTTTGAGTGTCAATTCGCTATCGAAGTCCACGCCCGCAAGCAGAACATCGCGCCCTTCGACGGCTACCGCTCCCAACAGCTTCGGCGAAACATTGCTGATGCGATTGCGAAAAGGAATATCCAGTACGTTTTTCGCGTCTTCGTTTTTGAGTTGTTTGACATCGAATGAGACACTCGACACCGAGAGTCCGCCATAATCAAGCGAGAGGTTATTCGACTGCGGCACGACGACGATATTCGCGCCAAAGCGATCGAGCTGCGAGCCGATCTCTTCCTTGATCGAGCTGCTCAGACTGAGCAGCGCGACCGCCGTTCCGATGCCGATCGCGATGCCGATCGTCAGAAAGACAGCCTTGCCTTTGCGGCGTTTCAGATTTGCAAATGCAATTGTGCTAATGCGCATAAGGAATGATGGGAATTAAAAGTATCCCGCGCGGCTATCAAGCTCGTTTGCTTTGATGACCAGTTGATTGCCTTCGACATTTCTCGGGAGCGCGACAGGATTGCAGCCGCCGTGCACTTCGTTGATCTTCGCCGAATGGAAGTGCAGCCCGCAGTTGTTGCAGATCATGTCGTCGCCTTCCTGATGATAACCTTTCTTCGCGTGATAACACGTGTCGCACGCATCAAGCGCCGCTCGATAGACGCCATCCGAACTCTTTATCACGAAAAAGCGCATCGGTTTATTATCCACGGTCTTGTAATCGAAAAACTTCGCCGTGCCGTTAAGGTCAGCCAGCGCGATCTTGATGTCTCGAGAATCCGACGCCGGCGAAGTGCTGCTCGCGATCGGAGTAGCGGTGGGGTTGTCTCGCGATGCGCTGAATACCAGATACGCTCCAACCGCGGCCAACGCCAACACAACCACGGCGAGAACAAGCGTCGTCTTGCTCTTCTTCTTTGGCTCTTCTGAGAATTGCGCTTTCTTTTTGTCACGCGCGTCGGATTGACTGTTCATGAATCTACTCCAATTTTCGGTTACGTCTTATCCAGCAATACACTTAATCCTAAGGGACGGTCATTATATCAACTTGGCGAACTCCTGTCCCAGGTTGCTCGAGAGCGCGCGATTCGTTCTTTGCAATGGGCTCGGTTTCGCGATACGCTTCGCGCCCGGTGGTCCTTCGTGCTCCCTCGTGTCTTAGAGTCTTGGTGGCTGTTCCTTCCGCCACCAGGACGCAAAGGCACTAAGCAGCACTAAGAAAGAATGGAGGTTCGAATATGAGTCGACTGATCGCGTCGCTGCTTCTGATTCTCACCATCGCAAGTATCTCGCCGGCCCAGGATCGAACGACGTTTACAGTCGGGAACGCAACGGCCAAACGCGGCCAGAAAGTCACTGGTGTCATCGCAGTGCCGGCGGGAGTGGATGCAGCGACAAACATTCCGGTCGCGGTGATTCACGGAGCGAAGCCGGGACCCGTGCTCGCCCTCGTGTCGGGCGCTCATGGAACCGAATACACCTCGATCATCGCTCTCGAAAAGCTGATCGGAATGCTCAACCCAGCGGAGATATCCGGGACCGTGATCATTGTGCCTCTCGTGAACATTCCTTCATTCGAGCAAAAAGTCCCGCATGTGAATCCCATCGACGGCAAGAGCATGAATCGAATGTATCCCGGAAAGATGGACGGCACTCAAACCGATCGCGCGTCCTATCTGATCACCAGGCAGGTGGTCGAGCAGTGCGATCATCTGATCGATTATCATGGCGGCGATCTCGACGAAAGCCTGCGGCCCTACAGTTACTGGACGACAACGGGAAATGCGAAACAGGATCAATTCTCGCGAGAGATGGTGCTTGCGTTCGGGCTCGATCACATCATTATTTCGGCGGACCGGCCGAAGGACCCAAACGCGTCGCGCTACCTTGAAAACACCGCGACTACTCGCGGCAAGCCTTCGATCACGGTCGAAGCCGGTCATGCCGGAACAGTCGAGCCCGAAGATCTCGCGGCGCTTGTTGACGGCTCGCTTGGCGTGATGCGTTTCTTGAAGATGCTGCCCGGCTCGCCTGCGCCGATCGAGCATCCGGTGTGGGTCGAGAAGATTCTGACCATCGCGAGCGATCAGACCGGAATCTTTTATCCGCTGGTGAAGCGCGGAACATATGTTGAGCAGGGAATGAAAGTCGGATATGTCACTGACTACGTCGGAAAGACCGTTTTCGAAGCTCGCGCGCCCGGGGCGGGTGTTGTGCTATACATCTGCGCGGTGCCGTCGATGACCAAAGGCGCAACCATCGCCAACATCGGAGTCGTGGCCAAAAGCAATTAAGAGAGGACGAATACCATGAGCGCAAACGAGTGGAGCGGCGGGCATCATTGCATAGGCTTCATCGAAACTAGCTCGATTGCAAAGGGCATCGAGGCTACGGACGCAATGATGAAGATGGCTGAAGTAGAACTACTGATGACGACGATCATCCCTCGCGGAAAGTATTTGATTATGATCGGGGGCAACGTGGCTGACGTTGAGTCATCTGTGAGAGCCGGTCTTCACACGGCCGCCGGCATGGTCCTGGATCACTTCATCATTCCCAACGTCCACAGCGAACTTTTCCCCGCGATCAAGGGCCGAGTGAAGGTCGATCACATCGAAGCGATCGGCATCATCGAAACGAAAGAGGTGGCTTCGGCGATTTACGCGGGAGACGCCGCGGTGAAGTCGGCCAACATAAAATTGATCGAAGCTAAGAACCAACCCGGGGGAAAGGGACTTGTGGTGCTGACCGGCGAAGTCGGAGCGGTGCGCACGGCCGTGGCGGCGGGCGTGGCTTCAATCAAGAAGGATGGGATGCTGATCGCCGAGGTTGTGATCCCTTACGCTCACGAGGCGTTGACGAAGAGCCTGTCGGCTTAGAGACGCCGGCTCGAGTCTGAAAAGGAGATGTGCGGCGTCGAATTGCCGCTAGCAGCGGCGGATGAACCGCGTGGTATACTTTGGATAATCGGATTGCTCAAATAGGTGAAATATGAGCGAAGTAATAACCGAAAGAGTCACACGAACACCAGGCGTCTGTGGCGGCAAAGCTTGCATCGCGGGGCATCGTGTGCGCGTGATGGATGTTGTTATCTGGCACGAGCACATGGGCATGTCGGCCGATGAGATTGTCGAACAGATACCAACAATAACTCTTAGCGACGTTCACGCTGCGCTCGCGTACTATTTCGACCACATCGAAGAAATCAGAGAAGACATGCGGCGTGAGGAACACTTTGTGACTGAGTTTATGAAAAGCAATCCGTCCGCGCTCGAAATCAAGTTGAAGAGACTCAGAGGTGAGGATGCAGGGTGATCGGATCCAGTTTCATCTGGATGAGCACATCCCTCCAGCGATTGCATCAGCATTACGAAGACGCGGAATCGAGGTAACGACAGCTTCCGAGGCTCGCCTGCTAGGGGCGACTGACGAAGCTCACCTTCAGTTTGCTCAACAAACAGGCCGCGTGATCGTTACGAATGACGATGACTACCTTCGTCTGCACGCTGATGGACGAAGCCACGCAGGAATCGCCTTTTGCACACAAGGTAAACGCAGCATCAGAGAAATGCTTGAAACCCTATTCCTCATCTACGATCTGATGTCGCCCGACGAGATGGAAAACAAAGTCGTCTACCTGTAAGCCGAATTCGGTCCGACTTATCGGTCGATAGTCACGCCCAGTCCATCTTCGGGTGTATGGTGTTCCACTTCGTAGCCGTCTCGTATGCCAACGCGACTCTCAGCGGCGAAGCTTCGTCGTACAACCCGCCCGTGAACATGATCGATCTCGGCAGGCCATCTAAGAATCCGCAAGGCACGCACACTTGAGGATGCCCGGTTAGATTTGTCACAAGCAGGCTCGCGCTGCCAGGAGCCGGCGACACGAACGCGTCCCAAGTCGACATCAGCTTGTCCATCTCGCGCATCAGCAACGTTCTCGCGCGTTGAGCCCGGATGTATTCGACCGCGGGGATGAACCGCGAAGTGCGAAACGAATTGGGCCAATCATTCGGCGTCTGTCCTGAGAGTTGATTGACTCGGCCATCGCGAGTGATGTCGTCAAACGCCGTTGCTGCTTCGGCGGTAAGAATCACGCGCAACGAGCCTGTTGAAAACTGTGGCAGCTCGATCGGCTGAAGATTTGCGCCCGCGCTCTTCAATGCGTCGAGCGCATCTTTGTACATCGACTTTTCTTTTTCGTTGTTACCGGCTTCGAATTCGGCTTTGAGATATCCGATCCGCATCTTTGATAGCGGAGCATCGGGCGACCAGTTGAACGGAGCGTCACCAACGGTGATGTCTTTCTGATCCGGGCCGTAGATCGCCGCAAGCACCGCCGCGAGGTCTTCAACGCCTCGGCAGATCGGGCCGATCTTATCCATCGTCCAACTCAACGCCATCGCTCCGTAACGTGAGACTCGGCCATAGGTCGGACGCAATCCCGCAACGCCGCAGCGAGTCGAAGGCGAAACAATCGACCCAAGCGTTTCCGTCCCAATCGAGAATCCGACAAGCCCGGCGGCCGTCGCCGAAGCGGGCCCGGCTGACGACCCGCTCGACCCGAGTCGATCTTCCTCCACCTGCCACGGGTTGCGCGTCATGCCCGCGAACCAGCGCCCGCCTTGCGCGAGCGCGCCCATCGAAAGCTTCGCTACGAGCACGGCGCCGGAGTCGCGCAGGCGTTCGACGACGGTCGAGTCGTAGTCGATCATTTGATCTCTAAAGGGCTCGGCGCCCCAGGTGGTCTTGATTCCTTTGGTCGCGAACAGGTCTTTGATCCCGCACGGGATTCCGTGAAGCGGGCCGCGATACTTGCCGGCCTTGATCTCACGATCGGCCTGGGAAGCCTGTTTCAAGGCGAGGTCCTCGGTGAGCGTGACGACGCACAGCAGTTTGGGACCGTAGCGCTTCAACCTTGCGAGGTACATCTTCGTCAGATCGACCGATGAGATTTGCTTCGTTCGAACAAGCTCGGCGAGTTGGGTAGCCTTGAAGAAGGCGACTTCTTCAAGCGAGTTGTATTTAGGAATGTCTTGTTTGCTGAGCTTGAATTTGGTCGTCGGCTTTCCGTTGTATTTCTTACCGGGAAGCGCGGGATGAAACGCGGTCGCGGGTTCGGTATCGAGCGGGACATCGATCTTGCGAAGCGTTTCGTAACCGGCGAGCGCTCGATTAACTCCCGGAAGCGCCATCGCCTCCTGGGCATCGGTGAGTTCGATGCCGATCAATTGCTCGGCCGCGTGCAGCATTTCTTTGGTGACCCGCTGAGAAGTTTGAGCCTGCTGCGGCTCGGGAGCCGCGGGAAGCTTAGCCTCGACGTGAGTGGCGGCGATGCCGGCCACTCCAACGGCTGGAAGCATCTTCACAAAAGTGCGCCGATCGACGCCTCGCGTGCGTCGTCCCTTGTTCGATTTGATATCGAGTGTTTTCTTCATAGTCTTTGTCTTCTATTCTCCAGGAAGTCGAACGATCAGAGTCGGAGCGGTAAGAATGTCGATACCTTCATAGTTTTTCAAGCTCAGCAGATTGCTATCTCTGGATTCAGTCACTTCTCGTTGACTGCAAAATGGCGAGCTAAGTCCGAAAGATCATTGCCCCGTCACAGCGTCGCGGGTAAAGTGACTTATCACGGAGTAGCGAATGGCTTCACATCCAAAAGATTTATTAACTCCCCAAGAGTACTTAGCGATTGAGCGGCGCTCCGAGTTCAAGAGCGAGTACTTCGCCGGGGAGACGTTCGCGATGGCCGGAGGGTCAAAGCGGCATAATCTCGTCGCGGGTAGTATCAATCGCATTCTTGGGACTCAGTTGCTCGAGCGGGATTGCAACGTCTACAACAGCGACATGCGCGTGAAGATTGCGAGCGTTGGTAAGTACACATACCCGGATGCTTCGGTCGCCTGCGCAGATGAGCGGTTCGAGGATGACGACGAAGACACTCTTCTTAATCCGATTGTGATCATCGAGGTTCTTTCGAAATCGACTGAGGCATATGACCGCGACAAGAAGTGGGAGCACTACCAGCGTCTCGACTCACTCCGCGACTACTTGTTGGTTAGTCAAACCCCATATCGAATCGAGCAGTTCACCTGGCAACGCGCCGGTTCCTGGACCTACACGGAGTACACGAGTGAATCAGAAGTAATCGAAATCAAATCAATCGGCTGCCCTCTCTTACTTCGGGACATCTACGCCAAGGTGCGTTAGCGGGCTGGGATGTACGTATGGAATCGAAGCAGCAGGCAGCGCTCACTACCCGCCGCTTTCAAGTTTCAGCCAGTTACTCCTTCTTTGCCTGTTGAGCCTTTCCGCCAATCTCTTTCATCAACTCCTGCACCGCTGTTTCAAGCTGACGGTCGCGGCCCGCGAGGTTGTCCTCCGGCGTGTTCTCGACCAGGATATCGGGCTTCACGCCGTAGTTTTCCATGTTGGTTCGATTCTTATCCGCAAGAAAAACACCAACGCCCGGCGTTCGCACGGTCGAGCCGTCGATCAGCGAATAGCTACCCGTTCCGATCACCGCGCCCATCGTCGGAGTGCCGATCACTTTGCCCAGTCCCAATGCGCGGAAGCCCGCCGGGAACATTTCGGCGTTTGAAGCAGAACGCCAATTCTGCAACACGACTTTCGGTCCGAAGTACCCGGCGAACGGACGCCCCGTAGCTTCGGAGCCGCGCGGCTGCCAGATCTGATATTCCCGTTGAACGAGTATCGCCAGGAGTTCCTGCTCGATGTTGCCGCCGCCGTTCCAGCGCTGATCGATGATCAACGCTTCCTTCTCGCGGTTCTCGCGAATCTCTTTTTCGAATTTGCGAAGCGACGGCTGATTCATCGCCTGTATGTGCAGGTAACCGATTCGCCCGTTTGACATCTTGTCGACGATCGCGCGGCGGTCTTTGACCCATCGCTCGTAGCGTAATGCCGAAAGACCCTGTCCATTAACCGGCTCGATGCGAGTTTTCCATGCACCGTCTGTCGAAGGCTTGTTGTTGAAGGTGACCTCGATCTTGCGATTGAGTTTGTGATTCAACAACGGCCAGTAGTTCTCGCCTGCCTTCACCTCGCGTCCGTTGATCGCTATCAGGTAATCGCCATTCGAGACCTTCACCCAATCCTTGTCGGCGGGTCCATCCTCGAATATGTGCGTCACCTTGTATCGGCCCGCCGCGTCATCCGAAGTGAGTTCGACGCCAAGATGCCACGTTGTAATATTGGCCTCACGCGACTCTCGCCCGCGAGGAGGTCCCGCGGCTCCGGTGTGCGAAGCGTTCAACTCGCCGATCATCTCGTTGATGATGTTCAAGAGTTCCTGGCGATCGCCGACGTCTTGGACCAGCGGTTGATACTTCGCGCGAGCGCCGTCCCAGTTTTTGCCGTGCATCTGCGGGTCGTAGAAACGGTACTTCATCGTGCGCCACGCATCGTCGAACATCTCGGCCCATTCGGCCTGTTTGTCGATCTTCACTTGCGCGGTGAAGTTTACCCGTCGCTTGGCGCCCTCGCGCCCACCCGAGCCGGTCGCAGGCGCCGTCCCGAAGGCCGCCGCCGCGCCCCCGGCTTGTCCCGTTCCAAGCGCAACCGAGTAAATCGAACTGCCTTCCCTGAAATAGAGCGTGCGGCCGTCACGAGTGATGTTGAGATCGGAAATCCCGCCGCCGAATCCGCCGCCACCTCCGCCTCCTTCACCCGTCGGCGCATCGCCGGCGATGATTCGAGTCAGCCGCTTGCCGTCTTCGCCGATTGAGTAAATCACCGGCGTCGGAGCGGGCCGTCCACTCGAGGGCTCAGTTGTCACGAACACGAGCGAACGATTGTCAGGAGTTACTGCGTAGTTGAACACCGCGAACGGCATTCGAGTGATCTGTCGGGTGCGGCGCTTGAGCCCGCTCCAATCGATATTGATATCGCGAGGCGGTTGATTGCGCTGCTGACCGGCGCGACGAGCCGCGGCGTCACCCGTCTGGTCCTGCTGATCAGGTTCCGGGCGATCTTCGGGATCACTCGGATCGCGATCTTCTTTTTCGAGCGCGACTGAATAGATTTGCGATGAAGCCTGCGCTCCGCCGAGGCCTCCTCCTCCTCCTCCTCCATCTTCGCGCCGCACGAAATAGAGCTTGCGGCCGTCGTGAGAAAAGCGCGGGTTCCCGTCGTTATAAGAATCAAACGTAGCTTTCTTCTCTTCACCGCCGGCGGATGGAATCAAGTAGACGTCCGAAGTGCGCGTGTAATCGGGTCTCGAGTAAGCGATCCACTTTCCGTCGGGCGACCATCGAGGCTCGCTGAAGTTCCCGTACTTCGACGAAGCAAGCTCGACAGTCTGTTTTGAATCGATCGAGTACTTTCGCAGTTTGCTATCCGACGAAACGAACGCGATCTCTTTTGAGTTAGGGGACCACTCGAAGCCGAACTTCAATGCGTCGATGTCCGTGATCCTTTGCGGCTCACCAACGCCGTCCGACCCGATTATGTAGAGTTCTTCGCGTCCGCTTCGATCGCTGATGAAGGCGATCGACTTTCCGTCGGGCGAGTAGGCCGGCGATTGATCGCGAGCCGGGCTGTCGGTGATCTGCCGCAGGTCGCCTTCTTCGGCTGGCGCGGTGAATATCTCGCCGTGAATCGAGATTGCAACACGCCGGCCCGCGGGCGCGAGATCGTAATCATCGGCCTGTGAGTTGAAGTCTCGCACTTCGACGATGTTTTCCTGCACGTCGGCGTCGATATCGAGTTTGATCGGAGTGACTTTGCGAGCAGCCACATCCAGTTTCGAGATGCCGAAGTCATGTTCGAAGACAATTACTTTACCGTCGGCGCTGATGCCGGGGAACCGGACGTCGCCTTCCTTGAATGAGGTCACGCGGTCGGCCTTGCCGCCGGTTTCGGGCACTCGCCAGATGTTGGTCAGGCCGTTGCCTTCGCGATCGCTCACGAAGTAGATGTTGCCGTCGCGTCCCCACATCGGCCACGAGTCGATGCCTTCGAAGTCAGCGGTCAAGTCGGTGAATTTCTTCGCCGCGATGTCCATTACAGTGACATCGGTGTTCATCGCGCCGCGATAATACTTGCGCCAATAGACCTGCCCCTTGCGATTGATGGCGAGCTTCGTGCCGTCGGGCGAGTAGCACGCAGAGGTGCCCATGTCGGCGCCCGCGTTGCGCTCGGCCGCGGTGTCGACGTTCACGGTCCACAGTTTCGGCATGAAATCGTCGCCGCGGTTGCTCGAGAACAACACTGTCTTTCCGTCTGGGGACCATCCCTGCACAATGTCGTCGGCTGAATGAAACGTGAGCTGTTTGGGATTGCCGCCGGCGCTCGGCACTACGAACACGTCCATGTTGCCGTTGCGGTCCGACGAGAACGCGATCCATTTCCCGTCGGGCGAGAACCTCGGATAAGCGTCTCGAGCTTTGTTTACGGTTATGCGTTTGACGTTCCTGCCATCCTCATCGGCTGTCCAGATGTCAGCGAGATAGGTAAACACGACGCGTCCCTGATGATAATGCGGGTACCGAACGAGCCGGGCGTCGCGGCCAAAGGCGTTCAGCGGCATCCACAGCGCGAGCAGAAAAGTGAGAGCAAAGAGTCTTTTCATGGCATCTCCTTTAGGCTTCGGAAAGAGATTAAGAGTGCTGAGTTTTTGAATTCCAACATTGCGATGTTCGATCTCAAGCGGGTGAAGCTTACGCTTGAAACCGATGCCCTACAAGCTTGGGAAGAGACACAGACGACCGCGGCTCAAGTCGAGTTACAACAAAGCCCGCGGCTCTAGTTCACAGGTCAAAAGCCAAAGAAGAAAACAAAGTATCGGCTATGTACCGGACGAGTCGGTCCAGGATTTCGGAGCGTTTGGTGAGATCAGCTTGCCTTCGGTACAAGGGCCGTTGCCCGCGGTCGGACACTCGGTCGAGCTACTGGTGGCGCTGGCGGGGTCGATCTCCGTTATCTTGTACGAGAGCTTTGCCTGTTCGAGCTTGCCTCTGTATTTCATTCGACGCGTGACATCGAGTTTGCCTGTCGCGACCGACACGGCGGCATCGCGCATGAAAGTTCCGGACAGCCTGGCGTTGTTAAAGTTAACGCCCTGCAGGCAGGCGTGCGACAACGAACAGGGGTTCTGGCCATAGTTGCTGAACTTGACTCCGTTGAAGTCGGCGTTGATCAGGCACGCTCCGCTGAACTTGACGCCCTGCATCGCGCCCTCGCGGACACCGGAAAAGTTGACTCCCGAAAGATACGCATTCGAGAAATCGCAACCGGCCAGCACCGCGCGCGCGACGCTGGCCTGTAGATCGTAAAAGTAAACGTAGGTCGCGTTGACTCCGGTGAGATTGGCGTCATCGAACACTGCATTCTTCATGAAGGCCTTCGAAAGGCTGCACGGATTTTCACCTTCAGCACCCTGCAGCGAAGCTTTGTTGAAGGTCGCCGAAGTCAGATCACTATTCGCCAGCGAGCCGCGGCGTAACTCGGCGTTATCGAACTTTGCTTCTTTAAGAATTCTGTCGGAGAGGTTGACCCCGTGCAGCAATGCATACGTGGCATCGAGCTTGGTGAGATCAACCGGAAGGTTGGAAATCGTAGCATCCCGCAGATCGAGCGTTTGCCAGTTTAGTCCAAGAAGCGCAGCGGGAATCGTGGCTTTTTCGAAGCAGGTGCGCCGCTCTTTCGGATCACGCGAGAAAATTCCTGGTTCCGCGGCTGTGCACGTGCCGAGCTTGGCGTCAGTGCAATCAGTGCCAGGCATCTTGACGCGCGTCAGAACGGCCGCATCGATGGTCATTTCCTTTAAGTTGGCCCGCGAGAGATCCGCGTCCGTGAGTGTCGCGCCGGTGAGTGTTGTTGAGCGCAAATCCAGGTCCGCCAGAACCGCATTCGTAAGCGTAGCGCCATTGAACTTCACGTCTTTCAGCGTGCTGCCCTTGAAATCGGCGCTCGTGAGATTTCGTCCCGCCAAGTCGAGTGGTCCTATCAGCGAGTAGTTGGCCTTGAGGAGCGTGATGGCCGTCGGGATATCTTCGATCGCGGCGCCGGTGAGATCGAGCAGGGTCCAGTCGCTTCCAAGCAAACTTGCCTTCAGCCTGGTCTTCACCATGCTGGTCTTCGTGGCGTCGGGCTTTGGATCGGCGGCGTGAAATCGGGGTGGATTGTCGGAAGCGAATTGCACCCTTCGGAGATCGGCCTCATCGAGTATCGATCCCTCAAGGCTAGCTCCGGACAACGTCGCGTTGCCAAGGTCCGTGCCTTTGAAGTTCGCCCCTCCGAGCGGACATTTAAGAAAATGTGATCCCTCGAGGTCCGTCTTGATGAACACGGCCCCGGTCATTGACGACGGCGTTTGGCCAGGAACGCCAAACTTTGTTCCGCTACAATTCGCTCCGGTCAGATCGGCGCGATCGAACTTGCAGGACCGAAACTCAGTACCCGCCAGGCTGGCTTTGCCGAGCTTTGCGCCGGTGAAATCCTCATCCCTCCGAAGCGAAGCGCGAAGATCGGCGGCGCGCAGGTCCCCACCGGCGTAGGACGGGCCCAGGGTCCGTTTCACCTTCCAGGTCGCGCTGGCAAACATGCTGTCGGCCGGTTGAAGCCAGAACTTTCCCTCTCGAACGAGTAAAAATTTGTCTCGAAACTTGAACCTCACCTCCTGAGCTATTTCAGGCGGACTCATCCGTAGTCTCGATGCCTCAATACCGATTATTCCAACCGCGCGATCGCCATCCATCTGGAGGCCAAGGGGAAACTCGCCTTCCACCTCGTGTCCTGCGATTGATAGCTTGACGAACGACGTTCTCAGAACGTACTCGCCGGAGGGTGCGCCATCCTGCAGGACTCTGTAGAGACGAAACTCCGACAGTCTGGAAGCGCCGGGGCGCGGCAGGATCACTCCGGTATCCGACAACAGGGTAATCGAGTTCAACCCGCTCCCCCCGACATCCATGGAGAAGGTGTACTCGCCCATGAAAAGATATGTTGTTTTAGCCACTATGTTTTCACCGGTCCCGGGGGAGGCGGCAGCCACATGCTGACCGACGGTTCGGGCCGCCCGTGGTTGCCAAGGATTACCTCATAATTCAATGTGTAGAGGCTGCGCAGGGTGTCCACTATTATCTTGGCAGCCGCAACGCCCGTGGTCGCAACGAGGAATGAGCCGTCGGGCTTGTAGATATCCACGCGATAATCGGCCGGGGAAAGACCGTCGCCCTTGTAGGCCAGAACGTAGAGATACCCCTTCGCTTCCACCGACAAATCAAGGTAATGCGAATCCCGGCGTTCGGTGACGAGCGACATGGTGGGAATCTTATCTCCGCCGGGTTTCTTCGGATCGGCAAAATAGGGCACGGGATTGCCCAGAAGATCGAACGCCTGAATGCGGTTATTGCCTCCTTCGAGCACCAGGATGCGGCCGTCGAGCGCGACCGCAATCGCTTCGGGGCCGTCAATCAAACCATCGCGAAGCCCCTGCCCGGAAACCATGGTTGCGACAGGCGCCGTCTTGTCGCTGGTCTCGCCGTCCAGCTTCACGATAAAAACTTTGTGCCGGTTGTAACTGATTCCCAGAACATAGCCCGCCGGATGGAAAACGTATTTGTCCATCGGAAACTCGAAGCGTCCCCAGCTCTTGCCGGTGGCGGTTGAGAAATCCGGCGGGCCGCCGGCGAAGTTCAACGAGACGCGCCTGACATGACATCCGCCCTCGGGTTTCTTTTCACCGTCAAAGTCGCCGCCCGTAGTATCGATAAAGAAGTTGCGGCCAGTCCCGTCGTCTTTACTCGCAATGTCATAGAGCAGCGAGGTCATGGCGCTGAATCCGACTTTCGGGATCGCATATTTCGTTTCGGGATGCTGCAACAGCGACAGATTCTGGAAGGTGTATAACGCCTCGTTGGTCTTTGGCGAATGCGGAAAATCCTTGGGCACGTTCAAACCCGTGGCTTGCCACGCATAACCGAGCATGGCCGGCGATTGTGCGAGCGTGATTCCAACGTGCCGGATCATGTTCTTTCCCGGATATGGCGAGACTGTCGTGCGCGTCGCGGTGGGGGCGTCGGTGGTGGCTTTCCATTTATGCGCGCCGCCCTCGTAGACAATCTTTTGCGTGTGGCGGTAGATCGACTTCTCGGAAAGCGGAATCTCATTCGTCACAATTTCCAGATTCGGCACTTCCAGGGTAGTCGACGTGCCGGTTCCGACTGCCTCCATCCAGCCCGTTTCGCCTTGCCCGGATTGCCATCCGTTAGCCGCATAGAAAAAGGCGTAGATCCGCAGCTTGCCGCCCGCGGGTATGCTCGAAAACTTGACGGTTATGGGATCGCTGATCGTTTGCGGCGGCAGAGAAGTCTCCCAAAGCGGGTTCGTCGAGCCGCGATCGTAGACTACCGATACCCGGCAAACAGCATGATAATCGGGGAACTTCTTGGTGTCGCGGTGCGGCTTGAGCGTCACCTGAAGATCGATTGTCCGCGAGATGTCAGTCTGATAGTAGAACGGAGATTGGAGCACGGCGATTGTGGTTTGCGAGATCAATGCCGTGGTGACGGCTCCCGACAGGACCAGCATGCCGATGTTCACGAATGGGATCGCGCGGGTCGCGGCGCCTTCGGCAATCTTGCGAATGATGAAAGTCGCGAGACCCTTGAGCGCCGGTTTCGCAAGCAGCGGTCCGAGGATCACCGCGATGTCCTTGGCGACCTTCGCCGGGTTCTGAGCCGTTCCAATCGCCACGGCGGAACCGCCGGCCACCAGAAAACCGCAAACGGCGAGGACAGCGAACAGCACGTCGCTGTCGTTCATGATGTCCTGGACGACCTTCGAGCTTTCGACAGCCGTGCCGGCCAGCAACAAAATGAATGGCAGGGCCAGCTCAACGACCGAAGTGCATACGATTCCCGGCGCGCACACTCCACCGTCATACGGTCCGCGGCCCAGGCCGCCCCAGTAAATGCGAACGGTATGCACGTCGCGATTTGGGACTGGTATATCGATTTCAGTCGTGTCGGCGGGAATGGGTACGCCGAAGACTGCCTGGACCGGTGGAATCATCGAGAGGTATTTCTTTGTGGCGCTCGGCTCGAATGCAGCCTGCAGGAATCCCGGCATGCGGCTGCTCCAACCCGTCGGCTCGATCGGTTTGCCGGCCGTATCGAGGAACTCGACATAAGCGGCGAGGTGGCGCAGCCAGTAGTTCTTGCAGTCCACCTGCAGGCGGCCGAGACCCGTTTCGTTCGCGATGGGAAGGTGGCGATAATCGGCGCCCCCCGTTTCCCTGTCGCGATAAAAGGTGGCGCTGGCGGCCGCGCCAATGTCGGAGGCATCCAGATCATACGTCAGTCCGCTTCGAGTCACGTTGAGCGTAAACTTGCCGGTGCCTTTTGCCCTGGTATCAACCGGAGGTTTCATCTGAGCGCCATCAAGCGACGCCTTGAATTGAACAGGCCGATTGGTCTCGACGGCGCCGTCAGGTTTGAGCTGGCCCATGATCAAGCCCCGCGGGGCGGCCGGCGTGGCGATCTTCACGTGCAGCTTTCCGTTTAGCAGATCGGCGACCAGATCGTCGGTGAGCGGATCCTTTTCGTCGCGCGCCGACCATACGCCGGACCCCTTCCATGTATTAGCCGTGCTCGGGGGCGCGTATCTAACATTCGAGTCGATCACCAGACCGTTATGAGCAGTGAGATTTCGGACGGTCCAGTTTGTTGGGCCGGCGGCCTTTCGTCCGAGACCGGTGTTGTCGGTCAATAACGGCTTCGCCCTGCCCTTGAGGCTGCTTCGAGCCTGATAAGTCGAAGTAGTAATCCCGTATTGCAGATTCCATTGCTGCCCCTGCAGCTCTTGAAATTGCTGTGAGCGTTTTATCGCCTCGACCAGCGCGCCCTGCATATCGCGTTTCACATAGTCGTGCAATTCGCTGGTGAAAATGGCCTTCCCGTCAGCGTCCTTCACCGGCTTGCCATCCTCCATCAGGGGAACGCGCTGCGACCACGAGTCTTCCAGCTCGTAGATAGTTTCGACCAGCCCCGGGTACTGCTCCAGCACGTCGGTGATGCAGCGATCGAGGATGAACTCAGGAATGGTGCCGCCGTCTTTCGTACTCAGGTTGACGAGATTGGGATGATGAAACAGCAGCGCGACCGCGGTATCGAATGCGTCCTGGTATCCCTTGATGTGATCCGGAAAATCCGGCCTTGCAGCAAGCATCTTCAGTTGCGCCATCTCGATTCCGTAGCGCCGCAGCTTGGGATGCGTGGAGAAGGATCGCTCGGCAGTCTGATAATACTTGCGCCGGCCTGCACGCGGCACGTGTATGGCCATCGAAAGTATTTGCTCGGTTGTCGCTCGGCCGACACGTGTCGGTTTGGTTACGTGCATAAGCGCGATTGCGTCGGACGGAAGCGGAACGTTCTCGACGAAGTGAGTCGCGGGCAGTAAACCCAGCAGGGGATTCTCCGCCGCGTGGGATCGCAGAGTACGCGCTGTGTGCGGGCGAAGCGCGTACTCACCAAGCGCGACGTGAAACGTAAGCTCCGTTTCCTGTTTGTGCTGGGCGAGGTTGAAATGAAGAGTAGTTGCTTCGGTGCGGCGCAGGGCTTGTTTTGGCATTCCCGGATTCTTCCACTTTCGTAGATTGCGGTCAACCGCTCTGGTGTGTTTATCACACCCAAAATTCAGACGAGAAGATAGCTAACGTCCGATTCCGTTTGTGCTGATAACTCTGTGCGGCTAGAATTGCGCCGGTTTCGTTCGGACACGCCGTGTCGCCGATACGTTGTTCGATCCATTCAACAAGGAGAGCGTTATGAAACCGCTGGTGCGCGTTTTTGTTGCCGGGACACTCGCCCTATTGTTCATCCAACCGCCGGCCGGTTTTGGACAATGGAACAAGAAGCCATACACCGAGTGGTCGGAGAAGGAAGCGACGAAGGTGCTCAACGACTCGCCCTGGGGTCAGACGCATACCTTCACCGACACATCAAGGCAGTCGTCGACACAAACGACCGGGACGACGCCGACTACCGCAATCGCCGAAGTGGTGAACGTTAACTTTCGCGTTCGATTGCTCTCTGCAAGGGTTACCCGCCAGGCATTCGTGCGAATGATAGAGTTGCAGCAGAAGGGAAAGCTGCCCGAGCAAGTGGCCGCGCGGATGAAGGCATTTGCTTCAGCCGACTTTCCGGATTATATCGTGGTGGCGGTCACGGTAGACTCGGACAAGCCAAGCAATATGCTCCAGCAGGCGAACTCGCTGCTCTATAAGCTGACCACGAACGAGCTCAAAAACAACACCTATCTTGTGACCGACAACGGCAAGCGGCTTTTCCTCAAGGAGTATCAACCGCCGGCCAAAGATGGAATGGGCGCGCGCTTCATCTTCCAACGGCTATTGGACGGCGAGCCCTTCATATCAGAGAAGAGCGGTGAAATCGGTTTTCATACGGACCTGAGCGGCGGATCATCGCTGGATGGTACGATCGCCAACACCGCTATTCCAAACAGAGAACACGTGTCGGGTACTGCCAACCGAACCGCTTCCTCATTCGGCTTCACGATCAAGACGCGTTACAAGGTTAAGGAGATGCTCTTCGACGGTAAGCTCGATTATTGAGAATTTCGAACCGGCGCTCTGCGAAGCTGACCTGGTTCTGTTACGCTGACAATCTCGTCTCTCCAAACACAAGGAATCAAAATTGCCGATAATCCAGACCACCCGGCTGAAGACGTACTACGAGATTCACGGCGACGGCGAGCCGCTCGTTATGATTCGAGGGCTCGGCTCGACTTGCGATGGGTTCAAGCCTCAGGTCGATGGCCTGTCGCCGCACTTTCGCGTGATCTCATTCGACAACCGATGCGTCGGCCGGACGGACCAGCCACAGGCGCCATTCACGATCGCCGATATGGCTGATGATACCGCCGCGCTGCTCGATGCGCTCGAGATCGAAAGCGCGCATGTGTTTGGCGTCTCGCTCGGCGGGATGATTGCCCAGGAATTAGTGCTTCGTCATCCGCGGAAAGTGCGGCGGCTGGTGCTGGCTTGCACGCACGCGGGGCCTCGCGCTGCCGCGCGCACGCCGGATTGGGCGATTCGAATCTTCGACGAGTCCCGCGATATGCCCAGACGGGATGCGCTCAAATACTCAGTGCCGATATTATTCTCAAGGAAGACTGTCGATGAACATCCCGAGCTTGTCGAAGAAGCGCTTGCGGTAATGGAAAACAACAACCAGCCGAAGTCGTCTTACTTGTTGCAGCTTGGTGCGGTGATGAAGCACGATACGATCGATCGTCTTCACGAGATCACGCATCCGACGCTTGTGATGACCGGCGCCGAAGACGCGCTTGTTGCTTCGGCGAACTCTCGCATGATAGCCGAACGCATACCCGGCGCGCGGCTGATCGAATTCGAAGACACGGGTCACGTGTTCTTCACCGAAAAGCCGGACGAAGTGAATCGCGTGCTCGTAGATTTTTTCGCGAGGAGTGATTAAGTGAGACTCAAATTATTATTGATCGCGGTGTTGATCGCGCTCGGTTGTGGTTCAGCCTTCGCGCAACAAAACGAATTCGCGTTTACATCCGGTGGCTTGAAGATCGGCGAGCGAGGGTTTGATTTGCCCCGGCCGGGATTCATCAAGTTCGGCACGGGATTCACGTACGAATTGAATTACGCTCGGCGGCTCGTCGATGCGAAGATCGCCGCGCTCTATTTCGAAGTGCCGCTCGCGGGAACGCCGCGCACAAGGCTCAAGACGGACAACGCGCTTTCACCGCGCAGCTACTCATCGATATTTTTCACGCCGGGTCTGAAACTGAAGCTGTTGCCTGGAAGGAAGTACTCGCCTTTTGCGGTGATGGGCGGGGGGTTCGCGCACTTCCGCGAGAGTGATACAACGATCGGCAATCAACCGAACGCGAATCAGACGAGTAAGACCGATGCCGTTTTTGATTTCGGATTCGGCCTCGACGTTAAGGTGAGGTCCATCTTGAGCATCAGGGGCGAGGTGCGAGATTTCTATTCGGAGCTGCCGCCGTTGAACGTGAGAGCGCTTCGGGACCGTCAGCACAACGCGCTCGTTTCAGGAGGAATCGTGTTGCGGTTTTGATTTTCGTTCCAGTTGGTTTCACGCCAGGCGCGCCCGTTGCGATAATCAGCCTTCGATGCGAGCGGCTTGAAGGCGCGCATTGTCTCGATGCAAAACCCTCCAAAACAACTGGTCGCGGAATTCCTGCGCGAATATCGTATCAACCGAACATACTCGCGCGAACGCATCGCCCGACTCGCGACAATGACGGTTTCGGACAACAGTGAAATCGCGGAATCGGCCACCAGAGCCTTTTTCACGGGGCTGGTTGAGCCGCTCGCCGACTCATTCGAGCCCGATGATGTTACGCTCTACAATCGCCTGTTCGCGCAAGTGATTCAGACTTGCCGCGCCGAGCCTTGCGCCGGCGCAATCGATAGCGAGCTGAATGCAGTTGGCCTCACAAGCGAAGAAGACTTGATCGCGCGAGCGGAAACGCTCAGGGGAACGACTCCTTTGTCTGGCCGGCGGGACCGGGCAAAGAAGCTGCGCCGTGTGATTGTGCTGTCACGAGTCACGCTGGGCGCCGACGTCGCGGTCACCAGCGTGATAATCAATCGCCTCAAAGATTGTCTCCCGGTCCCTCAGACTGTGATCGGCGGCGCAAAGTTGAAGGAACTGTTCGGCGGCGACGCGGGGCTAAGCTTCAAAGCGATCAACTATGCCCGTTCCGGCACGATGATCGAAAGACTGCTCGCGTGGCTGGATCTGCTCGCAAGTGTTCGCGAGGCGACGGCGGATTTGAAAACCAGCGAGTTCGTGATCTTCGATCCGGATACGAGACTCACGCAGCTCGGATTGGTTCCAATGTCGCGAGCCGGCAGCATGAACTCGCGCCCTGGCTATCTATTCTTCCCGAGTCGCGAATTCGGCGGCGGCGGTTCAGAATCGCTCGCAGAGCTTACATCGCTGTGGCTCGATCGTGTGTTCGACCAGAATGTCAGGACCTATCCATTTGTCAGTTTGAGGCCCGCGGATACTGAAGCCGCGCGCAATCTAACCAGCCGGTTCAATCCCGAAAATTCGAGGCCGATCGTGACGATGAATTTCGGAGTCGGCGAAAACCCGGCCAAATGCCTCGGCGACGAGTTCGAGCAATCGCTGGTTTTGTCGATGATTGAACACGGCGCGATTGTGATCCTTGATAAAGGCGCATCGACCGAGGAAGTCGCTCGCGCCGACAGGATCGTCCGAGCGGCGTCGCGTATCGAGCGCAACGGAAGAGGCGTGAGCGTCGTCGAGATAAATGAGCAGCGTCTTGCAAGCCTGCCCGATATTATTGATGCCGACCTTTTGACGTGGAATGGGCGCATCGGACTGCTGGCCGCACTCATTTCGAAAAGCGATTTGTATATCGGATACGACTCGGCGGGCCAGCACATCGCCGCGGCGCTTGGAGTGCCGTGCATTGATGTGTTCGCGGGTTTCACTTCTGACCGCTTCGTCCATCGTTGGAGCCCGTCTGGCGCAGCGGAAACCCGCGTCGTGACTGTTGACGCCGGCAGTGGCTCCGGTGAACTTGCCGGCTGCGTAACCCAACACGCGATTGAGATGCTTCAGCGCGCCAATTTCAAAGGCTGATGGACGGGCTCAGTTCTTGTCGCCTCCCCCGTGCTTCATCCCGCACAGTTTGCACTCAGTCGGCTGCTCCGTGTTATCGACTGTGTGCTTCACCGGCTTGAGGGTCTTCAAGTAAGCGAAGATCGCCTTTAAGTCTTCGTCCGTCATGTTGCGATAGAAGACCCACGGCATCGCCGGACTCAGCGAGCGCGCTTTCACCTTGCCGGTGCGAATCGCCTCAACGAAAACGCTTTCGTCATAGTAGGAAATCCCCGACGCATCGGGAGTGATATTTGCAGCCATCACTCTTCCCTCCGGCGTATCAAAAACCAATCCGCCGGCAAGCTCGAATCCGGGCTTTACCTGGCCCCTTTCCTGGGGGGTGTGACAGTCGGCGCAGCTTGCCATGCGAACGAGAAATGCTCCGCGTGTTACCTGGTCGGATAGATCCGGTTGTGGCACCGGCTGAGTGATGGGTTGCGGCGCGTTCCGTATCAGGTACTTCACGGGAAAGATGATCTCAGTCTGTGGAAGCGGGTTTCGAACCGGCGCGAGCGTGCGCATGTAAACGATCACCGACGCCAGGTCTTCGTCGGGCATCTCGCGATAATTCTGATAGGGCATAAGCGGAAACAGCGTGCGGCCGTCGTGACCGATGCCCTCTCGAATCGCCCGCGCGAGCATATCGTCGGTCCAGTTGCCAGCCCCGGTTTCCTTATCGGGGGTGAGATTTGAGCAGATTAATCTGCCCGGCAGGTCTGAGCCTTCACCAAACACGGTTCCACCGCCGAGTTTATCAAGCTTCGCCGGCATTCCCGGCGCGCTCTCGTCGCGTTCGGAATGACAAGCTACGCATCCGTAAACCGCGTTGACCATGTAACGGCCTCGCTCGAGCCGGGCTGGCGTTGTCTCGAACGCGCGCCCGGTCAGCGCGCGCGTTCTCGGACCAATAAACGGCCGCCATCCTATCGTGAAGGTGATTCCAATCAGGATCAGAGCAATCAATACGAGCACAATGGTTCCCGTCACTTTTCTCCAACGACGCGCCATGTCTTCTCCCTCGTTTTTTCCTGGTTTTGTTTAGAGCCTGTATCAAAGTGAAAGACGGTCTTTCTATTACCTGCGGCCGAGCGCTGTCAAGGCTGGGCAGGGCTTTAGATTTCCAGATTCGTTGCCGCTCGGAGATTTTGGAACTAAGCTTAGTTCCATCGCCTTTGAATGAAGTGGCCGCTCGAATGGAGTAAGAATGAAAGCAAAAGCACTGATGATGGTAATCGTCCTGACGGCTACCCTGTCCGTTTGGTGTGTTGCTCAGGACCAGGTCAAACAGGAACGCTCACGTCCGGTGAAGCCGGTTCAAAAACCTGCAGTGGATTCGACCGAGAAATCCGAAGCCGTATCTCAACCGCAAGAGCAGGATGACCTGCTCCGCCGCGCCGTCGGCAACCTTTCAGCCCAAATAAATCTGCTGACCGACGAGGTCGGCAAACTCCGGCAGGAGAACGCACGTAGCTCTGCGATGCTTGAGCTGTTGATCAACGAAGAGCGTCTGACAAAACTGGAGGACAGACTCCAGGACGCCAACGATCACAAGGCGCAGCTCGACGCGCGCGACCTGGAGATTCAAGCTCGAATGCGCAACATCCAACGCGAAGTCGCGCTTCGCGGAGGCTTGCGGCGAGATGAGGCCGAGATTGCCATCCGAGCCGAGCTTCAGCGCGCGCTGGACGATAATCGCGCTCAGCAATCCGTCGCTCAGCAACGCATCGCCCAGTTGAGCGAGCATGCAACGAAGCTGCGCGCGCGAACCGATTCGCTTCGCAAGAAAGTGGAAGACCCGGATGAGAAGATTGATAAAGAGAAGTAGCCGGCGCCTCGAGGTGGTCTGTCAAAACGAAAAGCCGCCGACAACTTTCGTCATCGGCGGCCAGATCTGTTCTCACGTTGAGCCACGCCCCCTTGTGCCTCGACGTTTGAACTTTTTCTTACTGTCTGTCGCTTCTCTCAGTGTTGCTTTACAGCTTCGATGCTGTCAGAGCTGCTGCTCGCCTCTCCGACGTTGCTTTGAACGGAAGGCAGGGCCCCCATCCTCCCTTCCATTCTCAGCATTAGTTCTGCATCCCGCAGTTTGTGCTCTGAGCAGAAGAGGTTTCCTAAATCCAACTGTCGAACTGCTAGAACCATCCGCTGATTCTGCAATGGTTGTGCCAGCCGGGGCTCAATCGACTCTACTTTGAACGAAGGTCCCTTTACGTTTTTCGATTAGGTCGTCAGGCTTAAGAAAACACTTTTAGTTTTTACCATTGCTAGCCATCGAAAAGTGACAAATTTCGGCCAGCGATTCTTACAGTTTGTGTCATATGGCAACTTGACCGATGCCCCAAAGCCGGGTCTCCATTGGACATCACTTCGAAACTCAGCGTCCGACTTCGCGAAGTCTCGCACGGATTGGCATCACTGTGGTGACAATACGGCGTCAGTGACTCAGCTTGTCACGCGCATCCTTTGTCACGTGACGTAGATTGGTTGCTCTTGCAGTTGCAGGCCTGGTTGCTTACCCGGATAATTGCGACTCGGCTTTTTTACACTTCCGAGGAGATAAGATAATGACCAGTGCTGACGCTGAACGGTTCGTCAAGAATTGGAACAGAATACACGGAGACACTTCGCGGGTGTTGCGTGCCGCGCCGGATCGCTTGCTCGAATGGCGCCCGAAAGAGGGGATGTTCACGATGCGCGAGTTGCTCGCGCATATTCCGCAGGCTGAGTTAGTGTTGGCTCGATCTGCGCTCGCTGGCTCGACCCAAGAGATTCGCTTCGATTTTTCGGACAAGAGCGCCAACGAAATGGCCGACCTGTTTGATCGTCAGCACGACGAGCTTTCAACCGAAGTGCTCAACCTGACCACGGAACAGTGCAACGAAGAGGTCGAATTTCACGGCAGACATCTGCGGCGCATCGCGCTTCTGTGGTTTATCACCGAACATGAGATTCATCATCGAGGTCAGTTGTTCACTTATTACCGGCTCGCTGACGTCGAAGCGCCGAACCTACATGAATAAACCCGTTAGGAAAAAGCGACGCGGCGACGCGGCGACGCGGCGAGGGGGCGATTCGATTCCCCGTGTCCCCGCGTCTCCACGTCCCCGCGTCTCCGCGTCTCCTCGCAAGCCCGGTTTCGATAAGGTATTCGAGAAAATCTATCGGCTTGTCATGCGAATCCCGCGCGGCCGGGTGATGACCTACGGCCAGATCGCGCGAATCCTCGAAGAACGCTACAGCCCAAGGCTTGTCGGCTGGGCGATGCACGCGACCCCGAAAGACGCGCGCAACATCCCCTGGCATCGCGTTATCAATTCACAGGGCGGAATATCAACCGGCCGCGTGATCCTCACCCAGCCCGACGTCCAGCAACTGCTGCTCGAAACCGAGGGCGTTGTTTTCGATGATCACGGGCACTGTGATCTGAGCATCTATCAGTGGTCGCCCAGGCAGCGCGCCACTCGCGCGAAACTCAAAGCAGTCCGCGCGAAAGCAAAGACGTCGGCGGCATCAAGGAAGACTAAACCGAAAGAAAGATAGCGAATGAAAATCACTCCAGAAACACTGCAACGCATTCGTGAAAAATTCGAAACCAATCACTTTCCAAAATCGCTTGGAATCGAACTGGATTCGGTCGAACCGGGCCGCGCCCGATTGAGTCTCAATGTCGAGCAACGTCATCTTCAGCTTGCCGGCATAATGCACGGCGGCGCGATCGCCACGCTGATCGACACCGCGGTCGCATTTGCGATAGTCGGCGCCTCCCAGCCCGGCGCTCGATTCACAACCATCGAGATGAAGGTGAATTATCTCAGCGCGATTCGCGAAGGCCGGATAGTCGCGGACGCGAAGCTGATTCGCGATGGCCGCCGAATCGTCGTCGCCGAATGCGACGTGCTTGATTCACGGGGCCGGCTCGCCGCAAAGGGACTGCTTACCTACATGCGCCTCGATGAAGTTAGCGAGCGTTAAGGAATACGCGTGTTCAGAGTACCGGCTTTTAGCCGGGTAGTAATACCGAATGATCGAGTATTGACTCAAGCAGGCCTCCTTAGTTTGTTCCTTTCGAGGAGAACTACCCGGCCAAAGCCGGTACTCTGAACACCCGAGCTCGACGCTTTCAGGCTCGCGATAAGGTCGCTACAATACGCTTTGGCGGGTGCTACTCGGGCCCGCCAATCATTTATACGAACTGTTATGACGCCGTTTCGCAAACTCTTAAGCTACTTCGAGCCGTACAAGCGCATTCTGGTCTTCGGCGTGGCCTGCGTTTTTATGACTAACCTCGTCAGGATGACTGCGCCGCTCGTGCTTCGTCACGCGGTGGATGATCTGGCGGCCTCGGTTAGTCATTCGAAGCTTTTCGAGTACGCCGGGCTGCTGATAGCAATTGCGTTCGGCCAGGGCATTTTTCTTTTCACCCAGCGCCGCCTGCTCATAAACATGTCCCGCGATATCGAATACGATCTGCGAAACGATTTCTACGAGCATCTGCAAAAGCTTCCGTTCGAGTTTTATCAAACGCATCGCACCGGAGATTTGATGGCGCGTGCGACGAACGATCTTTCGGCCGTTCGGATGATCGTCGGACCGGCGTTGATGTACTCGATGAACACGGTGTTCGCGATGGCATTGATTGTCCCGCTGATGGCCGCGATTAGCTGGAAGCTGACGTTGCTGGCGTTTCTGTCGATGCCTCTCGTTGCAACCGCAACCAACTATTTCTCAAAACGAATTCACGATCGGTTTGAAAAAGTGCAGGAGTACTTCGGCACCGTTTCAAACCGCGCGCAGGAATCGCTGGCCGGCGTTCGGGTGATCCGCGCCTACACACAGGAAGGCGCTGAAATCGAGAGCTTCAAAAACGTGAACCGCGAGTTCGTAAATCGAAACCTCAAGCTCATCCGGCTCTCTGGAATCTTTCATCCGATATTGCAGTTTTTCATCGGGCTCGGATTCATCGCGGTGCTTTGGTACGGAGGGAGCCTGGTTATCGGCGGCTCGATCAGCATCGGCCAGTTCGTGCAGTTCACACTTTATCTGGGCTATCTGGTGTGGCCGATGATCGCGCTCGGCTGGGTGATAAATATCTTTCAGCGCGGCATGGCTTCCATGGGCAGAATGAACGCCATCATGTCGATCAATCCATCGATCCGCGACACGGATGACACGCGGGACATCGCGGGCATAGACGGCGAGATCGAGTTTCGAGATCTGACTTTCACATACGACAGTGCAAGCGAGCCGGCCCTCAGGGATATCAACCTGCACATCGAACCCGGCCGGACCGTCGCGTTTGTTGGAGCAGTTGGATCAGGCAAATCGACGCTGATGAACTTGATCTCGCGCCTGCTCGATGCCTCGCCGGGACAGGTGTTGATCGATGGACGGCCGATTCGCGAGATCCCTCTTGGCGTCATTCGCAGCTCCATCGGGTACGTTCCTCAGGAGACATTTCTGTTCAGCGAAACCGTAGCCGGGAACATCGCGTTTGGAGTAGACAACGCAACGTCTGAGGAAATAGAGCAGGCAGCAACCGAAGCCGGAATCGCGGAAGATATTCTCGAGTTTCCAGGTGGCTTCGAGACACTCGTCGGCGAGCGCGGGATCACCTTGTCGGGCGGCCAGAAGCAGCGGACGGCAATCGCGCGCGCGTTGATACGCCGCCCTCGAATTCTGATTCTCGATGACGCGTTGTCGTCGGTGGACACCTACACCGAAGAGAGGATCCTTGGGCACCTTCGACGAATCATGATCGGCCGCACGAGCCTGATCGTCTCGCATCGAGTTTCAACGGTGAAGGACGCCGATTTGATTGTGGTGCTCGAAGATGGCCGCATCGCCGAGCGCGGCACTCACGAATCGCTGATCGCGCGCGGCGGAATCTATTCGGAGCTGTACGAAAAACAGTTGCTGGAAGAGGAATTGGCGGCGAGTTAGCTCGGTGGTCCTTAGTCCTTAGTCCCTTGTCCCTGGCTTGGGATCTACGGAGTGGAGAGCGATGAATACGGGTTTTGAGAAACTTCGGGTTTATGCGATTGCCGAGACGCTCGCCGATCAAGTGTGGAAGATCGTGATGAGCTGGGATATTTTCGCGAAGGACACGGTGGGAAAGCAGATGACTCGCGCCGCGGACGGCATCGGGGCAAACATAGCTGAGGGAACCGGTCGGGGTAGTTTTCAGGATAATCGGCGGTTCGTCAAAATCGCGAGGGGCTCGCTTTACGAAACCCGACACTGGCTAAGGTCGGCGAGCTCAAGCCACTTATCGATGAACTGGGTCCCAAGCTTAACGCTTACCTTCGCTCTATTGGAACGCAATCGCTTGCAGCACGCGACAAAGGACAAGTGACCAGGGACAAGTGACTATTCCCCTATGGCAGATCATCACGAAGAAGAAGTACTAGGCAAAGCATACGACGCGCGGCTGATGCGGCGGCTGCTCACCTATCTGTGGCCGTACAAGTGGCACGCGCTCACTGCGCTTGTGCTGACCATGGGAAGCGCGCCGCTCGTGCTTGCCGGCGCGCCCCTTACGAAAGCCGCGATCGATCTGTTCCTCGCGCCTGATTCGTCAAAGCCCGTCACCGGCTTTGCGCTGTTCATCAAACATCTCGCCGAACGATTCGGCTTCGGCGCAAGCGCGTATCAGGGAATCGTCTTCATCTCGATCGTTTTTCTCATCGCGAATATCGCGGCGTTTGCCGTTCAATACACTCAAGCCATCGTGATGCAGGCGATGGGTCAGTACATAATGTACGACCTGCGCAAACAGATCTTCGCGCACCTGCAAAGGCTCTCGGTCCAGTTCTACGATCAAAATCCGGTCGGCCGGTTGATGACGCGACTGACGACCGACGTCGATGCGCTGAACGAGATGTTCACGGCGGGAGTGATCGCGATCTTCGGCGACCTCGCGATGATCTTCTACATCGTGATCTGGATGTTTCAGGTCAACTGGCAACTGGCTCTTGTCTCGTTTGCCATCTTGCCGCTGCTGGTCGCGCTGACGACATGGTTCCGCCTCGGCGCGCGCTCGTCATTCAGATCGGTTCGAGTCCGCATCGCGCGAATCAACGCGTTTCTTCAAGAGCACATCACCGGCATGCCCGTAGTTCAGTTGTTCAATCGCGAAGAAAAAGAGATGCGCAAGTTCGACGAGATCAACGAAGCGCATCGCAAGGCGAACATCGATACGATCTTCTACTACGCGGTCTTTTATCCCGCGGTCGAGATCATCGGTTCGATCGGCATAGGTCTGATCATCTGGTACGGCGGAGGACAGGTGGTTCGCGGCATCGCGACGATCGGAACGCTTGTGGCCTTTATTCAACTCGCGCGTTCGTTTTACGAGCCGATATCAGACATCAGCGAGAAGTACAACATCCTTCAATCGGCGATGGCTTCATCGGAGCGAATTTTCAAGCTGCTAGATGAACCGGTCTCGATCGCGTCTCCTGAGAAACCAGTTCCCATCGGCCGGGCAACAGGTCGAATTGAATTCCGAAGCGTTTGGTTCGCCTACAAAGATGACGATTGGATTTTGAAGGACGTTTCTTTCACCGTCTCGCCCGGCGAGCGAGTCGCCTTCGTAGGTCACACCGGCGCCGGCAAGACTACGATCACGAATTTGCTGCTGAGGTTTTACGACATTCAGCGCGGGCAGATCCTGATCGACGGCGTAGACATTCGCAAGCTCGAACTTGAAGAACTGCGCGCCAACTTCAGCATCGTGCTTCAGGACGTGTTTCTGTTTTCGGGTGACATCGCTGCGAATATTAGGCTCGGCAACCGGGCGATCACCGACGAGCAGTTGCGGGAATCGGCCCGGCAGGTTCACGCGGACACTTTCATTCGCAGACTCCCCGAACAGTACGCGGCGGAGCTTCGCGAGCGAGGCGCGGGGCTCTCCGTAGGTCAAAAGCAATTGATCAGTTTCGCGCGCGCGCTGGCATTCGATCCTCGAGTGTTGATACTCGATGAGGCTACGAGCTCAATCGACACCGAAACCGAGATATTGATTCGCGATGCGGTCGAGCGGTTGATGGAAGGCCGGACGTCGCTGGTGATCGCGCACCGGTTATCGACGATTCAATCGGTGGACAAGATCATCGTGATGCACAAAGGCGAGATCCGCGAGACGGGCACTCACCAGGACTTGCTCGCCGAACGAGGGCTCTACTGGCGGCTTTATCAATTGCAGTTCTACCAGGACTACAAGCGCACGTTTGCCGAGAGCGTCGCTGATGATTAGCCGACCTGAATCCACTCACCGGTGAGCCGGCTTCACTTTCCCACCACAAGAACCACAAATGAGTCGGGCTTGATTCTGCGTTGTGGCCGCGTCGCCGGAGGCACGGGCGGAGTCTCGGTGTACTCGGCAGCCGAAAGAAAGATCTTTTTGGTCTTCGGATCAAACGCCATCGTCTTCGCGCTCGGTTGAGTCTTGACCGCTCCGGCATCTTCATATTGATCCGCTGATTTCTCGTGAAAGATATTCAGCGTTCCATCCGCGCACGAGAAGAAGATCAGCTTCGCCTGCGGATCAAAGCCGGCGTAGTCCACCCCTCTGCCGATCGGGAAACTGCTGATGACTTTTCCCGACGTAGCATCCATCACCACCATCCTGGGTTCATCACGGCACCCAATGAACAGGCGTTTTGTTTTCGCGTCGTATGCCAGACCAGTCGGCACTTTTGCTACGCCGATTGGAAATCGCTTCTTGACCTCGCGAGTCCTGGGATCGAATACGACCACTTCGTTCGTGTCTTCACTGTTGACGTAGATCAAACCATCAGCGATCACTTCCTGCTCGCCGTCGCCTTCAAATTTGACTGTGCCGACAACGTCGCCGGTCCTGGCGTCGATGGCGGTGATGTCGTGAGAGCCGTGATTGTTGGTGAAGACGCGTTTAGTCGCCGGGTCGTAGTAGATTCCATCGGGTCCCTTGCCGACTTCGATCTTCTTGATGAGCGTGAGCGTTTCGGGATCGAACATCGAGACTTTGTTTTCCCGGCCATTGCTGGTGAATCCGTGTTTGAATTCCGCCGCGATTGCAATTCCGTGGACGCCGGGTGTGTCCGCGATCGTTCCGATCAACTTTCCGTCGTCGGGATTCACGACATTTACCTCGGTCCCGTGTGATACGTAGAGTCGCCGGGCGGCGCTGTCGAGAATTATGTAGTCAAAGCCGCCGTTTCCCGGAACCGGATAGCGCGTCTGGACTTTGTAACCCGTTCCGCCCTGAAACGACAGTACGGCAAAAGCGAACGCGGCCATGACGGTCTGTATGCTTATCATCGTGTCCTTCCTTTCAGAGAATCACACCGCAGTCAGCGATGATCTTGTTTGTAGTGCATCGCCAGCAAGTCTACGCCGAAGTCCGAGCTGAAATCCCGCCAGACCGTGTGAATGTGATTGGCGTTGTTTTGCACGTTATCGTATTCAACAAGAAACGACGGGCCCTGTATGCGATAGTAGTGCGGCTGACCCTTCTCGAATCCCCCGGCCCACGCGAAGAAGATGTTTCCTAACCCGGCTGCTAGGACTCGGTCGAGTCTCGCCGCGGCGATGTCCGGCGCGTGCCGCGATGCGTATTCAGTGAGAAGCGTCATCAGAATCTCTTGCTGCTTCTGACCGAGCGTCACGACCGCCAGTCCCGCTGGTTTGAGCGGCTCGGCCTTTCTCAAATTAGTCGAGAGAATGTCCGATGGCGCGCTTTGACTGACGACGGCCTGAGCGCGCTGTTTGTCATCAAGTGACTTGATCAACTGCCGCGCGAGGTCTTCTTCGGGAGCAATCGCTCGCAAACCCTTGCGCGGGCCTTGCAAGACTTCAGCGGGATTCGCGCCGAAAAACGCGGGTGTTGTTGCTATGGTTTTGCCTTCGATGAGCGTGAAGTTCAGCGCGACGTGATGCCCCTCCACTCGCCAGCCCCAGGGCTTCGTTGACCGCGAGTCACCGAAGATGCTGAGGAAATAAAGCTCGGGATCGCGCACCGGACCTTTGCCCTGTTCGATTTCGCGGAGAACCGCATCAAGCGACATGATTGTGGCGGCTTGAATGACGCCGCGCTGGCCGAGCCCCGCGCCCAGCAGAGCATTGCCCAGAAGACGCTGAGTCGCGTCGAGGTCTTTGAATGGAATTCCTTTTCGCGCGCGAGGAATGAAATGCCAATCGAATCGCTGCTCATCTTCGAAGCCGAACGTAGCGCGCGCGCGTTGTTCGGCGGACAACGAATCGATAAACGCGCCGGCTGCCTTACTCATCATCGCCGCCGAGTTTGGGCCTTCGGTCGAATGTGGTCGCGATTGGTCCAACGGGAACACGGTTGATTCTAACGCCGATGTTGACCGCGAGTCTAAGAAGGAAGCACCAGCGACGCCGAGCGCGGATTGCAGGAACGCGCGGCGGCCTTCAGTTGTTTGGTGATTTGGTTTTTGGTTCATTTCGAAAGCCCATTTTCTTTGAGATGGAGTCGCGCTTGTTCTATTCCTGGTGGGAGTCTTTGTCAATCTCGGCAGGTTGGGTGTTCACAGGCCTTTTGCGATAGCCCAGGCGTGAACGCCCGGGCCAGGAAGAACCGGGGAACGGCAAACTTCTCTTTAGGTCTGGCAGGTCTAGGGTTTGATTAGCTGCTGCTTTCCGGCCTTGTTAGTCAGCTTCAATAAGACATCAGGGCCTTGCGCCTGCAACAGCGCATGTGTAATGTCGGTCTCGCCAATGAGTCCAACTCCGCCGCCTTCGACCGACGCTCCGATTTTCACTTCAGGCCGTCCATTCGGATCGATCAGCCTGAACATTACTGTTTCTGGATATCCGATCTTGCCGTCGGGCCACTTGAACTTTGGATCTCCCTCGTGAATCTTGATGCTTGCGCGAACTCGTCCCTGATCGTCAACGATCTCAAGCGAGCTGCCGCGAAGCACCGGCGCGGGGCTGGCCATCTCACCGGACACGGGCGTGACCGCGTCGACGCTTCGCGTCCCTGTCAGTTGAAACATCAACAGTCCTAGATTGATAACCGTGAGGCCGATAAGAATCCGCTGAGTCTTCATATTCTTCTCCTTGAGCGTAAGTGTTTCAACTTTGACGCGCGACCGGCGCGAATTCTTCCGTGGCGGGTGTTCAGAGGCTGGTGTTCAGAGTACCGACTTTAGTCGGCCCCGTTCGTTTTCACATCTTTCGAATAGCACTACCCGACTAAAGTCGGTACTCTGAACGCCTGCCTCAACGCTTGCCGGGTTTATCGATCGTGCAAACAAAAATTGCGCCGTCGTCCGTGTTCCCGCTTCCCTTGTAACGAGCTACCTGCGGATACGGGCAAAGCGGGCGAGTCCGAACGACTTTACTTTTTGGCCCGGAACCTTCCAGCTTCGTAGCGATGATTTGATCCGGCGCCTTGCCCTCTTCCACCCACCGTTCGAGCGCAAGCGAAATATCATGCCCGGGATCGCGGGGAGCGCCAGGGACGAACGCGCCGAACGCATCCGGACCGCGGCCGCCGCCGCAATGCTGCATGCCCGGCAACATAAAGAGCCTGACGAACGAGGCCGAATCGCGCCGGCCAAGCTTCCTCGCAACGGATTCAAAGTAGTTAATCGTGTTGAGCGGTGACAGCGCCGCGTCACTCCAGCCGTGATAGAGAATAAGCTTGCCGCCGCGAGATCGGAACGCGTTCAGATTAGGGTCGGTCGCATTTAGAATTGCCGCCATCTTCTCATCCGCAAGGCGCGTGTCTTTTTCGAGATTGAAATTTCTCAGATCCCATCCCGCATCGTTGTGGATCATATTCGCAAAAGCCTGAGTGGCGAATGAGGACTCACCCGACTTGCCCGGGGCCGCGCCGATGATCAAGCGATCCCAACCCCCCGGTTCCGTTTCCCCTCCCGGCACAAATCCCGGAATGATCTGCCGACCCGTGGAGTCGCGCGGGCCCGCATAGATTTTCTTCAGCGTCGCAATTTGTTTTTCAGTCAGGCAAGCATCGGACTGGGCTTCTTTACAAACCAGTACCGATGGATCGAAGTTACATCGACGAGGATCATCAATCACGCCGTCCGTCACACCATCACGCGAATCGCATGCGGCAAGTGCGGCGGCCTCGATCGCTTTCAATTTGCTCGCGGGAATGTAGCTCGCCGAGTCGCTCATGAGCGCTTGTTGATTCCACGCAAAACCCGCGAAGAAATGTGTGAAGTAATTGGCCGGCGCTCCCGCGATGAGCCCGTCGTAGTCGTCCGGATAGCGCTGGGCTTCCATCAATGCCTGGCGGCCTCCGTTCGAACAACTCGAAAAGTAAGATCGCTTTGGCGTGCTGCCATAAAACGCATTGATGATCGCTTTGGCTTTATCGGTCATTTCGTGAACGGCCCGGTATCCGTAGTCGATGATCTTCTGAGGGTGACCAAGCGCCCAGGTCGCGTCCTGGCCCGTGTGACCGGTGTCGGTCGAAGCTGAGGCATAGCCGCGCGCGACCGCTGACGCTAATTCCGGATAAGCTATGTAACCCGCGAATCCGCCGTTGCCGATCCCCTGGAATCTTTTGTTCCAGCCCGCGCTCGGCATCCACACTTCGAACTTGATATCCGAGTCGGGGGTCGGTTTGATCACGCCGGTGATACGACAGAAAGCGGGCAGTTCTTTGAAGGGAGCGGGCGACCCGACAGCTTGAGTGAATGCCCCGGGAGCGATAGCCTGCGCCGAGGTGATTGTGGTGTTTGCAAGCTTGAGCTCGGAAAGCTTCTCGCACGTCTGCGCGACGGCTTCGCTGGACGCGAACGCAATAACTGCGAGCAACAGCACGGAGCAGCATTTCATATTCGTCCTAAGAAAGTTTTTGTGCTTCGCGAATCTTTACGGCTTTGCGCGGAACCCGTCCTTCCAATTTCGCGCGAAGACGCGAGGAAGGTTTTACAATGCCGGCTTTCTACTCGCCCACGGTTTCGCTTTTTCGAGTTGCGCCGCCAGACGAAGCAACGTCGCTTCGTCGCCGAACCGGGCCGAGAACATCACGCCCACGGGCAGGCCGTCGCGACTCCAGTGAAGCGGCACCGACATCGAAGGCTGACCGGTTACGTTGTACAGCGCGGTATAAGGACCAAACTCGGTTATCTCTTTCGTGAACGCCTGCATGCTGTCGGGCGTTAAGCTCAAGACCCCCAGCGAAACGGGCGGCTTCGCGAGCACAGGACTCAGGATGACATCGTACTTCTCCTGAAAGCGCGCCATCGCAAGCCCAACTTGATGAGTCGCGGCGATGGCTCGCGAATATGCAACGACATCGGTTCTCCTGCCGGCCTGGCTCATCGACCAGGTCACCGGCTCGACATCGTTTTCAGTCACGGCGCGCCCAAGCGTCTTCGCCGCGTCCGCCAGGGTCCTTGCGATCGACACGTTGATCACGGTAATGAATGCCTCACGCATCGGCCCGTTCTCGATGGGCAGCTTTTGAGTTTCAATTATGTGGCCAAGGCCCTCGCACAACTTCGCGGCTTCGACGGCAGCGTTCCGGCATTCGGGATCGAGCGGCGTTTTGCCAGGAGTGTCTACGCAAAGCGCAATGCTCAGCTTTCCCGGCGCAACACGAGTCTCGCTTAGAAATGTTCGCGACGGCGGCGGCGATAAAAACGGCGAGCCCAGTTCGGCGCCGGCCACCGCATCAAGCAGCGCCGCCGAGTCGCGCACGGAAATAGTCACCGCGTGATGAGCCGAGAATCCGTTCCAACCTTCAAACTGCGAGGGCCCCATCGGCACACGGCCACGAGTGGGCTTGAGCCCGAACAATCCGCAGCACGACGCGGGAATCCTGATCGAGCCTCCGCCGTCGCTTGCGTGCGCGGCCGGTAAGATTCGGCTCGCAACCGCGGCCGCCGATCCGCCCGATGACCCTCCGCTGGTGCGCTCCAGATTCCACGGATTGTGCGTCTTGCCGTAGAGCACCGATTCGGTTGTCGTCGTGAGCCCAAGCTCAGGCGAGTTAGTCTTGCCGAAAATGACGAGTCCCGATTGCTTCAATCGCGCGACATACGTGCTGTCATAATCGGCAATCGCATTTTTCCATACGCGACTGCCCGCCGAAGTAATCGTGCCGTTGAGATATTGGCCGAGATCTTTAAGCGCGAAAGGCACGCCTCGAAATGGACCCGAAGGCAATCCCTGCTTGATTTGTGCTTCGGCTTTGTCGAAGAACAGATGACAAAAAGCATTGAGTTTCGGATTGAGCGCTTCGACACGCTGACGGACCGCGCTTAGCAATTCGGCGGGAGAGATTTGTTTTTTTGCGACCAGCGTGGCCAGCCCAAGCGCGTCGTAGTTGGCGTATTCAGCGGCAAAACCGGACAGCTTACCCAGCACAAGACCCGCGCCGGCGGCGGCGGCGGTCTTCATCATTTGGCGGCGATCAATCTTCATTTGCCTCTCCTTAATGGGTCACATCATCGGGTCGCCATATTTCATCTCGCGGAGCCTTTTAGCGCTCTCGCCTTTGCGGAAATCTTCGACGATGGTGGCGCGATGCTTTGATTGAGCGGCGGACTTCGAATTCGAATTCATCAGCGCTTCCATTTCTTTCAGGCCTCGCTCGACATCACCCGAGTGTGCGCAGGTGAGCGCCAATCCGATTGACAACCCGACGTATGTTTCGTCTGAGTATTCATCGGCGGTGATTTGAGGCTTTGCTTCCTCGATCATCGCGCGAAGCCTCTTGATTTCATCCGCGTAGAACGTTGCAAAATCGCGCGAGGCATAAACGTACTTCCCGTCGCGCCAGGCGTAGACCATAACGGCCCCCGGAGAAGCCGCGTGCGAAAGGTCGTCATAGGACTCCCATCGCGCGTCAGTCACCAGGAGTTCTTTTATTCCATCCGCGTTGAGATCAGCGAGCCTTTGAATCGGGCCGGCCGCGATCAGTTCGGCTTTGTGATTTCGCACGCGATAGATTTCCGTCGGGTTGCAGCTCCAGCAATTTCCACCGCTCGAGCTTTGAACGATTACCTCTTTGAGTCCATCCCCGTTGAGATCCGTCGCGTTGAGCTTATTGGGTTCACCGGCGAGATCGAACGAAAAGAAAAAATCGTCGCGCTTGAAGATCGTTTTTGAAGCGTGCCCGTCGCCTTCGATGATCCGCAGCTCGAACGCCTCGTTTGGAGCTTTGGGTTTCTCCCGTTGAAAGATCGCCGCGAGGTGATGGGCAGTTCCGTCCAAACTGGTTTCCACAGCCTCTTTCAGCTTGAGGCCGGTTGCGGCGAGCTGCGAGATCTCCGATTGGAATTCGGCGCTAACCCCCGGCTGAGTCCTCGGCAGTGGCGCCTGCAAAGCGAGCGGTGGCGTCCGAGAACCGTAGGCCATTGACGCAAGCGCGATGATGATAAATAGGGCGCGCGGTTTCATTTGTCTCATATCGCCGAGTTACCAAAACATACCACCCTTACCGGGTGATGCTTCTGACAACGCGGCCGCGATTGTCGACTTCAACCTCGAGCGTGCGCGATCTCATCCCCGCGGTGGCAAGCCGGTAACTCATCTCGCCGGCTATTGCGGAAAAGTTGTCGGTCGCAAATGCGATCATCGTCGAACCCGCCCCGCTCATCGCCACGCCGAGCAAGCCCGGATGGGCGCGAATCTCTTCGTTCATTTTCAAAACCTCGCCGAGCCCCGGTCCATGAGGAATCCGATGCGTTTGATGAAGCCGGTCGCGAAGGGCCTCGCTGAATAACGAAAAACGGCGTTCGGCGAGCAGCGCCTGCAGCAACGCCGAGCGCTGAATGTTGAACACCGCATCGGCCAGCGTGACTTCTCTTGGCAATACGCTTCGCATCTGGCCGGTGTCCATTTCGAACTCGGGAATACACAATACGAACTTCACTTCTTCGGGCCACGCGCGCTTTATTGCCGCAAGCGACCGCTCTGGGTCGCGGTCCACGACGCAAACGACCGCCATTCCTCCAAGCAAGCTCGGCGCGAGATTATCGCCGTGCTCCTCGAAACGCAATGCGTATGCGAACACTTCTTCCTCGGTCAGCCGATCCTCGGTCAGCGTCTCGTACACCGAGATTCCCGCAATGATTGCCGCGCTGCTGCTGCCCAGGCCGCGCGCGAGCGGTATCTGATTGTCCACGACTAAGCTCGCGCCGTTGATCGTGCGTCCGCGAAGCTCAGCCACCGAGCGGGCGACTCGCAGAATGAGATTCGATTCATCGCGTGGGAGTCGATCGGCGCCTTCGCCAGAGAGCGCGATTTGGAATCCCGCGGGTTGCTCTTCGACTGTGACCTTCAGATAAAGAGACAGCGCCACACCGCAAGCGTCGAAGCTCGCGCCAAGATTTGACGTAGAAGCTGGAACAATGATTTCGGTCGTACTCATGAGAACCAAAGCAGAGGTGCTGCGGAGCGGAGGTGCGGAGGAGCGGAGGAGCCTCCGCTCCTCTGCCCCTAGGCTCCTCTGCTCCATACCTGCTAATGCATCATCGACGTCCCGGCATAGCCAACACCTTGGTCATTTGATCGTGAATCAAGCCGTTGCTCGCCAGTACTTCGGGTTTGTAGTTTGAGAAAGCGCCGCCGCGAAAGTCTGTCAGGCGGCCGCCCGCTTCGGTGACGATCAGCGTCCCGGCCGCGGTATCCCACGGGCTAAGATTCAACTCCCAGAATCCATCGAAGCGTCCGCACGCAACGTAGCACAGATCGAGCGCCGCGGCGCCGTCGCGCCTGAGCGCTTGAGCGTTCATCGCGAAGTTCTCCCAGTGTTCGAGATTCGTCAGCTTCGAAGTCTTTATGTCGTAAGGGAACCCGGTCGACAGTATGCTCTGCATCAACTCTTCGGTTGCGGACACTCGAATGGCCCGGTTGTTGAGCGCGGCGCCGGCCCCGCGCTCGGCCGCGAACAACTCATCGCGCATCGGATCATAGACCACGCCGAGAATCGTCTCGCCCGCCTGCTCGAGCGCGACTGACACACAGAACATAGGATAGCCATGTGCGTAGTTGGTCGTGCCGTCGAGCGGATCGACGATCCAGCGATACTCGGAGCTGCTTTCGGTAAGCCCGCCTTCTTCGGCAAGTATTTCGTGACGGGGATAGTAAGTCGAGATAGTTTCACGAATCAGCTTTTCGCTGGCCAGATCGACTTCGGTGACCAGGTTGATTGAGCCTTTGTGTCCAATATCGAATCCGGTGCCGACGCGATCGCGAAGCAATCGCCCGGCATCGCGAGCTACTCGTATGGCGAAGTCCAGCATTCGTCCATTTCAACACAAAGCCGACGACGCTCCAAGTCTCAATGCTGATCGGTAATGCTGCTGATCAACTCGACAAAACGAATAGCCATCGTTTCAGCCCAGAATCGATCTTCACCTTCAACATCCGCGGAGATGAAGCCAACGTGCCCGCCCTGGGCGGGCGCAAGCACTGCGATATTCGAGTTGGACGCGACCTCGGGACGTTCAATCTGAGAGTATGGAATAAACGGGTCGTCCTTGGCGTGGATGATCAACGTCGGAACGGTCACGCGATCGATCACTCGCATCGCGCTCGCGCGTTCGTAGTAATCAGCCGAGTCGCGGAAGCCGCAGTGCGGCGCAACATAAGCATCATCGAATTTGCGAATCGTCCACACGCCTCGTAACAACGAAGGATCGTAACGATCAGGGAATAACTCGGCTTTCCGCCGAAGCCGGTCTCTCAAGCTCATCACGAAACGCGTGCTGTAGATGATGTTCCCGCGCAATTCGATCGCGTCGGCGCACGCCGCCAGATCGATCGACGCTGATATGCCGACAACACCGCGAATCTCGGGCGGTATGGAAGCGCCGTACTCGCCCGCGAGTTTCAACACGATGTTGCCGCCAAGCGAGAACCCAACTAGAAAAATTTCGCGCAGGCCGTCAACTTCGATCAGCTCCGATACAATGTGCCGAAGATCATCCGTGAGCCCCGCGTGATAGAGCGTCGGCGTAAGGTGCTCAGTTCCGCCGCAGTTTCGATAGTTCACCCGCACAACGCTCGAACCGGCTGCCAGAGCCTTTTCCGCGGTGCCGAGCATGTAACGCGAATCCGTGGAACCTTCCATGCCGTGCACAAGAACGAGCGTCGGCTTCGAAGCCGGATCATCCTGCCACGAGCAGTGAGTCAACACGCGCACGCCCGGCGACGTGTCGAAGTAGCGTGACTCGGTGCTGGTGTTGATTACTTTGAAGCGCCGCCGAATGAAATATCCAGCGAGCGTCTGCGCGTGAGCGTTCTTCAGAGCGGGATGCGGGACGAATGGATGCTGCTGAAGATGCTTGATGACGCTTTGTTCGATCATAGTCGATACGCTTTGAGCTTAAACACGATTCTAGTTGGCGGATCGAGAGGAGTTCAAGTTAATCGCCTCGGGATGAATCCAGTTAAGCAAAGGCGTAGTCATCAAAGTCGTGACCAGGGCCATCAATACCATCATCGAGAACAGCGCGGGCGAGAGGACTCCAAGATCCAGACCGATGTTGAGAATCACCAGTTCGACGAGCCCGCGCGTGTTAAGCAGAACACCAACGGCCGCCGATTCGCGCCACGTCATTCCATTCATTCGCGCGGAGATCATCGAGCCGCCCCACTTGCCGGCAACCGCTAGAACAATAATCGCCGCGGCGTAAAACCACATACGCGCGCCCGCGATCAGAAAGAAACTCGAACGCAGACCGGTAAGCGCGAAGTAGAGTGGAAGGAGCAGCACAACTACAACCGCTTCGAATTTCTGTGACAGCTCGTGTGACAAGCCGGGATGTCGAGGCATTACGACGCCCGCGAGAAAAGCTCCGAACAACGCGTGAACGCCGAGGCTCTCGGTGATCAGGCTCGAGATCAGCACAAGCAGCAGAATGATCGCAATCGTGTCAGCGGTGAGCGACCCGCGCTTCTGATAAAGCGACTTGAGGGGAACAACGGCGCGCCTGACCACGAATGACATCAACAATACGAATCCGACAAGGCCCGTCAGCATCAACCACAAGGGCAATGTCGAACTCGAAGATCGAACGATCACGATGATGCCGGCCAGAATACACCACGCCGTTACATCATCAACCGCGGCACAGGTGATTGCGACTGAGCCGATGCGTGTTCGCAGCATATTGTGCTCGGTCAGGATTCGGGCGAGAACCGGAAAGGCGGTGACGCTCATCGCGGCGCCCATGAACAGAACAAAGCCAACGACGCTCACGCTCGGGTCGGACAGTCTTGGATAAAGGTAAAGGGCGAATAGTGAACCGAACACAAACGGCAGGATGATGCTGACCTGACTGGTGACAACGGCGGCGCGTCCCAATTCGCGGAGGTGTGTCAGATCAAGCTCGAGCCCTACGAGAAACATAAACAACAACAATCCGACATAACTGAGCGCGCTCAGATAACCGAGGCTTGCGGCGGGGAAAAGAGTTTCGTGGAGACCGGGTGCAAGCCAGCCGAAGAGCGACGGCCCGAGCAGAATGCCCGCGACCATTTCGCCGATCACCCGAGGCTGATGAATCTTGCGGAAGAGCCAGCCGATGAGCCGCGCAGCCGCGAGTATCGTGAGGATCTGCGCGATCAGCAGCTCAAGTGTGGGCATAAGTTCCCCCACCCCGGAGGGGTTGAATGTTTGTAGACCAAAGCTGCTTCATTAGTCCGCACCCCGCCAGGGTGCAATGTGCGGCCCGTCGTTGAGGCATTAGATCCCGAAACGACAAACCGTTTGGCGAGTTTTCGAGATCAACATAGCACCCCTCCGGGGTGCGCACCTTACCAAGCTCGCAAACGATAAACATCACCCCTCTGGGGTGGCTCCCCTTTCTCTGCCCATATACCGCAGAGAGTAGTGGAGGTTTTGACACACTCTCTGAATTGCGGGGCGATTCTCCTGGATCCTTGCGGGATGTTTCCCTGACAGCCGGTTATCTTAGGAATGGAATGCGTTGGGTTTTCGGCCCACCACTTTTTACGGTTCCTTTGCTTCCTGCTTCGCTGCCCGATCGTCGTAATACTGATACTGCGCGGAAAGAATTTCGTCAGGCGCGGCTCCTGTGGAGCCATTGCCGTTGATTTCCGCCGCGGGAAGCTGCTCATAGAGAGGAGGCGGGATCTCCGCGAACTCCGACAACGGGCCATACACTTCATCAACCCCCGGCCTGAACACATCGCCGATCAGCAGGTTGATGATGTTCACGCGTTGATCGGGATACTTCTGAAGGAACTTCGAGAAGCTGAAGTCCTCATCGTAGAACGCGTAGACCAGCTTGCGCATCGACTCGATGCCGGAGTCGAGCTTCGATTGAAACTGCCCGAGTCTCGCGGCTGAGAAGTCGTCGTTCTTGAAACAATCATGAATCGCATCCGCCGCAAGCTCCGCCATCTTGAATGCCAGCAGCACACCCGATGAATAAATCGGATCGAGAAAGCCGTACGCATCGCCGATCAGGATAAAGCCGTCACCCGCGTTCTTCCGAGAGCGGTACGAGTAATCGAGGATCGAATAAATCTTATCCACTCGCTCGGCGTTCGCGACTCGGCGGCGAACCGCTTCGCACTTCTCGATTTCTTCCGCGAAGATGCCAGCGAGATCCTGGCTGCGGCCTTTGACAAGGTATTCGGGATTGGCGACGACGCCGACGCTGGTGATGTCATTTTCGAGCGGGATGTACCAGAACCAACCCTGGCTTCCCGGCTCGGTTCGCAACACAAGCGTCGCCCCGCCGTTCAGATCGGATTCGCGATGCGCGCCTTTGTAGTAGGAGTACAGCACGGCCTTCTTGAGCTGCGGATCGCGCACGCGCCAGCCGAATTTATTCGACAGGATCGCCTGCTGACCGGTCGCGTCCACGATCACTTTGGCGTGAAACCTCTGAACCGAGCCGTCGTTCATCTCAACTTCGACGCCAACCGCGCGTTCCCCGTCGAAGAGGACTCTCTTCACGGGAGTTCCCTGATGCACGACGGCCCCTTGCTCCCGGGCATGATCGAGAAGGAATTTGTCGAACTCCGCGCGAGTCACCTGCCAGGTCACGGCGCTTTCGTGATGATTCGCCTCGAAGAAATAAAACGGGCGGGACTCGCGTCCCGCGGAGTTTGCGAATTGAACGCTGTACTTGCGAACGAATGGACTCTGCTTGAGCTTCTCGAGAATTCCCATTCGCTGAAAGGTCCAGTAAGTATCGGTCATGAGCGATTCGCCGATGTGATGACGAGGGAATACTTCCTTCTCGAAGAGGATGACGCTGCGGCCTTCGCGGGCAATAATGCTGGCCGCCGAGCTGCCCCCGGGACCTCCGCCCATTATGATGACATCAAAATTCTTTTCCATTATTGCCCGTTCACTCCTGATGCAAAACGAAGCTCAACTAAATCGTGTTTCGCGCAAAGCCGCCGGCAACCGCAAAGACCGCTAAGCATATCGAGCACTTCTCAGTTCCGGTTCGAAGAACTCCGACAGAAACGTATCGACCTCGAGCAACCCGCGCCGGGTCAGCGATATCGTTCCGTTGTTTCGCGCAAGCAAGCCTTCGCCGGCAAGCCGCGAATAAATCGATTCAAACTCCTGCCACACATCTATCTCGAACTTCCGGTCAAAATATTCCCGCTGAATAGCGCCGGTCTTGAGTTGAAGAATCATCTCGCGAATCAGTTTCTGTTTTGGGGTCAACTGCAATGCGCGAAACAGCGGCAATCGATCCTCATCCAACAGACGAATGTACTCTTCGAAGTTATGCGCGTTCTGCGAATGCACGCCGCCGAAATGTGAAAACGACGACACGCCGAGCCCGATCATATCGCCGCCGCGCCACAATGCATCGGTGTAGATAAAGCGGCAAGGCTTCTTCGTCGTGGCGACGGTGTACGCGCTTAGGACGCGATAGCCGCGGGCCTCGAACTGCTCGAACGCGTAATCAACCCAGCGGCGCTTGGTCGGCCAATCCGCGATCGGCGAATCGAGTCCCTTCTCGATCATCTCTCGTGAGATCACCGTGTTGTAGGGCAGTTCCATCTGATAGATCGTCACCGAATCCGGATCGAGTTCAACGGTTCGCCGGACGGTGTCGCGCCACTTCTCTTCCGACTCACCCTGCATTCCCGCAATCAGATCGACGTTGATTTGCGGGAAGTCGACTTCCCGCGCCCACTCGTAAGCCTGATAAATCTCGGGCGACAGATGCGCGCGCCCGTTTGCTTCGAGGATCGCATCGTCGAAGTGCTCGACGCCGAGGCTCAGCCGCGTGACGCCGATCTTCTTGAGGGTTTCGAGCTTCGACTTTCGCAGCGTGCCGGGCTCGCACTCGAAGGTCACTTCTTCGGCGTCCTGCCAGCTCACGTGACGATTCAGGCCCTCGATAAGATAGTCGAGCTGCTTCTCGCTTATGTACGAAGGCGTGCCGCCGCCGAAATACGCGAAGCGAAGCTTGCGTCCTTGCAAGGCGCGCGTGCGGCTGTACAGTTCGTTCTCTTTGATCAACGCGTCAAGATAGCGCTCGATCTCCGAAGCGTTTTTGTCGGTATAGACTTTGAAGTAACAAAACTTGCAGCGCTTGCGGCAGAAAGGAATATGCAGGTAGAGGCCAAGCGGATCTTCGACGCGTGCGGGCTGATCGAGCGCTTCAATGGCGCGAGGTACGTACTCGGGTTTCCACTGCGAGAACGGCGGGTAATTCGAGACAAAGTAATTGCCGACCTCGGTCCTGGTTGGTGATGCATCGATCATCGTGGGCCTCTTTGAAAATCCGAAGCAAGGCGCGCCTCCTCGCAATCGACATTCATTCTAACAACCGCGTGAGCGCGTTGCAATTTTCTCAAGCGATATGCCATAGTACGCAGACATTTTGCCTGCGGCTACACGCAAATCGGATGAAGCGAGCCTTGCTGGTGATCATCGTCGGGGTGCTTTATGTCTTGCATCAGGATTTCTGGTTCTGGCGCGCGGCTCATCCCCTCGTCTTCGGTTTCCTCCCCGTCGGGCTGTTCTACCACGCGTGCTACACCGTGGCGACCGTGCTTGTCATGATACTTCTGGTGAGAATCGCGTGGCCCTCTGAATTGGAAGAAGGAGCGGGAGACGCGGTGAGTGGGAGAGCGGGAGAACGCCCCTCCTCCCCGTCGCCCCCTCTCCCCGTCGCGGATGACAGGGAGGATACCTAGCATTGATTCCAGCCTTAGTCGTTTTTGCGTACCTTGGAGTCGTTCTCTACATAGGCATCTTCGCATTTCGCAAATCCCATCATCGCGAGGAAGCCGAGGATTACTTTCTCGCCAATCGATCGCTCGGACCATACGTGTTCCTGTTCTCGCTGTTTGGAACAAACATGACCGCATTCGCGATCCTCGGCTCATCCGGCCACGCATTCAACAACGGAATCGTAACGTTCGGGCTGATGGCTTCTTCGTCGGCGCTGATCATTCCGCTCTCGCTGTTTTTGATTGGCACGCGAGTGTGGGCGCTTGGAAAAAAGTACGGGTTCATCACGCCGGTGCAGATGTTTCGCGATCGCTGGGAATGCAGTCACATCGGCACGGTGATCTTCGTTGTGCAGGCGGCGCTCCTGATTCCTTACATCATCATCGGAGTGATGGGAGGAGGAACGGCATTGAACGCAATCAGCGGAGGCCGCGTGCCTTACTGGTTTGGCGGCGCGCTGGTGGCGATGGTGGTGATGTCTTATGTGTTCTTTGGCGGGATGCGCGGAACCGCGTGGGTGAACACCTTTCAGACGATCCTGTTTCTGTGCTTCGGCGCGATCGCGCTGATCGTGATCGGAATCGGCATGGGCGGCTTTCAACAATCAGCGGAAGCTTTGCTCGCATCGACGGCGACTGCGCCGCTGATGACTCGCGAGCGAATCTCACCGCTCTATTTCTTCAGCTACACGTTCATCCCGCTGTCGTCGATCGCGTTTCCGCATATCACGATCTTTTGCCTGACCGCGCGCAAGATGAACCAGTTCAAAAAGACCGTAGTGCTTTATCCGGTTTGCATGCTGGCGCTGTGGATGCCGTGCGTGTTCCTGGGTGTGATGGCAAATCGAGCGACCGACGTTCCGAAAATTCAGGAAAAGATCGAAGCTCGTCGCACGCTCGCGACCGCGGGTCCCGCGTTGAGCGCCGATGAGCGCGACAACTTGCGCTCGAAGACAGCCGGAGACGACGTGCTGTTGTTGCTGCTCGAGCGCTACGCTCCGTTGTGGCTCGCGGGTTTGTTGGGAGCGGGGATCATGGCCGCGGTGATGGCGAGCGATTCGCAGATACTCGCGCTATCGACGATGTTCACCGAAGACGTGTTCGCTTTCTATGGCGGCAAGAAACGATTCGGCGAAGCCGCGCAGGTTCACACCGGGCGCTTGTTCATCGTACTCATTACCGTCTTCGCTTATGCCGTCGCGTTGCGCGCGCCTCAGAACATCTTCGACCTTGCGGTGCAGTACGCGTTCTCAGGTTACTCGGCGTTGTCGCCGCTTCTGGTCGCGGCATTGTTTTGGAAGCGAAGCACCAAGTGGGGCGCGCTTGCTAGCACCGTTTGGTGCGCGGTGTCTGTGGCCTCGGTCGCGGTGTTTCAGTACGCGGTTCCGGCGCCCGCGGGTCCTCCGATCGTGATGTGGTCGATTGCCGGCGTTGACGTGCTCTCACGCACTGGCGGTGGGACTGCGGTGTTTGGATTGATGCCGGTGGTTCCGATGACGATCATTTCGGCGCTGTTGTTGATTCTCGTTTCGTTGCTGACGTCGAGGCCAGGTCAAGCGACAATGAGACGGTATTTTCGTGCGGCTTAGCCGACCTTTGGCGCTTTGCTAGGACGCTCGTTCTGAGATAGATTGTCGCTAGCACGGGAGGTGGCACGATGGCCAGAGTTGAAATCGGTAAGCATCTTGCGGTTGATAAACGCGTGTGCGGCGGACGGGCTGATCTTCAAGGGGACTCGAATCATGGTCGCCGATGCGGTAGAACTGGCCGAAGACGGATATTCGCCGCAGGCCATCGCACGACAATATCGCGGCGCAATCAGCGCCGAGGCGGTAAGTGAAGCTTTGGAGTTGGTTCGCAAAGGCATCGTCAAAGAAATTGAGAGTCAAACCCAGACGGCAGCGTGATTTTACTGGACCACAATATTGCTGAGGATCAATCCGTATTGTTACAACGCTGGCGCATTCACTGCAAACAGATAGGAGTTGAAGTTGGTCGCCCGGAATGGGATGACTTCCAGGAAATATTACGATACCTTCATCGCCTCAAGCAGGCTACGTTCTTTAACCGCGACTTCGACTTCTTTGAGCCACGGCTTCGCCATCGAAACTATTCCTTGATTGTAGTCGAGGCGCCAATCAAACAAACGGCCGCGCTTATTAGACGATTTCTGCGACCCCCGCAGTTCAAAACCAAAACGTCGCGTTGCGGCAGCGTCTGTCGAATTTCAAATCGAGTGATTTCTTGGTGGGAGATTGGCTCCGAGCAGCAAAAGGATCTCCTCTGGTAAGCGGCAGCGGGGGACTATCCAAATATGACAACAACATCCGCACCACGCCTCACGAGGATCCAGTGGCTCATTTGCATCATCGCGGTCATTGGCTTCGCCTTTGATACTTACGAACTGTTGATGCTCCCGCTGATCCTGCGACCGGCCCTCGAGCAACTCGGCGGATTGACGTTCGGCACACCGGAATTCACTCGATGGCGAGACTTGATGTTCTATGTTCCGGCAGTGTGCGGCGGAGTCTTCGGCTTGCTCGGGGGTTACCTGACAGATCGCCTGGGCCGCCGAAGAGTCTTGACCTGGAGCATCCTGCTTTACGCGTTTTCGGCTCTGGGAGCCGGTTTTGCGACTTCGCTGCCCATGCTGCTCGTGTTGCGGACCACGACGTTCGTCGGCGTGTGCGTCGAGTTCGTAGCCGCGGTCGCGTGGCTGGCGGAACTCTTTCCCGAACCAAAACGCCGCGAAGCCATTCTCGGCTACACTCAGGCGTTCTCATCGCTCGGCGGATTCATGGTCAGTCTGATGGCGGTGCTGATCGCGAAGATTTCGCTTTCACTTCCAGCGATTCACGCAGGTCACGACACCTGGCGATATCTGCTGATCTCGGGTTTGATCCCGGCGATCCCCTTGATCGTTATTCGTCCGTTTCTTCCAGAATCACCGGTGTGGAAAGAGAAGAAGTTGGCGGGAACGCTCAAGCGTCCTAGCTTTACTGAGATTTTCAGACCTCAGTATCGTCGAACGACTTTGATCAGCGCATTGATTTTCGCGTGCAGCCTCGGCGTGGCGTTCGGGGCGATTCAACAGCTTCCGCAAATCGTTCCGGCGCTGGTTCAAGTTGATCCCAGCCTGGCGCCGCCCCAGCGACAGCAGATCGTGCAGGGCACCGTTGCCGGAGTACAAACGCTCCAGGAACTCGGAGGATTGTTTGGCCGATTCCTGCTCGCGTTTTTGGCGATCCGAATCGTGTCGCGCCGCAAGCTGCTTCGCGTGTTTCAAATTCCGGGACTGATTATCGTGCCGCTGGTTTTCCTGTATCCCGCGGTGCACGATCTCGCGCTGCTCAAGTGGGGAATCTTCTTCGCGGGATTGTTCACGGTTGCGCAATTGAGCTTCTGGGGAAACTATTTGCCGCGCATGTATCCAACGCATCTTCGTGGAACGGGCGAGAGTTTTGCGGCGAACGTCGGAGGCCGAATGATCGGGACTTCGGCGGCGCTGCTGACGACACAGTTTGCGGCAATGATGCCTGGAGCCACTCCGGCGACTCATCTGGCTTATGGTGCCGCGGCGGTCGCGTTTTTGGTTTACGCAATTGGGCTGATCGCAAGCTTTTGGCTGCCGGAGCCGGCGAAAGAGGAACTACCCGAGTGAGTGTCTCCCAACTCTGCGTTCCTCAGCGCTCTCCGCGGTTGAACGGCTTCTTAACCGCAGAGGCCGCCGAGGGACCGAGAGAATCAAACCCAATCTGAGGAATAAATCATGATGAAACGCACAGCAAGCTTCTGTTTGCTCTTGATTGCATTGCTGCCACTGCTGACGCTTGCACAGCAAGCGCCGCCGGCTCGAATCACCGCGATCAAGGCCGGGCGGTTGATTGATCCTGAAACCGGGACCGCGGCCGCAAACGTGGTCATCCTCGTCGAAGGCGAAAAGATCAAAGAAGTCGGAGCAAGCCTCGCGATTCCAGCCGGCGCAACGGTCATCGATCTCAGCAAGCTCACCGTGCTGCCGGGGCTCGTCGATGCGCACACGCACATGGCTCTCACGTACAAGGAGCAGCCTGAGAACAACTACTATTATCTGACTGTCGTGATGGACTCGACCGCGTTGCGCGCGATTCAAGCCGCGTCAAACGGCATTCAACTTCTCAATTCCGGCTTCACCGTGATTCGTGATGTCGGCAACAACGGGCTCTATGCGGATACGGCGTTGCGGCAGGCAATCGAGCAAGGCTGGCTCCCGGGACCGACGGTGATCCCATCCGGCATCATCATCGGAAGCACCGGCGGCCAACTGTGGCCGACACCCGAAGCGTACAAGCGCAACAACATCGTGTATCCCGAGTATCTCGACGCAAACAGTCCGGATGAAATAGTCCGCGCGATTCGCGAGAACATGCTGTTCGGCGCGCGCACCATCAAGCTGTGCATCGACTGCAAGCCGTGGGGCTACTCGGTTGAAGACATCAAGCTCGCAATCATCGAAGCCGCAAAAGGCGGATGCAAAGTCGAAGGTCACGTGCAGACTCCCGAAGGCGCGCAGCGCGCGATCGACGCGGGCATATACATCATCGCTCACGGCAACGCGCTCACACCCGAGCATCACCGGCAGATGGCCGCGAAGGGAATTTTTCTCGCGGGCACCGACACGCCGTTCACGAAGTATCGCGGCAGCGAAAACGCATTCAAACAGACGGTCGCGCTGCTTCGCGATGCCTGGGAGAAGAAAGTCCCGCTGACTTTTTCGACGGACTTCGATTACTGGAACGAGCGGATGAAAGACGACAAGACAGGCGAGTGGTTGAGTCGCGGCGATTTGACGGTCGCCTTCATTGAGACCTGGAAGGCAGCGGGAATTCCAGCGGCTGATATTCTTCGCGCGATGACGATCACTGGATACAAAGCAGCAGACATAATCAAGGAGCGCGGTCCGATCAAGCCGGGAATGTATGCCGATGTCATTGCGGTCGCCGGCGATCCGCTGACCAACATCGATGCGTTACGCGATGTTCAGTTCGTGATGAAGAACGGAAAGGTGTTCAAGAAGGACGGGGTAATGACGCCCGAGAAGTTTTTTCATCCGGGGCCGGTGCGAATGCCGAATGGAAGATGGACTCGATAGGTTGATTACGAAGAGCCGACTAAAGTCGGTACTCTGAACGCTCGTCGACTTGATAGGTTGATTACGAAGAGCCGACTAAAGTCGGTACTCTGAACGCTCGTCGACTTGATAGGTTGACTACGAAGAGCCGACTAAAGTCGGTACTCCGAACGCTCGTCGACTTGATAGGTTGATTACGAAGAGCCGACTAAAGTCGGTACTCCGAACGCCCGCGTCAGATCAGATCGCGAACTCGACTTCCATTTCGAGCTGGGCTTTTCGGAGTTCGAATCGCGCGCGGCCGATATTCCCGCCTGGGTTGAGCGCAAGAAACAAAAAGTACTCAGGGGTGATTGGCCGGAGCAGCAGGGTCAGCTTGTCAGCCGCAAGCACGATCTCGTTCAGGTCGCCCAGTTCGGTGTCCCCGGCCGTTCGCATTCCTCGAGACACCAGGCTTGTGAACTCCGTCGCCACCACGTCGATGTCAAATCTCGGGTCCAGATCGTGAACGTGGCGCTCGATAGCTATGCCGTCGATTCCAAGAATGACGACGGCGGCGCACCCTTCGATTCGACCCGCGATTGTTGAAAGAGTCTCAGTGAAACCCATGATGAATTTCGAATGTCGAATTTGGAATTGCGAATGTCGAAATGCGAATGTCGAATTGCGAATCTCAAATTCGAAATTCGCAATCCGAAAGTCGCAATCTCTTCTTACTGTCCGCCCTTGCCGCCCGCCGGAGCCGTCACCGGCGCGACGGGAACTGACTTCTGCTCCTGCTTCTTTTCGGCGACGCTGGGCGCCGGAACAACCGCCGCGCGCTGCGGATCGTTCGGATTCGGAGTCCCCTCAACGGAACTGCGTTGCGGAACACGCGGGCCAAGCGTCCCATCATTGCGCACGATGCGCGGCGTCAGGAAGAACAGGATCTCGCGATCCTCGCGTCTGGTTGATCTGTGTTTGAACAGCTCACCAAGCAACGGTATTCGCGAAACTCCCGGCGTCCGGTTTATCGTGCTGCCTTCGGAGTCGATGTTGATTCCACCCATCACCGTCGTTCCACCATCTCCGACAAGCACGGTTGATTCGGCGGATTGAGTATCGATACCCGGCGTGCCGTTGTTGAACTGATTGGCCAGCGAGAAATTGACGCTGTTGTTTTCAGCCACGACGTGCATCAGGACCTGGCCGTTCTCTTCAATGATCTGCGGCGTGATCTCGAGCCTCAAGGCGGCGGTCACGAAGGTTGTCGTGATCGTATTATTCGAGACTGTTTGAACGGGTATCTGAACGCCGTTGACGATCTCAGCCGTTTTGTTGTCAGTCGTGGTGACTCGCGGACTTGCGATCGTGCGAATCTGACCCTTTGTTTCCGAAGCAGAGAGAGCCGCGGAAAGAATGCCCGTGCCGAGCGCGCCTGTTGTCAGACCCAGCACGGTGTTGGCGACGCCTGCTCTAAGCGAAGTGTCGGCAAACGGTCCGAGAAGATTCGGGCCCAATCCTTTTGTGGTTGAACCGCTTGACCCCGTGCTACCGCTCGAACCGCTCGAGCCGCCTGCGCCCGCGCCGCCCGCCGACAGCCCGCCGCCGCTGAATTGCGCCGGCGTCGTTTCAAATATTCCGGCGCGTCCATTTTTACCGAGTACGCCGCCTGCCAGTTCGCTTCCGATGTCGCGAAGGAAGTTGCGATTCGCGATGACTATTCGGGCTTCGATCTCGACCTGAGGCTCAGGCCGATCGAGTTTTGAAATCATGTCTTCGACCACCTGAGTATACTCGGGCAGATCGGTGATGATCAGGCTGTTTGTGCGGGTGTCGATTTCTATGCGGCCGCGGGAACTCAATCGACTGTTGACGATGTTCATCAGCGAGCCCGTGCCGGCAGCGCCGCCGCCCGCGGATAACGAGCCGCCGCCGCCGCCCCCGCCGGAACTGCGTCCGGACGCGCCGGCTCCGGTGCTACCGAGTTGTCCGGCAGCGCGCGCGTATTTGAGGTGAATGATCTTGGTGACCAGCGGTACCTGCTTGGCCTTTTCTTCCAGTATTGCTCGCTGCTGTTCCTCTTCTTCTTTTACTGCTCCGAGCGTGGCGATTCTGATCATGCGGCCGTTGCTCTCGCAAACCGCGCCCAGACGATTCGCCCGAAGCACCGATTCCATAACCTGATTCCAGGGAAGATCGGTCACTCGGATATCAACCGGGACCGCCGCGACGGACTTATCGACGATAAAGTTCACGCCGTATTGCTGCGAGATGAATCGCAGCATATCGCGGAGATCGACGCCCGCGCGCAGATCGAAGCTTATCAATCCGCCGACGTATCCGGCATCACAAAACGCAAGATCCGAACGCTTCTGCATTTGTGATTGACCGGTCGGCGCGCCTGGTCGTTGAACATCCATCACGCTTCGCGTGTTCGAGGGTTGTGAAGGCTGCCCCACGGACTTCGGGGAACTCGATTGCGGCGCCGGCTGCTGCTGCGTGGGCAGCGGCAAGGAGCGATTCGGTTGCGGCGTCACTCGCTGGCCCGAAGACTGAGTGTTCTGGGCAATCAGATTGGAAGTCAGATTAGAAGGCGTGATTGTTTCCTTCGCTTGCTCGGCAACGGGCTTCGAGTTATTGCTCTTGTTCTCGATTCGTTCGCCGGCGACTTTTACTTCGCGCTTATGTGCGGGCTGCGAGGCATCCTTCGCCGTAGCCGTTGTCTTTGATGGCGCGTCCTGCGCTGACTTGGTTTCCTGCTGAGCCTTCACATCGAGGTTGGGCCTGGCGTTTCTTTGGTCTGAACCGTTACCGCCGACGGTGATAACCAGTGACGCTCCTTCGCGGACAACGCGATAAGCGACTCTTGATTTAGTGTCGAGCACGATTCGAACCACATTCGAGCTCGGCTGTCCCACTCGTAGGCGCTCTACGGAACTCGCGCCGATCTCTGTCGTCCTGTTGCCGAATGCTGAGCGCACGCCGGTGATATCGACTACGACGCGCCAGGGACCCGGCAGCACGAAATCTTTGAACTGCGCGGCGCCGTTGGTGTCGACCACTATTCGCACTCCGCCGTCTATTGCTTCGGAACGCACGGCGTTTATCAGCGTGGCCGGCTTGAGGTCGCGAGGTTGCGGGACGACTCTTTCAGGAGCGGGCGAGGGATTTTTGACCTCGACTGGGGTCGAAAAAACCGAAACTCCCGACGCGGCGGGTTGGCTCACGCGTTTTGCGCTTGCGGGTTCGCCGGAATCGCCGGCGGGTTTGGCCGCCGCTTTGCCTTCGGGCGAAATCTCGAGCACCAACGTATTGCCGTCGATGGACGAGCGGTCGTGAACATCGGCTCTAACGCTGACTTCGATCCTCGCGACCGCGCGGCCTGCCGATCCATCGGCTGTCCGCGCCTGGCGCACCAGAATCGAATCGACCAATGTGTCCTTGACGCTGTACTTGGAGTCGAGGCGCGACGCTTCGCCGCCGGGCAAATCGACAACGATCAATCGATCTGTTGGTCTAAAGACGGTGTAGAGGCGTGGCGCGCTGGACTCGATAAGGATTCGCGTGAGCGATCCTACAGTCTCGTGTTTGAGCGACACCAACGCGAACGCCTGCGCTTCCGCGCGAGCACTCGTTCCTGCGAACACGCTCAAGTTGCTCACTAGGGCAACCAGCGCAAGCGCCGTGACAAATCTCCTGGCCATCATAGCGTTATCTCCCCTCTTCATTTTACAAGCTGTAACGGACACGATCCTTTTTTCTCGCCGATCGCGTTTGAGTAAATCTTCTGACTCGAAAGATGAACACCGCTCGGTTTGTGCTGTGATTATAGTGTGAACCATATTGAACACAAGGCGCGTCACTTCTTGTCAGCGGCCGTCTTGGTGACGACTTTTTCCTGTGGGGACTGCTTTCCGTTGACTTCCATATAAGACACTTCGCGAAACATGACTTTGGCGCTGCCGGGGTCGGATGCATCGCCGCCGATTCGCACGACTTCGCCGTTATAAAGCCGGGCGCCGTTGCGCACAAAAAACATGGTGCCGGTCGGCTGCGCTCGCACGAATGCGCCAGGGCCGCGATCGTCGCGAAACACTCCGGTTATGTCGAGTTCGCTGACAAGGTACTGCGACACCGGATCGGGCTCGGCGCCGTCGCGAGCGTGCGCGGTCTCGACTTTTTGCCGGAACTCGGCGCGCCGCGTATCGAGCGGCGGAAAACCGAGAAGTCGTGCCTGCTGGGACTTGCCGCGCGCGGTTTTGGGCTTGATCGTTTTCTTGAACGGGTCACGGCCTGACGGCCGGTACGGGCGTATCGAGTCGGCGGTCGGTCCGAGATATTCCTTACCCGTCTTGGCCGGCTGAGCCGTTTCATTCTTCGCTGTCTGGTCCGTCTTTTCCTGGCCCGTCACCGCGGCGGCTGAGAAGACGATCAGAAACCCGCCGATGATAATTCCTTTAATCGCTTTTGCATTCATGGCTTCCACACTCCGCTACTTTGCCGGCGCCGCCGGCGCGCCTGGAACGGGCGGCGGCGCGGCGGTCTTCTTCATTGTCAGCTTCTCGAGGTTTTCAGGGGCGATGTAATAGGCGGTCACCACGAACGCTCCGTTTATTGAGCGTCCCATTTCCTGCGCGTTATCTTCCGCGGTCTTGATTTCAACGTCGGTTACGCTGACGATGCGCGAAAAGAAACCGAGACGCGAGAAGAACTGGCCAAGCGCGTCGTATGATCCGGTCACTTCGATCTGGATTGGCTGCGCGGTATAGAAGTCCGAGTTCGCGGCTTTCAGATGCACGAATCGTTTCAACTCGAGCTTCTGCTCGCGCAGGAAGTCCTTGATGTTGTCGTAGACGCGCGATATCTCGACCTGATCGGGAAGCAGATCGCGAAGGCGATCGATTTCCTCGCGCTTCCCTTTCAAAGTCTCTTCGGTAGCCGCGAGATTCTGTCGAATGATGCTGCCCTGCGCATTCTTGGCCTTGAGCTGTTGAACCTTGTCCTGGATTTTGACCGTGTCCGCCCGGGTGTCGCTATATAAGAGATAGTCGACGGCAAAGATCAGCAGGCCTGAGAGCATCAGGAGCACGCCCATCTGCCAGTACCACGCCATCCGGCTGAAGAAGTTGCCGCCCTCTTCGGTGCCCTTCACTACGGTGGTCATTGTCGCTGCCATTGTTCCTCTCCTTCACTTACTTCTGAGGCGCTGGTTTGTCGGCCTCGGCTCGCGGCTTGTTATAGTCGCAGTCGATGGTGAACTGGAACACCCGAGCCACATCATCCACTTCGGGTTTCTTGTCATCCTTCGCCGCGTCCTTCTTAGCGGCGTCTTTCTTTTCCGGTTCTTTGTTCAAGGCTCTGTCGGACAAATCGTCGGCCTTTACCTCTTTGCCTTCGATCGACAGCATCAGACCGGTGAACAACCCGTTCGAGAATTCCAACTGGCGAGAGAAATCGGCGATTACCTGCTGGCTGAGCGAGGTGCCGATGATCTGAAGGTGAGCTCCCTTCTGTACGATCGTATCCAGCTTGAAATCCGCCTGGCCGCCCGGCATGCGCTCATTGATGGCGGACAGCATCGCGACCGGTCCCTTCTGTTCGGCTCGAAGCTGCTTGATTACCTTGATCCGTTCGTCCAGTTGCTTCAACTCGGCTTCCAGTTCGTTCTTGCGTTGGATGTCGGCCTCGAGCTTCTTCGCCTCTTCCTCTTCGCGAGTGAGCTCAACCTGGGCAGCCGCGTGCGCGCTGTTTGTCCACAGGTGATCGACGCCAATAGCAATAACAAACACCGCAAGCGCCGCCGCAAGCATGAAGATCTGCTGCCCGCGCCGCGCGGCTACCTTTGTCTTTTGCACCGCTACGCGATGCTCGGCGGTCCCTCCCAATAGATTGACTCTGATCATTGCGGCACCTCCGCGACTCGCACTGCCAGCCCGACGGCCACGGCCATGTTCGGTGAAAGCTCTCGCAGGTATTCGTCATCGAATTTCTTCGAATCCACTTTTATCGAGCGGAACGAATCGAAGCGCTCCACCGGCATCTGGAATTTGTCGGATAGATACTCGGTCAACTCGAAGACCTTCGATGAGCCGCCGGCGATCAGCATCCGATCGATCGCTGGCGAGTCAACCGCGGTTGCGCGGAAGAAGTCGAGCGTTCGTTGAATCTCGAGCGCCAGCATCTCGGACACGCTTTGAATCGCGGGCCCAACCTGATCCATCGAAGGCTGCTCGTCCAGCGTGCCGCCGCGCTTGATCGCTTCGGCTTGCTCGAAAGTCAGGTTCAACTCTTTTTGAAGAAGATCAGTGTATTGATTGCCACCTGCGGAAATGTCGCGGGTGAATATCGAGGTTGCGCCGCGAACGATGTTTATCGTCATCACCGAAGCGCCGATGTCGAGCAGTGCGACCGTTTGATTTTCCGACGGGTGATAGTTCGCTTCATATGCATTTTGCAGAGCGAACGCGTCCACGTCGACGATCACCGCCTGTTTGCCGGCTTGTGAAATGACCTGCGTGAACTGCGCGATCTTGTCGCGCTTGCAGGCGACCAGCAGCACGTCCATGTTCTGGCCGGACGCGTCGTGACCCGTGATCTCGTGATACAGATTCACGTCGTTGATGTCGAACGGAATGTACTGCTCGGCTTCCCAGTGGATCTGTTCGTCGAGTTCCTCTTCGGGCATCGAGGGAAGCAGAATCTTTTTGACAATGACTGCGTGACCCGAGAGGGAAGTTGCGATCTGGTCGGTCTTGATGTTTTGTTCGTTCCAGATTCGACTGATCGAATCGCTGACGTGATTGAGGTCGATGATGTGACCATCTACGATGGTGTCGGATTGAAGATTCTGGTGTGCGATGTGGACCAGTTCGAAACCGTTGCGGGTAAGTTTGAGCTCGACGGCTTTCAAAGCGCTGGAACCGATGTCGAGTCCGACGACGCTCTTCTTCTTTTTCCCTAGCATCATGTGATTCCCCCGGGAAGGTTCTCGACGTGCGCGACTTCTCGATGGCGGCTCGCCATCGGAGATCGATTGGGAGGGGCAGTGTTTCTGGGGGACGAGAAGCTGCGAGACTTTCGAGGGGCGGAGTGCCGAGGGGTTTGGCGATCCCGAGTCGGGATCAGTCTCTACATCTTCTCAAATATCAGATGATATTTTCGCGACGGGGCATTTTTAACACCCGCCAATACGCGAGTCAATAATTAAAATTTTCTACCGTCCTCGGCGTCCTCTGCGTCCCCTGCGGTTGACTTACTTCTTTACCGCTGGGGACGCTGAGGGCACGGAGGTTCAGCGATTCTTAGCGAGCAACAGCCGGGGCCCACTACTCCGACATGTGCTCGTTTGACTCGCCATGGTGCATAACTTAGAATTCTCAGTTGATATCATGACAGTAATTCTCAACAAAGTAGCCGCGAAGGTCTTCGGAACAGCCAACGAACGTCTCCTCAAGCGCCTTTGGCCGATCGTCCACGAGATAAGCGCTCTCGAGCCCGAGATGCAGCGCCTCTCCGACGACGAGCTTCGCGCTCACACGCCACGCTTCCGCGAACAGGTCGAAGCGCGCATCGCCGGAGCCGAGCTCTCGGGCGGCACTCTCGAAGAGCAAAAGAAAGCTCTGCGCGAGGCGATCGATGAAGCGCTCGACGAAATCCTCGTCGAAGCATTCGCCGTCGTCCGCGAAGCTTCTCGCCGCGCGACCGGGATGCGTCACTTCGACGTGCAGCTCATCGGAGGCATGGTGCTTCATCGAGGGATGATCGCCGAGATGAAGACCGGCGAAGGCAAGACTCTCGTCGCGACTCTGCCGGCATACTTGAACGCGATCGCCGGCCGCGGAGTCCACGTCATCACCGTCAATGATTACCTCGCCAAACGCGATACCGAATGGATGGGTAAGATTTATCGCTTTCTCGGATTGACTGTCGGATGCATTCAGCACGACATGGACGACTCCGAGCGCCAGGATGCTTATCGCGCCGACATCACCTACGGGACGAACAACGAATTCGGCTTCGATTATCTGCGCGACAACATGAAATTCGAGCCGTCGGCGATGGTGCAGCGCGGCCACTTCTACGCGATCGTCGACGAAGTGGACTCGATCCTCATCGATGAAGCGCGAACCCCGCTGATCATCTCCGGAGCATCGGAAGACTCGACCGAAAAGTATTACATCGCCAACGACTGCATGGTTCATTTGAAGGCCAGGCAGCAGGCTCGCGTTGCTGAGATCAAGCGAACGGACGGCGACGTGGATCTCAAACAGGACCCGCGGCTGCTCTATCACGTCGACGAGAAACAACACAGCGCGACCCTGACCGAAGAGGGAGTCGAAGAAGCCGAGCGCTTCACCAACGTCAGCAACCTGTATGATCCGACTAACATGGATCTGCTCCATTGCATCGAGCAGTCGCTCAAAGCTCACACGCTCTACAATCGCGACAAGCAATACATCGTGAAGGACGGCGAGGTGATCATCGTCGATGAATTCACCGGCCGCGTTATGCCGGGCCGCCGGTGGAGCGATGGTCTGCATCAGGGCGTCGAATCAAAAGAGGGCGTCAAGATCGAGGCGGAGAACCAGACGCTTGCGACGATCACGCTGCAAAATTATTTCCGCATGTACGCGAAGCTCTCCGGCATGACCGGTACCGCCGAAACCGAAGCCTCCGAGTTTGCGAACATCTATAAGCTGGACGTCGCGGTGATCCCGACCAACCAGGACATGATCCGCAAGGATTTCTCGGACATGATTTATCGCACCGAACGCGAAAAGTGGGACGCGGTCGTAGCCGAGATCAAGGAGCTTCACGAGAAGGGTCAGCCGGCGCTTGTCGGAACGGTGTCGGTCGAAAACTCTGAAGTGCTCGCCGCTCGTTTGAAGAAAGCTCACGTTCCACACAACGTCCTCAACGCCAAACCCGAGCACGCCGCTCGCGAAGCCGACATCGTCGCGCAAGCCGGACGCAAAGGCCAGGTGACGATTGCTACCAACATGGCCGGCCGCGGCACCGACATCCTGCTCGGCGGCAATCCCGAGTTTCTCGCCCGCCAGTATCTGAAAGAACGAGAGATCAATCCCGACGAAGCGACCGAGCGCCAATGGGAAGACGCGATCACCCGCGCCAAAAAAGTCACCGATGCCGAGCATCAGGAAGTCGTGGGTGTCGGCGGGCTTCATATACTCGGCACGGAGCGCCACGAGTCTCGACGCATCGACAATCAGCTTCGCGGACGATCCGGACGCCAGGGCGACCCCGGCTCATCGCGCTTCTTCCTTTCGCTCGAAGACGACCTGATGCGAATCTTCGGCGGCGAACGCATCAAGGGCCTTATGCTGCGGCTTGGCATGGAAGAAGGAGTGCCCATCGAATCGCGGCTGGTATCGAAGCGAATCGAAGCCGCGCAGAAGTCGGTCGAAGGTCACAACTTTTCAATCCGCAAACACCTGCTCGAATACGACGACGTGATGAATAAACAGCGCGAGACTGTTTATGGTTTGCGTCGCGATTTGTTGATCGGGTTCGAAGGCGACACGCCGGAAGAGCAGAGCACCAACCAGCGGAATTACATTCTCGGCATCGCTCAGGACATCTTCGACGGTTTGATCGATCAGAACATGCCGAAGGAGCAGCGGCCCGACGAGTGGGACATCCGAACTCTGAAGGAGCAGCTCAGGTTGAACTACGGGTTCGATGTCGACGCCGAGCGAGTGAAGCTCGCGGAGATGTCGCCCGAGGAAGCTCGCGATCTATGGTCGAGAATCGAAGACAAGTATAAAGACAAAGAAGTTCAGGTGGGCATCGACGCAATGCGTAACCTCGAACGCTACATCATGCTCAACATCGTCGACGCGCAGTGGAAGGACCACCTTCTCGCTCTCGATCACTTAAAAGAGGGGATCGGTTTGCGCGGCTACGGCCAGAAAGACCCGCTGGTCGAGTACAAGCGCGAATCATATTACCTGTTCCAGGCGATGCTCGATCGAATCGACACGGACACGATCCGGTATCTATTCAACTTTCAGGTTCAGGTGTCCGAGCCCGTCGAGCAGCAATTGCTCGAGCGCCGCCGCCGCCAACGCCGCGGCCGAGTGGCATTCACTAAAGCGAACGAAACAGCGTTCGCGGGCGGTGAAGAAGAGTCAGCGAAGCCGGTTCGCAACAAAGGCCCGCGTATTGGGCGCAACGATCCGTGCCCCTGCGGCAGCGGCAAGAAGTATAAAAAATGCTGCGGCGCTTGATTCAAATCAAGAGAATTGCCTGGCGCGATGTCCTCACGGTTTGGAGGTTCCCATGACATCTGCGGATCCTTTCTCGCAACGACGCTTTCTGTTCATCACCGCTGTCCTGATTGTCTCGGCATTCACACTATCCGGCGTAATTTTCGCGCAAGTCGGTGAATCGCAGGCAAGAGAGAGCGCACAAGATGAAATCAATCGAGCTCAACAGCTACTGAGGTCGAGGCAGTATGAGAAGGCTGCCGGTGTACTGAGACAGGTGATTGCACGACAACCGGACTCCGCCGTAGCTCACTCACACCTTGGCATGGCAGAGGTCAGGCTCGGACATCCAAAGGAGGCGCTCGCATCAGCCGAGCGCGCCATCGAACTCGATCCCAGCTACGCTTTCAGCTATGTTGTTTTGGGCGAAGCTAATCAGGCAATGAACCGCTTTGATGAAGCCATCGAAGCGGTCAAACATGCAATCCAAATCAATCCCAACTATTTCGACGCCTATGGCGTGCTCGGTTCGCTTTATGGTCAAACGAAACGCTATGAGGAGTCTCTGGATGCTTTCAATCACGCGCTTCGTCTTGATTCGAAGAACGCGGATGTTCATAACGGATTGGGCATCGCCTATTACCGGCTTGGCCGCCATGAAGAAGCAATCAGGGCTGTAAACGAGGCGGTGAAACTTAACCCGAATTTTGCAAACGCCTACATAAATCTCGGCAACTGGTATAACGAGCTTGGAAGATACGACGAAGCGATCGAAGCGTTCACCAATGTCACTCGTATTGCGCCGAAGTTTGCGTACGCGTACTTCAGCCGCAGTCTTTTGAACCTTTATCTGGGACGAGGTGATTTGGCCGGCGACGATGCCGGAATTTTCCTCAGCCTTGGTGAGTGGTCGCGAGAGCGTGCTCCGTACATGGCGATCGTGGGGACCTTGGGATATTTGAAAGCCGGGCGGGCAGACGACGCAAGCAAGCTGCTTGACCTCGCCCACAAACGGCTGAACGCGAGTGCGTGGCCTTATCCGATCGTCGCCTACTTGAGAAAGGAGATTTCGAAAGATGCTCTGCTGTCTTTGGCAACGGATAATGACAAGATGACGGAGGCTCGAGCTTACATGGGGCTGGCGCTTGCGGCAACAGGTGAGCGGCAAGAAGCGCTAAGACAGCTCCAGTGGGTGAAGGAAAACGGGAACAAGTCATTCGTGGAATTTCCAGCGGCTTTGATGGAACTCCACCGTCTTGAACAAACCGAGGTGGATCGCGTCCGGCAGAGATTATGAGGGGTCGCTTTGAATTCGCGCTGGGGATCTACGGTTATTGATTTCCTCAGGTCTATTCCAACCACACCCAGCTTCAAGCGCTCTGAGTTGCCGTGGCAAGTGGAGTACTAAGCGGACGAGAGCCTTTTGTGGTGCCGAAAAAGAAATCGACAAGCCAGTTCACAATAAAGGTCGGCATCGGCCGCAACGATCCGTACAAGCAGGGTGCCCACCGGATGCTTCTTAAAAAGAATGCACTAACCCGCGAACGTGGTCGCGGTTCCAGACATAGCCGCGTTGAAACTCCGGCAGCGCCATGTTGCCAAGGTCGATCTGGTCAAGTATTGTTTCGATCTTCATTTTGATTCTGTCGACCTCTGATTCAAAGACACACTTTCCAATCGTTTTCGCGCCCATTCTTGGACAATATTCCAAGCTGCTGTAGCTGCGACCGTTTCGTCCGGGGACAAAGGTCTCGACTGATACTCGGCGACATTGCGCATCTCTCTGACAGTATGCATCATCGCGGCTACCTCCCGCGGAATCACTCCTTTGCGCGACAACCGAGTAATCCGAGCAGCCACGCTTTCATTACCAGTCGCACCCTGAGGATCAATGCGGTTCAAGAGTTGAACCATTGCTCGTCGCCAATCGCCTAGCTGAGAAGGTGTGATGGTCGTTTCGCTTACGGCGCTGCGTTTTGTGACCGGGTGCTTTGTGGTTGGCGTCTGTTCAGCGGAGATGTATTTGATCGGGTTTACCGCTCCCTGTTTTGTTTCTGTGAACTCGTTCCAATTGAGAGTTGTCGTACCGGCGAATTCGATGTTTGCCATCTCAATCTTCCACCGGCCCGGTTGCTCCGATTCGACGATGTCGATCACTGTCCCAATGTAGACTTCGTGCTTCGTGTCGTTCGGGTCTCGCTTGTAGACTATTACCCTGTCTAACCGCATCCTGGGATTCATAACCCAGTTTCCGGTTTGTCCTCGCCCATCTGTCTGAATGATGAAATGACCGCCACGAGTAAAGATAGCTACCGCAGTCTCTCCAGTCGTTATAAGATCGCGTGCCTTCATTGTTCGTTAGCTCCAGAAGTTCTTGGTCGACGAATCAGGTTCCCATCGTATTCCAGCATCCCCCGGCGGATGGCGCCGTTGATCGCTGATTTGAATGCCTTCGCGATCTGAGAATCGGTGCGCTTAAATCCGAGATGGCGGGCAGCAGCTACTATCGCTTCTTCTCTATCCCACCATACCGCGCCCATACATCGCAGCCGCCAAACGCGGAGTGGGAAGCTTCGGCATTTATTTCCCAGTCGAGATGGTCAGCAAGCAACGCGACGAGCGAGGGATAATCAGACACATTACGGACTGCAGCTTCAAGGTTCATTCGTTAGCGTTCCGATCGATCGAGCGGAATATAGATCGAGTCCATCACTCAATCCTTCCACTCGGACTCTGGAATTTCTGCGCCCTTAAGTATGGCGCGCAGCGTCCCAAGCGGTAGTGTGCGGCCGTGATGCGCGGGCACGATTGCTTGAAGGCCTTTCTCCGGGTTTCTCCACTTGCGGTGGCTGCCCTTTTGAGAAACCAGACTGAACCCGTATCTTCTGAGAAGGTCTTCAACCTCTCGCGCAGTCATTCGACGAAGGCGGTCGCTCATTCAGAGTGTTATCTCCCGAGTGATCGTGCCGACCGCAAGCTCAATCGGGTCAGGCTGCAAGTAAAGCTCTATCGCCTCGCGAATGTTTTCCATCGCTTCTTCTTCGGTCACACCGGCGGAAGCGCACCCTGGTAGCTCGGGGCACCACACGGCCCAGTCTCCAGTTTCAGAATCTTGTTCGAGTACGATTCGCCAAGTCATTGTTTACAGCCCTCCTGAATACCGCCTGACATTCATTGCGTCTATCTTGTGCTCCCGTTTTGTCACTTGTGCCGCAATTCTAGCACGCACTGCGGCGAATCAGGACAACTCCATCCAGGCCTTGAGAACGGGGTTCACTCCAATCGGCGCCTGAAGCGGACGAAGATATTCATTGATCAGTTGCCGCTCGACTTTCTTTCGCAGCCTCGACACCTCCGTCTTATCCAGTGAACAGTGGCGGGGGTGTCGGGCTCAGATCGAATCAGCTCAGCAATTGCTCCGGGCTCGGTGAGGATCCGTTCACCCTGAAGGTCATAGCAGGCCCAGACCGTGGCGCCGGCGGCATCGGACCAGCGAGGCGCTCCGGTCTCTGTGTCGATAAGATTCGTATCCGGCCGCGGGATGCGATAACAGAAGAACACAGCATCAGACCTACGAAGGTCTTACCGAGCCCAACGCCGTCGCACAGGAACGCCCCGCCATAATCCTCAGCGATGGCGATCAGGTTCTTGTAGGCGTCTTGCTGATATTTATCAAGAACGCTGAACACTTTTGACTCGTGTTTGTCCCACAGGTCGGGAGTGAGCACTTCGCCACGCAAGAGTTCATCGAGTGACTTGAACCAGATCTCAAAGGGCAGGCGTTCTGTGGTATGCCGTTCGAGCGTCCGAAGAATGTCTGCCGTCACATCCTCCGCCGCTTCCCAATGTTCGTCGTACCACTCCTGAAGCACGTTGACTTGCGCACCGGTGATCTGAACGTTGAGCTCGATGTTTTCAGTGAGACCGGGATAGGTGAAGTTCGACGAACCAACCAATGCGGATGAACCAATGACCTCAAGCCTCGCGTGAGTAATGTAAGCCTTCGCGTGAAACTTATCTTTGCGGTACACGCGGCAGGTGATCTTGCGTGAACGGATTCCTTCCACAATGGCCGGAACGCCGGCGAGGAAATCGTTCTTCTCTTTCTCGGATTCGAGGCTGTCATCGAGTCGCTCTGTCAACCGCTGAAGACCTCTTTGAAATGTGTTCCGGGTCCGAAGCGAAACTTCGTCGCCCATCAATACGCGAATCTGATCTACCTTTTGCCATTCATCCTTCAGTCCCAACAGCGCGCCAATCTCGAAGTAGCCTGTTGCGATGTCGATCCGCTCGGAAAGCTGGCACCAGTCGTGCAGGTAGCGCATCGCTTTCCAGTCGGTGTCGCTGTTGTCAACGATGAAAAGTTCGCTGCCTGTGATGCTGGTACGTTTGGGCATCTTATGATTCAGAGAGAACAATCTGTTATGCCGGACTCGGCGGTAACGCAGTGGCGACGAACGATGATACCACCCGATTTCCGAAGCAACTAGCGACAGAAGTCGTCACAGACGCAGACTACTTCTAAGTGTGATTGTGGCTTGAGAACGGATCGACCAGCAATTGATCTTCAAGACTATCACTGAAACTACGGCGGGCAATTTACTCGCGTATAAGTAAGCTCGGGTGCTTCGCTGCTGTCAGGATTGCGAACTTTCAGCTTATCGCCGTCGAAGGTCCGCTTGCCTGCCTTGAGCGCTATCACCTGGTTCGATGAGACGAACAACGTCTTCTTCTCCACGTCTCCGTTTATCACAACCTTAGCTCCATCGACGAAGCCTGATCCGTTTACGATTAGCTGTTTGCCGCTCTTGCAGGCGCCGGTGATTCTCAGAGCGTTGGGATTCTCGACGGCTATGCAAGCCGAGAACTCAGATGTGTTGCCAACCGAATCAGTCGCCGTCGAGTTCACAAAGCCACTGCTCATCGCGCCCGGGAATTCGAATGTAAACGTAAACATCGCATTGCCATTATTGTCGGTGGCGACCTGTAGCGTTGGTTGGAGCGGGATCGGTATCGCCCCGACGAACTGCTGGCCCGATGCGGTGCAGCCGCTGCCAAGGAAGAACTGCAGCGTGAACGTGGAGTTGGGCACGCTGTTGAAGCTTCCGCGAACGGTGGTGAGTGCGGCGGGCGAGATCGATCCGGTGGCCGCTGGCGCGGCGATGACGCTCGTGGACGACAAGAGCTCCGGAAAGTTCTGCCTCAGATTCGCTCCCGCGTCTACATCAGAGGAATCGTTAGCGGTAACACCATCGGCGCCGAGATCGATTCCAAGCGCGGTGTTTGAAAAAATTGAGTTGTCGACGATTCGAACTCTGAAGGCGGGCAAGTCGTCGCCGCCGGGAAAGTCAGGTTCCGGGATGCTGACCCCGCTTCGGCCGTTGAAAGCTATGCGGTTTGCCCTGATGTCGTGACTGAATGCCTTTAGCCCAATGCGAATGCCGTCTCCGCCGTTGCTCAACGGCTGAGTGCCCGTGACATCGGTGCCGATATAGTTTCCCTGAATTTCAAAATCCGAGTTTGGAAGCGGCATAATAGCCAACGGACCGCAGCTAATCGGGAAGTCCAGTGGGAATCCGATTATCTCGATGCCGTTGGCGCGATTGGCGGAAATAATGTTTCGCGCGCCGGTTATTGCTCCGCCGATCGTTATGCCTCTGGCAAACGCGAGAGATATACCTTGCCCGTTTCCTACTGCCTTCGTACCCGTCACGTCGGTGCCGATATAGTTACCTTGAATCAGGTGGCCGGTCACGGTGATTCCGTCAGAGTTAATGCCGATGCCAAAACCAAAGTTTCCGGATATCACGTTGCGCGCCTGAGGCGTGGTCCCTCCGATAGTGTCGTTCGTCTCTCCGTCAATACCGACTCCAAAGTTATTGTTGGACGCGAGCGTCCCCGTCACATCGACACCTATAAGATTCCCCTGGATTAGATTGCCCGCGCCGGACGTCATCAGAATCGGGGAGCCCGATATTACATTGCCCGCCTGAGGCGCCGTTCCACCTATGATGTTGTTTGACGCATTCCCCGTAAGAATTGCTACGCCAATTGGGCAAGTGTGGTTTGGAGCGCAGCTATTCGGATTCACCACAAAGGAATTACCCTGAACCTGGTTATCAGTTGCGGTCTGGCCTATCAAGAAGAGACCGTTATGATTTCCGTTGGTCGAGAAACTATTGCCTGCGCCGGGCACCGTCCCGCCAACGATATTATTTGAAGATGTTATTCTCACTCCGGCTTCGCTTATGACGTTTCCCTCTATCCTGTTGCTCCCGGCCAAAGTGATCTCGATGTCGATGGCATCCGCCGGGGCTTGCTCTTTAAACCCGTTGGTGACGCTGCATATGTCCAGTCCGCGCACCGTAGACTTTCCACCCGTAATCTTGAGCGTCGATCCTTGCGCGCCCCTCCTTAACGCGATGACTGGTGAGCCTGCGAACCCGGGTTGAGTAGTTCCGTCGATCATTAATGATTCCGTGATCACGGGCAGCGGACTCAAGAGGGTGATCGTTTTTGTTCCTGAGCCCGGGATAAGGAAGCTGATCGTGTCCGACCCCACCCTACTATTAGCGTCCAGTATCGCCTGTCGAAGCGACCCCGGACCTTCGTCGTTAGTGTTTATCACCGTGAACGTTGCTTGAGGGACGCTCGCGGCGTTAACTGTCGCGCTTGATTTGGAAGTCAGAGCTACGGCGCGGGTCCGAGCGCTTGTGAGTATGACCAGATCGTTCAATGCATCGGGATCGAGTCGCATCGGCAGCACTGCTCTCGTTTCGCCTTCTGAATTGAAAGTCGTCGATGAGACGCAGCACGGAAACTTTGCGGAAAGGTCGGGCAATGTCTGATTGGGTGTTCGCTCACCGACTGTAAGGATATCAACGCCGCGGGATTGCGGATCAACTACTACGACGTCGTCGAAAGATTGGCTCGACACGCGAGCGCAAACCAAGCGGCTTGATTTGCTCCACGGGCCGCGCGTAACCAGCGCGCCACTCCATTGCGTGATCGAGCGATTCGATGCCCGGCTCCTTCCGCCCTGTGATGCTTTGTTGTCGTTAAAGCGCAGGGTGCCATCCGCGAACAGCACGGCAAGGCCCGAGCGCCCGTTGCCGGCAAAATCTCCCACGGCAACGGAGAGAATGGCCGAGGTAAAAGCGCGGCTTGAGATCAAGGCTTCGGGGACTTCCTGCTGGCGCCGCGGGTCAAGCGATAATCTTCGATCTCGCCCGTGGACGATCATCAACTCGCGGCCCGCGGCGATGGCCAGGTCCATCTCGTAGCTGTCATCCAATTGACCAAGCGCCAGTGAAGTTGCTTCCGACCGCAGGTCGACGACTTCCGGCTTGGCTTTCAAAGCGCCATCGGGGCCTTCGAACACCAGCACCTTCGCGCCTCGTTCACCTGAGACACCCACCACGACATCATCCAACCCATCGCGGCGATTAATTTCGCCTACCGCCATCGCCGTCACTCCGCCGGCTACGTCAATTCGCTTCGCCCCACGCAATCGGCCGTTGCCATCGCCGGTCATCAGGTAGAGTTTGTTGCTCCCACGAGCCGCAGTGATCACGTCCCAATGACCATCTCCATCAAAGTCTCCTGCTCCGATGAAGTCTGCCGCTTCAGGCACATCAAACACGAAAGCCGGTGACATAAACGGAGCGTCGGTGAGGGTTCCTTCTGCTCGGCGGTGCTGCGCGTCGGGCATATTCGGATAGAGTGAGTCGACGTTTCCTCGAAGCAGCGTGACGATTCCGGCGTTCGGTCCCGCATACCCGCTGATCAAATCAGGCAAGCCGTCTTCATCGAAATCGGCGGAGCACAATGACAGTGGCCGAGCCTGATTTCTTTCCAGCAAATCTGTGAGGGCCGATGGTCCGGTGTAGGGAGTGATCAGCTCGCGCCCGTCGCTGAGGTTGATCCACGGATTCCCCCGGTGCGCGGCTTGAATGCTGATAGCATCACTGAGCCTGGCTCTCGTTGTACCGGCGGTGTTGGTGCTGCTCAATGACGTTCGCCTGCTGATGAAGAAAGCGGCTGAAATCAAAATCACGCACGCTAGTGATAAAAGCCACGCGTGTCGATTGACGAGACTCGCCGCGAATCGTTCTTTGACGTCAGAATTCCTTGACAGCCTCATTAATACTTCCTCAATGGGCACAAACCAGGACCGGTCGCGGGCGAGGATATCAATTGATGTCAATGCGGAGAACCCGTCCCCCCCAAACGGGATCGCAGGTCTCGCATTCTACGATGAGAGCGACGCCTCGAATGATATTTCCCTTCCATAGCGCGGTCAAGCGCGAGAGCCAGTGCTGATCGGCGGTTTCGCTCCAAGAAGCGCCGGCGGCCGCAACTAACGATTGAACAACTGCCCCGCGTATCGTAGTCTTGTCTCGCAAACGAACCCGAAGCCACTTGCCCTCGCACGAGAACGCTTACTACTTTTAGAGACCAACGATTTCAAACAACATCCTTGAGGCCATCAGATCAGGAGCCGCGCCGGACGCGATAAAACTCGCGGCCGCGCGAGGGCTGCTGCCGCTCTCAAACGAAGAGCTGCTCGAATCCGTCGTCACCCTGAGCTCCGATCCAAGCGAAGCAGTTCGTCACGCTGCCACGGCTACGCTCGATACGCTCGATCCCGAAGCTTTCGCGAACCTCGCTTCTCAAGCCGAAGCCAACGCGGAGCTGCTCGGGTTTCTGTGCCTGTGGCCGCGTGCCGGGCGCGAGCTGGTTGAGGCGGTGATCTTCAATCCCGCAACCCCTGACGCCGCGTTGATGCAGCTCGCGCTGCACACTTCCAACCCGCGTATCATCGAAGCGATCTCACTCAAACAGCAGAGCCTGATTCGCTCGCCCGAAATAATCGAAGCAATCCTTGCTAACCCCGCGCGGTCGCTCGAGGCCGAACGCAACGCCCGAGAAGTCAAGGAAGAGTTCTTTGAGAAGCAGTTTGGCGCGCGCATGATCGCCGGCGAACAAAAGGCTCGCGCGGACGCCAATCACGCTGCCGAGGCCGAGGCTCGCGACACGGTGAAGGTCGGCGGCATCGAAGACTTGATTCGTTTGGGGCTCGTCGAAGACGGAATCGACGACTCGCTCGTTACCGATTACGAGCAGGAGTACGGACCCTTCGATATGCGTCCGCCGGGTCCCGATGAGCAAATGGATATCGCCCAAACTGTCAGCGAGGTATTGACCGAGGGCACCGAGCTGTTCATCGATCGCATTCCTGTGTTTCAACGGATCGCCTTGATGAGTATCAAGGAGAGAGTGATGCTCGCGATAAAAGGAACCCGTGAGGCCCGAATGATTCTCGTCCGCGACGCCAACAAGATGGTTGCCGGAGCGGTGCTCAGAAATCCTCGCTTGACCGAAAATGAAGTCGAAACCATTTCTTCAATCAAGACCGTGCCTGAGGAGGTACTGCGGCAGATCGGCCATACACGTTCGTGGACGCGCAACTACGTGGTGATTCACAATCTGATCCGCAACCCACGCACTCCGATTGCGACCGGGCTCAATTTTATCAACCGGATTCAAACCCGCGACCTTCGCGTGCTTTCGCAAAACAAAAACATTCCCGACGTCATTCGGCAAACCGCAAACAGGCTTTACTTGAAGCGCGCCGGAGGCTGAGACTGACTTCCGATCTACCTCCTCGCGACAGATATTGCGGCATTTGCGCATCGCGCTTCGCAGTCCTCAGCGTTCCTCTGCGCCTTCCGTGGTTGAATAAGGATATTTAAACCGCCGAGGGCGCAGAGCGACGCTGAGGAGCAGCCATTGTGACACGCTATTACTCGACTCCTTCCCGCAACAATTGCCGTTCGGGCTCCGTTTATGTTAATGAGAATCGGGCGGAATAAATCTTGAAACGGTGCATGCGGCGTGGCCGCGTTGATGATGCACCCAGCTTCACCAGGGATAATCGTGAAAATCAAAATAATTTACTTCGCAACTTTGTGCATTGCCTTGTGCGCTTCGATCGCGCTTGCGCAAACTTCCAAGGCTTCGATACGCGGCTCGCTCAGCAATCCTTCGAATGCGCGGCTCTCGAATGTCGTCGTGGAATTGCGGCGGATCGACACCGGCGACCGGCGCTCCGCGACTACTGACGAACGCGGCGAGTTCATTATTTCATTGCTCGCGCCGGGGTCGTATCAGATAGAGGTGCAGCAAAGCGGTTTCAAAAAATATGTTCAGCCACTGACGCTCGCTGTTAATCAGGAGGCAAGGCTGGACATTGCGCTTGAAATTGGACCGATAGCCGAAGAGATGATCGTCAACGCGCCGCGCGTCCCGCTTCGAAAGGATTCGGCGGCGATTGGAACGGTGATCGATAACAAGAAGCTCAGCGGATTGCCGCTGGACGGGCGCAACTTTTTGGATTTGACGCTGCTGGTGCCCGGCGCGGCGCCCGCAGCCTTGGGATCGGCGGGCTCGGTTCGCGGAGACGTCGCGTTCAACATCAACGGCGCTCGCGAAGATTCAAACAACTTCCTGCTCGACGGTGTGTACAACGTAGACCCGAAGTTGAACACGGTTGGAGTCCGCCCGCCGCTCGACGCGATTCGCGAGTTTGAAGTCCAGGCCACCACCTATGACGCTGCGTTCGGTAGGAATCCCGGGGCGCAAGTCAATGTCGTTTTGAACTCAGGCGCGAATTCGTTTCACGGGACGGCGTTCGAGTTCTTTCGCAACGCGGCGCTCGATGCGCGAAACTTTTTCGCGCCCGCAAGCGAAAGCGCGCCGAAGTACGGGCGTAATCAGTTCGGCGGCTCGCTTGGCGGGGCGATAGTAAGAAATCGCACGTTCTTCTTTGCGGATTATGAAGGCACTCGCGTGCGTGAAGGCATAACTCGAGTCACAAACGTTCCCACGATGGCCGAGCGCGCGGGCGATTTCTCGGCGACGCTCTTCAGAAAGCCGATCAACCCGTTTACTCAACAACCGTTCGCCGGAAATCAAATCCCGAGCTTCTTTATCAACCCGGTCGGCGCACGGATCGCGGCGCTTTATCCCGAGCCGAACCGCGACACGCCGTTTCAGAATTTCGTCTCGTCGCCGACGCTTCGAGACAACGACAATCATTTTGATGTGCGTGTCGATCATCGGCTAGCCCAGAGCGCGCAGCTTGCGGTCAGGTACTCGTTTGCGGATCGCGATCTGTTTGAGCCGTTCGGCGGCCCTGCGTTTTCGACTGTGCCGGGCTATGGAAACTACGTCGCGCGCCGGGGTCAGAACCTGATGATCGGCGAGACGCACATCTTCTCGCCGGTGCTGGTGAATGAGGCTCGCGTTGCGTTCAATCGCGTCGCCGGGTCAGTGTTTCAGGAGAACGCGGGCACGAGCATCAACAAGCAAGTCGGCTTGCCCGAGCTGTCGAGTAACCCGCGAGATTTCGGGTTGAGCTTCATAACGATCTCGGGGTTCTCAAAGCTCGGTCATGAATACAACAATCCGCAGGATAGCGTGACCAACACTTATCAGGCGCTTGATAACGCGAGCTACGCGCGCGGCAAGCATCTGGTTAAGTTTGGATTCGATTTCAGAGCGGTTCAGCAGAACGGATTTCGTGATGTTCAGTCGCGCGGCTTTCTGACTTTTTCGGATCAGGTCCCGATCACCGGCAACGCGCTCGCGGATCTATTGCTCGGGCTTCCGGTTATCACGGGCGGAGCGCGGCTCGACAATCATCAACATCTGCGAACCGAAAGCTACAACTTTTATGTGAACGACAGCGTGCGCATAAGACCGAACCTTACGGTGTCGGCGGGCGTGCGCTACGAATACAACTCGCCGCCGGTCGATCCCGAAGATCGCGCGAATCTCTATGATCCGGTCACTCGCTCGCTCGTGCGCGTTGGAACCGCTGGCGTGCCACGCAGCGGGTACGAAGGTGACACAAACAACTTTGCGCCGCGGGTTGGTATCGCCTGGACGCTTGGGCCGGGAGGCAAGACCGTTGTGCGAGCGGGCTACGGCGTGTACTTCGATCAGCCTGCGCTGGCGCCGAGTGAAGGGCTTTATTTCAATCAGCCGTTTTTTGATTTCAAATTGTTCTTCTCGCTGCCGGGTCTGCCTCTGACGTTGAGCGATCCGTTTCCGGCATTTTTCCCGGTGCCGATACCGGGTTCGGGGTTTGCGTTTCAGCGAGATCTGCGGACGCCATACCTCCAACATTTTAGCGCGGGCGTTCAACATCAGTTCGGGACCAGCCGCGTACTGGAACTCGCTTATGTCGGCAGCAAGGGAACGAAACTGATCACGGCTCGCGACATCAATCAGCCTCGCCCGAGCACGGCGTCCCCGAACCTGCGGCCCGACCCGCGCTTTGACGACATCACGCTCGAAGAATCGAGCGCGAATTCCAGTTACAACAGCCTGCAGGTTCGCTTCGAGCAACGTCTCGATTTCGGATTGTCGATGTTGTCGTCGTACACGTGGGCCAAATCAATCGATAATGCGTCGAGCTTTTTTGCGAGCGCGGGCGATCCTAACTTTCCGCAGGACAGCCTGAACACCGCGGCTGAAAGAGGCCGCTCGAATTTCGATGTGCGTCATCGCTTGTCGGTGAGCTACGGCTACGATCTCCCGTTTGGCAAAGGGCGAACGTATATGGCGAACGGCGGTTTCGTGTCGGCGATTCTCACCGGCTGGCAAACCTTTGGGATCGTGACTCTGCAAAGCGGGCGGCCCTTCACCGTTGCACTTTTGCCAGAGATAGACATCAGCAACACCGGGCGCTCGACACTTGGGTTTGGCGCCAACGATCGTCCCAACGTCGTAGGCAACGCGAAGCTTTCGCATCGCACGCCGGATCAATGGTTCAACACGTCTGCGTTTGCGTTCCCGGCATTCGGCAGCTTCGGGAACGCGGGCCGAAACATCCTCGACGGTCCGGGATTTCAGAACGTGAACTTGTCGTTGATGAAGACGACGAGTTTGAAAGAAGGAGTTGATCTGCAATTCCGCGCCGAGGCTTTCAATGTGTTCAATCATCCGAACTTCGATTTGCCGGATAACTTTTTGGGCTCACCGACGTTCGGGAGGATCTTGTCGGCTCAGAGCCCGAGGCATATTCAGTTTGGATTGAAGCTGTTGTTTTGAGCGGACATGTAATGCGGCACTTGAGAGTTCGATCATTAGTCCGGTGATCGAATCGGCGCTAGCATCGGGGACAGCGTTCGGGAACTGATGGTTGGAACGTCCGGTACGGTGCCATGAATCAGAGCACGCTGAATAAGCTCATACTCTCTCGAAGCCTTTATCATATGGCGAAAGAGAACGGTGTCTCCTCAAGCGGTGCCCGGCTGTCAATTGCGTGCAATCTGCTGCAGGACTCTGTTGAGTGTTTCTTGCTCGCCCTGTCAGAACATTTGAACGCGGGCGTCGATCAAAAAACTACTTTTGACCGATACTTCGAATTAATTAACCAGAAGATCAACCCTGCAGAGTTGCCATTTAGGATTCGCCTGATCGCTCTGAACAAGCTTCGCGTCAACTCGAAGCACTATGGATTGGAGCCATCGAAGGCGGAGCTCGAACCATTGCTAACCACAGTCTGGGAGTTCTTTGATGAGGTCACCAGTTCGACCTTTGGTCGAGCGTTCGCAACCATTAGCCTACTAGATATGTTGCGTGACGGTGAACCGAAAGAACTCCTACAGCGGGCGGAGGCGGCTTTCAACTCCGCGGACTATGCAAGCTGTCTCGTATGTTGCCGACAAGCCCTGTTCGTTAGCTTCGAATCGCATTACGACGCCCGGATGTTTCTTGAGGCCAAAATTCATTTCGGGTCGATTTTGAAATGTTCCTCTCTAAGGTTCCGCACTACGCGAGAGACCGACAGTATCTCGATGAGAACGTCAAGGAGTCCACGGCCTTTGTGATCTATGATCACAATGCCTTAGAGATGGACTTGGTGAAGAATGGAGTCGATCCCGTTGCGTATTGGAATGTTTGGAGGTCAACGCCTGAGGTTTACCGTGGGAAGCAGGATGAACGGTGGATCGTCAAGCATGACCTTAGAAAGCTCCAGCCCGAGGGAATCAAGGACCGCGCGGAATACGTTCTTGTTACCACCACCGACATCTTACTCACCTGCGATCAAAAGCAAGGTCGAGCAAGAAGCCCTGACTACGGGAGCTACTACCTGATGTTGAGGGGTGAGGGCGTACCGGTCTATTCAAAGGCGAGCAGAGCTAGCGCAGTTGAGCTAATAACTCCGCCAGGCGTCCGAAAGGTGATCTGCGACTATAGCATCTCAGGTCTCGACGACTCTGGTACATACTGGCACGTCATGGACGGTGACGGTGACGTCCTTTTGCTCGGATTTGTGCATGACGACGACGTAGATAACTAGACTCTGGAGGGCGGGCGGACCATCCCCGCGTAGTTTCGGCTGTGGGATGTTATACTCTTGCGCATCGAGAGGAAGCTGTTTATGACTCAAACCGTCACCGTAGATGAAGCGCAACAAAAATTGCCGGACTTGCTCGAACAGGCCCTCGCGGGTAACGAAGTAATTATCACTGAGCACGGCAAACCCGTGGCGCGTCTGGTCGCGCTTCCCATTGCTTCGCCTCGGAAGAAGCGTGTCGCGGGGCTCAACCGAGGGGCGATCTGGACTAGCGAGGACTTTGACGAGCCGTTGCCAGACGAGTTCTGGCTGGGCCACGAATGAGACTCTTACTCGACACTCATATCTTCATCTGGTGGGCGGACCAGCAGGAGAGTCTCTCCGAAACGGTGCTCTCCCTGTTGAAGGATGAGGCTAACGAATTGAATCTGAGCGTTGCTAGTGTTTGGGAAATGCAGATTAAGGTTCAGCTAGGTAAGTTGAAACTAAGCATGCCGCTCGAAGAGTTGGTTGCGACTCAAGTGGAAACCAATGACATAAGAATCCTGCCGGTGGAGTTAGCACATGTTCTCGCTCTAAGCGCTTTGCCGTTTCATCACAAGGATCCCTTTGACCGTTTGCTTATTGCTCAGAGCATACAAGAGGACGTCACTCTCGTGAGCGCAGATCCGGAATTCCCTGCGTACCCGGTTAGGCTGCTCCAATGATAAAGTCGATCGCATTGATCAAGATGAGATAGTTGATCGGTGATGTGTCGGAGATGACGATCAATTCCCAAGCAGAGCGTCGAGCGAGTTTCGTCCTTCTTCCAGATCTTCAAGTGTCATTTCAAGCGGGACACCGTGAGCCTTCAGAAATGCGTCGACTTCCATTCCGGTTTCAAAGCCCAGAAGCTCTTGAACCTGATTAGCGGTCAGCCTGCCAGACCTATAGCCCTCAAGGGCGTAACTTTCCAATAGGTCCCTTGAAAGATCGCCGTTCTGACTCGGGGAGCGTGCCAACCACTACGTCGGGTATCTGAACAACAAGTTCCATGGTTCACCTCTTGATATCCTTTACTGATGGAAATCCTCGCAGGCTCTCTGGACAAGTGTGGCCAGCTCATCATCGGTCATCCCGCTTTCTAGAAAACCTTCACGCGCTGACGCAAGAATTTCTCTGAATGGTTTCTGAGCCAAAATCTTTGCCTCAAATACAGAGCGGGCTTATTCCTCGGCAGTTTGGTCATGGACTCGCGCAAGTTCCTCAAGGGCGTGCGTTGTGCCAAGCGGTAAGCCGGTGATCTTTAGAGATTCGGTTTCGCCTTGTGAGCTCATATTGCACCTCATCGGAAAGCTGGACGGCTCAGTCGATGACGGATAAAAGAATAACCGGTCTGGTCTCGCGGTGGCAATGAGCAGCACGCCGTCGCGGCTATCAGTCATCCACAATCACAAACGAACCCAACAGCAGCCACCTGCGAGCCTCTTTCTCGCGCTTGCGCTTGCCCACCAGCGGCGTCGTGTAGTGCCAGAACGGGAGCTTGTAGATTGAAACCGCGCCCTGTTTGTTTACATCCACTAATTTTGAAAGATGCCCGTTCTGCTCGTATACAAGATATTGATGCGCGACCGCGTCGTTGGCGAACATTATGTGCAGGTCGATGAAACCTCGCTTCAGCCATTCCGACTCCGGATGATGATCGTTGTGAGGACCAACATAATCTCCGTGCTCGTAGCAGGTCGCTTGTACGTCCCATTCTCGATGCAGCTTGTATCCTGTTATCACTTCGGCAAACCTCGCGAGGCTTTCAGAGCGCATCATCCTCAGCAAGCCGATGCTTTCGGCGGCTTTGTAACTCCGAGCCGTTTTCTTAAGAAAGAACGCGGTCTTCATTCGCATGACCTTGCTCAGAGATTCACTGTAGTTCGCTTTCATACCGGTTATGGAATCCGGAGGTATCCGGTGATGTTCAGGAGCGAGGAATTCATATAGCCGCTGGTCCAAACTCTGCAGGCAGTGATCGGCTTTTTTTCTGTCGATAACTCTCTCGAAGCTGGCGAAGTAGTTTCCGGCGCCGTTGAACAACGAGCGCGCGTTTTCAACTTTTCCGTTCAGGATTCGCAGGCCATAGGGCGTGAGCAGATCGGCGAACTCGTTTGGGATCTCCTTCACGTTGTTTCTCCGGCAAGGAAGTCAAAGCGCGAGGGAGTCATAGTGGCAGAAGCTACCAAACATCTCAACCAGATTCCCGGACGCGGGGCGGCGCGGCGGGCGAGTCCGACAGATGATGAGTAGTCTGTTCGGTGATTGACGGCGGCGGCGCGAGAGGTTCGGCAGTGGTCAGCTCGCGCTTCACCTGGAGAACACGATCGGGCGCCTCCGCAATCAGGCTCTTTTGGGGAATGTTTGAGAAAGCCCGAGGGACTGTCTGCCTGGGAACCGTGAACAACAATGCGTTGAGTATGAGTCCCAGACCGATGAGGAAGGCCGTCGCACCAAGCCCAATCAGGAAGAACATATCCTTCTCGTTCATACTCCAAACCAGAAAGAACAATGTGGCGCCAAGACCGATCGCGCTGGTCACTACGCCAGTACGGATGCCGCGCAGGCGTCTCTGCTGAGGTGATTCCAAAAACTTCTCGATCTGAGGAAGCACGTCTTCCGCTACTCGCTTGAGATCTTCGCCGGTTTCGAGCTCCCTGATTCGGTCGGCGATGGCGCGGCCGATCTCGTCACGCGCGGAGGCCGCCGAAGCAGTGATCGCGTCGGGCTTTTCAAGGCTCACGCGTACGACACGCAGGTCTGTTCCGCAGGCGCGGCAGAACTGGCTGACCTGTCGTTCTTCGGATCCGCAATTGGGACAGAACATAGTTTGACTCGCTTGCGTGAATCATTGTGAGCAGGCTTTTTTACTTGCCCGAAACATCAAAGCAAGCCATTTGAGTTTGATTCCTCACCAGCAATCGGCCCCCGGCGAGCGCGGGATTGTTCCAGGTCTTTCCTTCTATCGCCGGGAAGCGCGCAAGCTCGGTGTGCTTATCGGGACTCGCCTTCACCAGCACCAGCTCGCCTTCTTCGGTGATCACGATCAAGTGCCCGCTCGCCAGCAACACCTGGCCGAAACCGTATCGCCCGCCCTTCCAACGACGCTCACCCGTTTTCACATCGACACAAGTCAGAATACCTTCGTCGAGCCCGTATGCGTTGCCTTCGTACAGGACCGAACCGTTGAACTTGTTCTTCATCGACGTGTTTTCCCAAACCTTGCGCGCCGAGAGCGCGTCGCCGCTCGCGGTGACTTCGACGAGCGCGGCGCCTTTGCCATAGCCTGATGAAATGAAGAAGCGATTGGCATCGACGACGATCGGCTGCGAAACATTGATCCCCATGTCGGTGTTCCAACTCGCCTCCCAAAGCAACGCTCCGTCTTCGGGCGCGAGGCCGACTACACGGTTGGAACTGACCATAAGTATCTGTCGCTTGCCTGCAAGCGTCACAAGCATCGGAGAAACATAAGCCTGAGTGTCGTTCAATGATTTCCAAACCGGCGCGCCAGTAAGCTTGTTGTAAGCGACGACGGATTTGCCAGACCGTCCGCCGGGAAGAACAACCACTTTGTCATCGACGATCAACGGCGAGCCCGACATTCCCCATTGCAGATTCGTAGCGCCGTTGTCTTTAAGAATGTTCTTCGACCACTGCACCTTTCCCGATTTCGAATCGAAGCAGATCAAATCGCCCTGCGCTCCGAGCGCCCACAAGCGCCCACCTTCCCAGGTTGGAGTCGCGCGCGGGCCGTCGCCACCCATCGACTCACGGAACTCGGCGTCCCAACCGTGAGTCCAAAGTTCGCGGCCCGTTTCGACGTCATAAGCCGCGACGATTTCCTGGTTTCTTCGCTGTTCGATCGTAAAGGCCATTCCCTCGGCTACGACAAACGAAGCGTAGCCGCCGCCGATCGGTTGTTTCCACAACAGCGGCAGTCCGCCGGCGGGCCAGTTAGTTCGAATGGGAGCCTCGTCGTAACGCCCATCCCGAGCCGGACCGCGAAAGTTCGTCCAATAACTTCGAGTGGATTTGGTTGGCGCCACTGCCGGTTTGGACTCGTTTGAATTGGCCGGCGCAGCCGCGATTGCTTGAGTTGCTTGATCGGCCGCGGGAGCGTTGGCGCGGGCGGCCTCTCGCTGAGCCGCGCGCTGGCGTTCGAGTTCCGCATAGTGAGCTTCAGAACTCGGATCTGACCGCCGTACGACGACGCCCGTGCCAAAAAAGAGAAACGCATACACTGCGGCGAGCGCGATAATGCCGACTGAACCGAAGACTTTCTTGCCCGGCTCGGTGTCTTTGCGCATCCACAGCAGAATCAGACCAACAGGAGGCAGCAGAATCGCCGCCGCGATGATGAATTTCACGGAACGATGCCACGGCGTTGAAAGATGAATTGATTCCATGGTGATGCCTCCGGCAAGCGTGCGCGTCTACTTCTTGACGAAGACTCGTTTGGCCTCGAATGAACCGCGCTGGTCGTCGAAGAAGTAATCCACAGTGAGCGTACCACCGTCCGGTGACAACGACCACTTACGAGTGACTCGCCGGGTGACCGGTCCCTTGGGTGAGTCGGAAGTAACGACATCCTCGACAATGATGTGCTTTCCATCCGCGAGCCACGAGGCTTTGCGTTTCCCTTTTACGCCTGGCTGCGCGGCCGGCGGCGTGAAGTCGGTCTCTTTGCCATCCAACGCGTAATCTTCGTTGATCGTCTGCTCGCCCTGTTGGGTCTTAAGCTTGGATTCGACTTTGATCTGGTCGCCTGTCTGAGCAACCGTCATAGTCTGTTCTAGTCCGGCAGGATTACTAAAGCTGCGACCCTTGTCCAGGACCCACGTTCCGCTGAAATCAGGCTTCACCGCAGCCGCCGCAATAATGGACAAACAAACCACATTGATTGAGCATATGAGCGCAATCTTCAGTTTCATACAACCTCCACAAAGAGTAACCACAGATGAACACCGATGAACACAGGTAAATGGGCTCTTTTCGAATCTGTGTTTATCTGTGTCCATCTGTGGTTTCAACGACCTATGCAATAGAGATTTTTCTCGCCTCGAATGAAAATCATCCCATCGGAAATCGCCGGAGACGCGAAGACCGGCTCCGCGATCGAATTGGTTCCGAGCACTTCGTGCCTGGGGCCTGCCTTGATCACGAATGTGTCCCCGTCTTCGCTCGTCAAAAGGATCTTGCCATCGAAGGCTACCGGCGAGGCGGTGAACGTAGCGGGTATCGGGATGCGTCCGCCTTCGTAGATTATCTTCCCGGTTTTCGCTTCGAGGCACGTGATGATCCCGCGATCGGACAACAGGTAAAGATAATCACCGTAGAGCAATGACGAAGGGACATAAGCCGTACCCTTGTCGTATTGCCACAGGATGTTCTTGCTGTCGGTCAGATCGCCCGATGCTCCGAGCGCAATCGCGTAGGTCTTCTTCACGGGGAAGCCGGCATAAACGAACACCATTCCGTTGCCGGCCAATGGCGTCGCAATCGCGTTGCTCGAATGTCCCTTCGTCCGCCACAACTCTTTTCCGGTTTTCGGATCGTAAGAGATGATCAGCTCGTTTCCGCTGGTGATCATCTCGGTGCCCTTTGGACCACGAACGATTAGCGGCGTAGACCAGCTCGCTTGAACCTTGCGCGGGGTCTTCCAAACTTCCTTTCCGGTTTTCTTGTCGAGCGCGACGATGAATGACTTATCGCCGTTCTCTTCATCGCATTGAAGGATGACGGTGTTCTCGAACAACACCGGAGAGGTACCCGCTCCCATTCCGAAGGTACCGATCTTGCCGGGCGACGCTTTCCAGATGAGCTTGCCTTCGAAGTCGTAACAATACAGACCCTCGGTCCCGAAGTAAGCAAACACCAGTTTGCCGTCGGTTGCGGGAGTCGGCGACGCGTAGCTGCTCTTGCGATGGTGGTCGTCATAAACGGTGCCTTCATAGGCCGTGCGTTCCCAGGCGATCTTGCCGGTCGTCCGATCGATCGCAAGCACCTTGAGCGTCTGCTTGTGATCCGCGCCGACGGCATCAGGATGCTTGTAGGGCTTGCCGTCATCCATGTGCTCGACTGCCTTGGCGCCCGGAACGGCTTCGCCTTCGATGGCGGTGGTCAGAAAGATTCGGTTATCCCAAACTATGGGTGATGAAAGCCCGCGGCCGGGGATCGCAGTTTTCCACTTTATGTTCTTGTCCGCGCTCCACTCGGCGGGCAAATTGGTTTCCGAAGATACTCCGTTGCCCTCGGGCCCGCGCCACGAGGACCAGTTGCTCCTGGGAGCGGCCTGGGTCGCGAGCGGATCGAATGCGATGATCGCCAGCAGGCAAGTCATCAATGTAAAAATCATTAACGTTGGGTTGCGTTTCATTATGCGGTGACTCCTGGTGAAGTAATCATGGGCACTAATCACGATGCTAACTCTTCTTCGTCGCGGGCCCGCCCGCCAGTTTGCGATTCAAGAAGTCGAGCGAGTATTTGTAAAGATTCTCAGGCCCGATGCCGTGTTCGCGGTCGGGAAAGATGTGAATCTCGAAGTCCTTCTTTAGCGCGGTCAGTCGATCGCGCAGCAAGCGAGCCTGGCTGACCGGCACGTTGATGTCCTTTTCACCGTGCAGTATCAGCAAAGGGCATTTTAGCTTATCCATGCGAAGAATCGACGAGCGCTCCCTGATCGCTGATTCGGTCATTCCGGTTTCGGCTTTCATGTTTTGACGAATGCCGTCCAATCCAGTCTCATCGTAGAGTCGCTTGAAATCGTAGACGCCGCCGCCCATCACTATCGCTTTCACATCGTCGAGCTCGAGCGCCAATAAAGACGCCGCCATGCCGCCGCGCGAATAGCCGACGATTCCCATTCGTTTCCCATCGACGAACGGCTCGCGCTGCAGGCGTCGATAGCCCTCAATCAGTACCTTGATCGTCTTTGGCCCGACGTAGTCTCCGGGCCCCTGCGATCCTCCATAGCCGGGCTGCGATACCGCGAGACCCGCGTATCCGTTGCGCGCATAAGTCAGGCCGTTCCCAATCCAATCACGAGCTGTGGTCGCGTGGCCGGGAATCAGAAGCAACCCCGGGTATGAACCGCCGCCTCGAGGCTGGAATAGAATTGCCTCGACATTCTTGCCGTCGACCGAATAGTCCCGGCTGCATACTTTGACACCGGACTCTTCGTGCAGCGTGCAACCGTCTCGCTCCATTGCTTCGATCAGTTTTGAGAAATCCGGCCGTTGCCCGGCCGACACACTCGAAGCGAGAACCAGACACGCGGCAACCATCGAGACCCACTCAGCAAGCTTCATGTTCGCCTTAGTTACGTTGAGCCAATGCCGCTTTGTTACTGATGCAGAAGAGATGTCTCTCTCCTCGCACAAACAGTTTGCCATCCGATATCGCGATCGACACACGACTTGGTTCGCCGATCGAATTCGTGCCGAGCACCTCGTGTTTTGGGCCGGCCTTGATCACAAACGTATCGCCGTCGTCGCTCGTGAGCAGGATCTTGCCGTCGAATGCAACCGGCGAGGCGCCGTAAAATTTCGTCGCGATGGGCACGCGTCCGCCTTCGTAGATCACTTCGCCTGTTTTCGCGTTCAGGCAAGACAGTATCCCCGCGTCGCTCATCAGGTAGACGTAATCGCCATACAGAATCGGAGACGGCACATAAGAAGTGCCCTTGTTGTATCGCCACACGATCCAGTCGGTCCCATCGAGATTGCCTGAGCCGCCAAGCCTTATTGCAACGATCGTCTTCTGCGGAAATCCCGACGATAAAATCACCAGCCCGTGACCTACGACCGGCGTCGCGATCGCGTGACTGTGCAAACCGTTTGCGCGCCAGAGTTCCTTTCCGGTTTTTGGATCGTATGAAATCAGGAACTCATTGCCGCTGCAGACGAGTTCGGTTCGCTGGGCGGTCTTTGCAATCACCGGAGTTGCCCAGCTCGATTGGACCGGCCGCTTTACTCGCCAGACTTCCTTGCCGGTCTTCTTGTCGAGCGCGGTCATGAAGGAATACGTTCCGTCGAATTCCTGATCGCACAGCAGAATCACGAGGTCTTCATAGAGCACAGGCGATGTGCCCACTCCCATACCCATCGTTGCGATGCCGCCGAGATTCTTGCTCCAGATCAACTTGCCGTTGAAGTCGTAACAGTAAAAACCTTCAGAGCCGAAGTAGACGTAAACGCTTTTGCCGTCGGTGACCGGAGTGGGAGCGGCGTATGTTCCACGACGATGGCGATAGTCGAAGACCGGGCCGTCATAGGCGACTCGCTCCCAGAGGATCTTGCCCGAGTCACGATCGAGGCAAAACACTTTGAAGGTATGAAGTTTGTCGGAGCCGGTCCAATCGGGATGCTGAAACTCCTGTTTGCCCATCATATGCTTCGCGGGTTTGTGATCGGCAGGGGCCGGGCCGCCTTCGATCGCAGTCGTAACGAAGACTCTTTTCTCCCAGATGATCGGCGATGAAAATCCAAGACCGGGGATTGCGGTCTTCCAAAGAACGTTCTTGGTTTCGGTCCATTCGCTTGGAAGATTCTTTTCGCTGGCAACGCCCTGGCTGTCGGGCCCGCGCCATTGCGCCCAGTTGGATCCCGAGTTACTCGGTTTTGTTTTCGCCGCTGTCAATGAGCTCAAAAGAAACGTCAAAGCCAATGTCGAGCAGAACAGTATGGTCAGGATTCTTTTCACGAATGGAATCTCCCTTTTTGATTCAAGTCACCTGGTCGCGGACGCAGATGAACGATCGGCAATCGCGAAGACGTTGTGCTGCCCGCGAACAAAGATCATCCCGTCCGAGATTGCCGGAGTGGCCATCAACACTTCGCCCATCGAGTTTGTGGCCAGCAGTTCGTATTTTGTGCCGGCCTTTACGACAAAAATTTCTCCGTCTTCACTCGACAGATAAATCTTGCCGTCGGCGGCAACGGGCGATGCGCTGTAAGCTCCGCCCTTGTCGCCGATTCGCTGTTGATACACACGCTCGCCGGTTTTCGGATTATAGCAAGCCATCACGCCGTGATTCGCGCAGGTGTAAAGGTACTCGCCGTAAATCAGCGGCGTCGGCATATAAGTTCCGCCGCGCTGCATGCTCCACGCGACGAATTGGTTCGACGTTTCATTTTCCTTGAGCGAGATGTCTCCGGTTGCGCCGGCGCGAATCGCATAGATAGGCTGATTGGGGCGATAGCTGTTACAGATAAAGATCAAGCCGTTCCCGGCGATCGGCGTCGTGGCAGTGACCTCCGGATTGCCGGTCAGCCGCCAAAGTTCTTTGCCGGTCATCGGGTCATACGCGCGAGCGGCTCGCGTGGCGTTGGTGATCAACTCGACTCGCGACGCGCCTTCGTAGATGGTCGGCGTGCCCCACGATGGAATCTCTTCGCGCGGGGTCATCCAGATCTGCTTGCCGTCTTTCAGATCATAAGCCGCGATGAACGAGTTCTTTTGAATATCGCACTGCACGATGACCATGTTTTTGTAGATGATCGGAGAGCTCGCGGTTTCCCACTGATAGTCGGGATCGTAGAACCAACCTGTGTCGAGCACGCCGAGGTCCTTCTTCCAGATCAGCTTGCCGGCGAAGTCATAGCAATACAGCCCCTCGGATCCGAAGAAGGCCACGACGTGCTTGCCGTCGGTCGCGGGAGTCGAACTGTTGTGAGTCGATTTTATGTGCCGCTTGATTTTCGGAACGCCTTCGTGGGCGACGCGATCCCACAAGATTTTTCCAGTGCGCTTGTCGAGACAGTAGACGTGCCAGGTGTGCGGCGAGGTGTCTTTGTCGGAATCAACATCGCCGAACAGTCCGTGACGAAAGAACTCCCCGCCCTTGCTGCTGACGGCGGTGGTAATGAACACTTTGTCGCCCCAGACCACGGGGCTTGCGTGCGCGAGCCCGGGAATCGGGGTCTTCCAGAGAATGTTCGTGCCTTTGGCCGCATCCCAGGTTGTGGGAGTCGGCTTGCCGTCGGCGACTCCTGAAGCATTGGCGCCTCGAAACGACGGCCAGTTCTGAGCTTGCGCGCTGAAGCTCGTGATCAAAATGACGACAATCGCGAGTGCCAATTTCCTCGCGGCCGCGATACCAGCGAAATTGAAAGACATCAACGCCTCCCCTCCGTTGTTTGTAGTCCGGCCTTCAGGCGGAAGTTTGTATCTTTGTTTGTCATGAACTCATTGCACGATACAAGCACGATACAAACCTCCGCCTGACGGCCGGACTACGAACGGTCAATAGGTATCCCACTTCTTTCCATAATCCAAAATCGGATAGTCTGCCCAAATACGAGCCGCCTCTTCACGCCCCACAGATTCCAAAAACTCAGCGGCACTGGACCACGGCCAGTCTTGCCACCTTTCCACATACTTGCGATAAACCGCGTTGTGATGAACATAGTTCACCGTTACCCAGAAATGTCGCTCAGACCGAATCCGCCGGTCAAAGCAGCGGTGCCACACCGTACGGCCACGACAATCGTCCTCGTCATTCCACGCATTCGATGAGCGCCCGTGAAACTGACCCAGTTCTTTGGTTAGCTCCTTGAGCCGCACACTCTTTACGAGTAGATGATAATGATTGGGCAGAACACACCACGCGCAGACTTCTGCTCCGAAGCCTCCGCAAGTGGATAGCACGCCTTCTTCACAGGCGGTCATTCGCGCCGGGTTGGCTCCGACAATTGGGTGGTGTTCATAACACGAAGCGGTAATCAAAAATTTAGGCAGTCCCGAATCCCTGTGCGGAGGCGCGTGCAATGGCAGATGGCGTGCTCGACGATGCTCGACCACTTCGGCCTTTTGGGCGGGAGTCATTTTGCGATAGTCGTACATTCTTCTCGGTAGTCTGTTCGTAGTCCGGCCTTCAGGCGGAAGTTCGTATCTGAGAATCCTCGCGCGACAAAACCCGGATACAAACTCCCGCCTGAAGGCCGGACTACAAACACGTCATTTTTGCTCGACGCGTTTGAACAACATCGTCGCCCCAGATTGTTTCAACGTCAGGCCAGTCACCTTCTCGGCTTCGATGTTGAACGTAATCGACGCCTCAACCTCGATTATCGAAAAAGTCGTCTTGTTCTGTGCAGCGGTTGAAAACCATCCCTGGCCTCCCACTTTGCCAATCAGCTTTCCTTCTTTTATGTCGATGGTCATCTCGCCAATCTGCTCGTGCTTGTACACGCCGACGTAGCTTTTCAGTATCTCGGGTTCAACGCTGACCTCGACCACCACCGCACCCGCTTTCTTCAACAGATCGATGATCTCTGTTTTGTTGCTCTTCGAAGCTCGGCGCAGCGCGTTGCTCAGAGTCTCCGGCTTCAGCCCGTCCTTTTCGAGTGCGATTTTGACTATTTCAACATTGCCGTCTTCGATTCCCGACATCAACGCCCTATCGACGCCGGTGGCTCCTTTGTCCAAAAGCAGCTTGACGATCTCGACATTGCCCTTCCCGAGCGCCCATCCAAGCGGCACCTCTCCATAGAAGGTATCCTTGGCGTTCACATCAGCGCCGCGTTCGACGAGAAGCCTGACCAACTCGACGTTGGCCCGGTCACACGCGTATGACAATGCAGTCGCGCCGTAGCGAGTCTTTGCGTTTACGTTGACTCCTTTGTCGAGCAGCGCCTTCACTGCCGCCGCATCGCCTTTTCGCGCGGCCGCAAAAAATTCTTCGTTGAGGTCCTGCGCCCCCGCGACGAGCGGGCACAACAACAACACAAGCGTCAGCAACGCCATTCGTCCAATAGACATCGTTCACTCCGTTGATTTCACGAGATCAACCTGGATCCGCTATGTTGGGGCACACTCGATTAGCAAGAACTCTAAGGCTTTCGAGCCTGAGGTGTCGAGCGATTCTTCGCCGCGCGCTTCGCGATGCATTGCTTGACGCGGCTAACCGCAACATAATATCTTGAGTTTCAACGAGTCAAGCATGCCGCAATGGTCAGTGGAGAAAAGTTGCGTAGTCATTGCCGGATGAACCCAGACTGTGTGCCCATCAGTGAAGGCCAATCATGAACGCCATTCTATCGACGTATATCCTATTAGCCCTGCTGTCTGCCTCTTTTATTCCGCCTGCTCCGCCCGATCGCGTTAGGTCCGCAAGCGACTGGCCCGATTGGCGAGGCCCGGCCCGCAACGGCGCGTCGCTCGAGAAGGGGCTGCCTGCTCGCTGGTCACCGAAAGGCGAGAACCTCGTTTGGAAGGCGCCGTACGGGGGGCGGTCGACGCCGATCGTTATGGGAGGCCGCATCTTCCTGTTCAACACATCGGGCGAAGGCGAATCGATGCAGGAGCGGGTGATGTGTCTGAACGCCGATACGGGAAAGCCCTTGTGGGAGCATCGCATGAACATCTACGAGAGCGATGTTCCGCCGCGCCGTATCGCCTGGTCATCCCCGGTTGGCGATCCGGCCACCGGTAACATCTATGTCTTCGGCGCGTGCAATGAACTCACCGCATTGTCGAATGACGGCAAGGTGCTGTGGAGCCGCTCGCTCACCGAAGAGTTCGGATCGTGGACCACGCACGGCGGACGCACCGCTTCGCCAATCGTCGAAGGAGATTTAGTAATCGTTGGCACAATCATCGACGGCTGGGGCGACACCGCTCAGCGCAAACATCGCTTCTTCGCATTCGACAAGCTGAACGGCCAATGTGTTTGGACCAGCGCGCCGGGAGGCCGTCCTTACGACACTGTTTATCCGACTCCGATCGTTGCGACAATCAACGGCACTCGCATGATGATCGTCGGCGGGGCTGACGGGGCCGTCGCCGCGATGAAAGTCCAGACCGGCGAGCCCGTTTGGACTTGTCCGATCACCAAGCGGGGGATCAACAACTGCGCGGTGGTCAACGGCGACACAGTGATCGCGACTCACAGCGAAGAGAACCTCGACACAAACGAGATGGGTTTGATTGCGGCGATCGACGCAACCGGCAAGGGCGCCCTCGGTAAGGATAAGATCAAGTGGTCGGTCACAGGCATACGCGGAGGGTATTCGTCGCCGATCATCGATGGCGACCGGGTCTATCAAATTGACGATAGCGCAAACCTGTTTGCGTTCGACCTCAACACCGGCAAGGAATTGTGGAAGCATACGATCGGAACGCTTCAGCGCGCGTCGCCGGTGCTGGCCGACGGCAAGCTGTATGTTGGAACCGAGAACGGAAAGTTTTTCATCCTCAAGCCCGGCGCCACGGATTGCCAGGTGCTGAGCGAAGTAGAACTGGGCCAGGTCGAAAAAGTCGAATTGAAGACCGAAGCCGGCGATGAAGCGATCTCGGCGAATGAACAGATACTCGCGTCGGTCGCCGTTTCGCGAGGCCGTGTTTATCTGGTCACAACCAAGGCCGTCTACTGCATTGGAAAGAAGAGCGCTTCGCCCGCACTCCCGCCCGTCCAGGCCATTGAAGATTTGCCTCCGCCGGGCGCGACCGTGGCGCACGTCCAGGTTGTGCCTGCGGATGTGATTGTGAAGCCGGGCCAGATCGTCAAATTCAAAGTGCGGCTCTTCGACGATCACGGGCGCTTTTTGCGAGAGGAACAAAGCGCGCAATGGTCGCTTGAAGGCTTGAAGGGCACGGCCGACGGCAACGGATTCACCGCGGCAGCGGATTCGGGACTTCAAGCCGGCCTCGTGAAAGCGACGATCGGCGGGGTCGCCGGCGTATCTCGAGTGCGAGTCGTCCCACCTGTACCGCTGAGCGAGAACTTCGACGCGCTAGCTGCTGAAGCCGTTCCGAAATACTGGATCAGCACCGGCGGCAAGTACAACGTGCGCGAGATCGAAGGGAACAAAGTGCTGGTGAAGAATCCGAATCCGCAGGCTTTCAAACGCGCGCGCTCGTTTTTCAGCCCCGCGGATTGGTCGAACTACACCACTCAGGCCGACGTTCGTGCTACTGAAAAGCGCCGGCAGATGGGCGATGCCGGCGTGGTTGCACAGCGCTACGAGCTTGCGATCATGGGAAACAGTCAGAAGATGGAGTTGCGCTCGTGGCAGATCGAGGAGAAGCGGACGGTAAGGAAGCCGTTCACCTGGAAGGCGGATACGTGGTATCGACTGAAGATTCAGGTCGAGAACCTGCCGGATGGAAAGGTGCGCGCGCGCGGCAAAGCGTGGCCCGCTGCTGATCCCGAACCCGCGGAATGGATGCTGGAACGGGTTGACCCGCTCGGAAATCATCAGGGCAGCGCCGGTATTTTTGCCGACGCTCCCAGTGAGGTTTATATCGACAACATAAAGGTCACTCCGAACAAGTGACTCAGCAGGCGTTCAGAGTCCGCCGGAGTTCAGAGTACAAGCTTTAGCTTGCGTAACTCGAGGAGTTAGAACGCTGGGAGCAAGCTAAAGCTTGCACTCAAAACTTCGACTCTAAACACCCGCATCGAACGAGGAGTATCAATGAAGACACGCAGCAAGAAAATGATGTCTGTTATTTGCGCGGGACTCGCGCTATTGGGCGCCACAAGGCTCGCCTCAGCTTCCGATCCGGGCACGAACGATTGGCCGATGTGGGGCGGCACAGCCGACCGCAACATGGTTTCGAATCAAAAGGGTATGCCCTCGAGCTGGGACGTCAAGACCAAGAAGAACATCAAGTGGGTCGCCACGCTCGGCTCGCAGAGCTACGGAAACGTCGTCGTCTCCGGAGGCCAGGTCTACGTGGGCACCAATAACGAAGCCGCGCGCGATCCAAAACAGGGCGGTGACCGCGGAGTGTTGATGTGCTTCCGTGAATCCGACGGAGCGTTCCTGTGGCAACAGACAAACGAGAAGCTCGCGTCCGGGCGCGTGAATGATTGGCCCTTCCAGGGCGTTTGCTCTTCGCCGCTGGTCGAGGGTGACCGGCTCTATTACGTGACCAATCGATGCGAAGTGATGTGCCTCGACACTCAGGGGTTTCGCGACAACGAAAACGATGGTCCTTACAAAGATGAGAAGTTGACCGGGCAGAACGACGCCGACATCGTTTGGAAGCTCGACATGATGGAAGAAGTCGGCTCGCAACCTCATAACATGTCAAACTGCTCGCCGGTGTCGTACGGCGATATGCTTTACATTTGCACTTCGAACGGGCAGGACGAGAGTCACGTCAACATTCCTTCGCCCAAAGCTCCGGCGATAATTGCGATCAACAAGAAGACAGGCAAGCTCGTTTGGGAAGACAACTCGGTGGGGGATCGAATTCTGCACGGCCAGTGGTCTTCGCCGTCGGTCGGCAAGATCGGCGACGTTGTGCAGGCGGTTCACGCGCAGGGCGACGGCTGGGTGCGGGGCTACGACGCGATGACCGGGAAGAAGCTTTGGGAATTCGATTGCAATCCGAAGGATTCCGTGTGGCCAAAGACTCGCAACGAGTTGATCAGCACACCGGTGATCTACGATAACAAGGTGTATCTGGCGAACGGCCAGGATCCTGAACACGGTGAAGGCGTCGGCCATCTCTACTGCATCGATGCGACCAAGCGCGGCGACATCACACAGACGGGCGTTGTTTGGCATTACGACAAGATCCGGCGGTCAATCTCGACGGCGGCCGTTTATGACGGCATGATTTTTTACCCGGACTTCAGCGGCTTTCTGCACTGCCTTGATGCGAAGACGGGAAAGGTCTTCTGGGTTCATGACATGTTCGCCGCGGTGTGGGGTTCGCCGATGGTTGTCGACGGCAAGGTTTACCTCGGCGATGAAGACGGCGATATCGCTATTCTTGCCGCCACAAAAGAGAAGAAGGTCATCGCCGAGATCAACATGGGTAGTTCCGTTTACTGTACACCCATACCGGCCAACGGAACGCTGTACATAACAAATCGCAATCAGCTATTCGCGATTGCCGAGAAAACGCTGGCGGAAAAGAAGTGATTGCTGTTCGTAGTTCGGCCTTCAAAGACGGGCGTTCAGAGTACCGACTTTAGTCGGGTCGTGTACCGCGCCACGTCAAAGCCCGACTAAAGTCGGTACTCTGAACACCCGTCTTGAAGGCCGGACTACAAACGACCTGCCGATGCAGCCATTCGATTTCAATCCACGCACCCGATTAATCTTCGGCGAAGGGTCGCTCGATCAACTGGGCAACCTCGCGCGGGAGCTTGGATTTCGTCGAACGCTGCTGGTTGCCGACAAAGGCATTCTCGCCTGCGGCTTCGTCGATAGAGCAGCGAAACTTCTCGCTGATGCGGCAATCAACGCCTTCACGTTTCATGAATTCGATTCGAATCCGACCACATTGATGATCGAAGCGGGCCGGATCTTCGCCAAGCCGCTCGACATCGATTCGATCATCGGGCTCGGCGGCGGCAGTTCGATGGACACCGCCAAGGCGATCAACTTTTTGCTCACCAGCGGCGGTGTGATGCGGGACTACTGGGGGTACGCCAAGAGTCGAGCGCCGATGCTGCCAATGATAGGAATTCCGACCACGTCGGGCACCGGCAGCGAAGCTCAATCCTATGCGTTGATCTCCGACGCCGAGTCTCACGTCAAGATGGCCTGCGGTGATCCGGGCGCCGCCTTCAAGATCGCGATCCTCGATCCACAGCTGACTCTCTCACAACCCTCGAGCGTCACTGCGACCGCGGGATTCGACGCGATCTCGCACGCAGTCGAAACATACGTGACAACCAAACGCACGCCGATATCCGAAATGTTTTCTCGCGAAGCGTGGCGACTGCTTGAAGCGAATTACGAACGTGTGATCAACAATCCGCGGGACGTTGAGGCGCGCGGCGCGATGCAACTCGGCGCCTACTGGGCGGGACTTGCGATTGAGAACTCGATGCTCGGCGCGGCTCACGCGTGCGCGAATCCGTTGACGGCCAACTACGGAACCGAGCACGGGGTCGCGATCGCATTGATGCTGCCGCACGTGGCTCGATGGAATGCGTCGGTGGTCGGCGATCGCTACAGCGAACTGCTTGAGCGCGGCTCTTTCGAAGAGAACGCGGGGGAAGCTATCGCGCGCAGACTCGAGGACTTGATTTCAATCGGGGGCCTGCCTCGCGGCCTCGGATCCGTGGGCGTGCCCGAGCGTGATTTGGCGCGGCTCGCCGAAGAAGCCGCCAGTCAGTGGACCGGCAAATCCAACCCGCGCGAGTTCGGCCGAGCAGAGGCGTTGGAGCTCTATCAACACGCGTATGCGTGATTCAAAACGGAAGGGATAGCATTGCGATTCTTCAAATCCATTTTTCTGATTTCAATTCTTGTGACGTGCTCGCTGGGTTCACAGGTCCAATTTCCACCCGACACCTGGGCGCAATTCAGAGGCACTCCGCAGTCGATGGGCGTTTCGGTTTCGGGCGTGCCTCGCGACCTCAGGGTCGTTTGGACCTACGAAGCGGGCGAGTCGATCGAATCATCCGCCGCGATCTCGAACGGGATAGTCTTCGTCGGTTCGCAATCCGGAGAGCTGGCCGCGCTCAACCTGTCCAATGGTTCAGTTCGTTGGAAGTACAAAGCGACGGGTCCGATCGGTGAATCGTCGCCATGCGTTGCGAACGGCTTGGTCTATGTCGGCGATCTGAACGGAACCGTTCACGCGGTGCGCGCGAACGACGGCCGGGCGGTCTGGACCTTTAAGACAAACGGCGAGGTGAAATCGTCTCCCGTTGTCGTCGGCGACCGGCTGCTGATCGGGTCTTATGACGAGCATCTGTATTGTCTCGGCGCCGCGAATGGCTCGCTTATTTGGAAGTTCAGGACTCAGGGGCCTGTTCATTGCACTGCAGGTGTTTCGAACGGTGTCGCGCACATTGCCGGCTGCGATGAAACCTTTCGCGCGATTCGAATCGCGGACGGCCGCGAGCTGTATCACGTCGCGTCGGGCGCTTACACCGGCGCGTCGCCCGCGCTTGTCGGAGGCGTAGCGTACTACGGAACCTTCAACAACGAAGTGATCGCGGTCAGTTTGAGAACCCACCGAATTGTTTGGCGTTATCAGAATCGCAAACGCCAATTTCCTTACTACTCATCGTGTGGCGTCATCGAAGGCAAAGTCGTGGTTGGCGGACGCGACAAGATGATTCATTGCATCAACGCGGCTACGGGTCGTGAACTATGGACGGTTATGACCGGCGCGCGAGTCGAGTCTTCGGTCGCGCTTGCGGATGGGCGCGCGTTCATTGGTTCAAATGACGGGAAGTTCTATGTGCTCGACTACAAGACGGGGGCGAAGGTGTGGGAGTTCAACGCCGGAGCGCCGCTGTCGGCTTCACCGGCGATTGCTTCGGGCCGCGTGGTTATTGGATCGGAAGACGGGCGGCTCTACTGTTTCGGACAGTAAATCCTCTTGCGCCCTGGGCGCGCGCGCTTTTCTTCTGATTCAGTGCCGGGGCAAATCCGAAGTGAAATGAACCACGACCCAGAGACGCCAGATAACAGCGTTGACTGCGCATGCCACCTGGCGTCTTTGTCCTGTTTGAACACTATCGAGCGACGGCGGCTTCTCCGGCCGTCTGCCGCGCAAGGAATCGAACGATCTTGGCGCCCAGATCCTGGGCCGCGGGCGGATCGTAGTTGCCTTGCACGATCACCGTGTAGCTTCCATCCCAAAAAATATTCAAGTACGAGTTGATTCCCGGCGCGCCGCCGCTGTGACCTCGCACGCTTTTGCCTTCGACCGATTCATCGATGAACCCATAAGCGTATTTCGCTCCCATCGGCGTATCAACTTTTCCGCTCGTGAGCTTCTCGGTCAATTCGTGGTTGACCAGCTTGTTAGCGCGAAGAGCTTGCGCGAACTTGAGCAGATCGGGGGCGGTCGAGTAGCCTCCTCCCGCCGGCGAACCTTTCATCGGCATCGTGAGTACGTTGTTGCGCCGAGGTTCGATTCCCAGCGGGTCGCCATTTTCGAATCGCGTGTAGCCCGTCCCGAGGTTTGGAACGATGTCCGACACGGAGTACGATGCGGTGTCCTTCATCCCGGCGGGCGCGAAGATGTGATCGCGCACGTAGTCGAAGTAGTTTTGACCCGACGCGTTTTCGACGATTGCGCCAAGCACAATGAAACCGGCGTTGCTGTATGACCAGCTCTTCCCCGGTTCGAAGCGCAGCGCGTCGCCGGCGAATATCGGAAAGTAGTCTTTCGGGTTGCGATACTTCTCGCGATTCTGAAAGAACTCAGGTTTAAAGAAGTCGCCAAGCCCCGAGGTGTGGGTGAGCAGTTGATGAATGGTGATCTTGGCCGCGGTTTCCTTGTTTGGGTATTCGGGAAGCACTTTGGCTAAGGTGTCATCATAAGAGAGCTTGCCCGCTTGAACCAATTGCGCGATCGCGACGCTTGTGAACATCTTGTTCATCGAGCCCAGATTGAACTTGGTATCGAGTTTGTTGGGAATGCTGTTGGCTTTGTCCGCGAGGCCGTACGCTTTGTTGAAGATCACGCGATCACCTTTTGCGACAAGCGCGACGCCCGAAAATCTGTCGTCCGCCGCGGCCTTTGCAACATGGCGTTCGATCTCGGCAATCGCTTCAGCCTCGCTCACTTTCGCGGTTGACCATGCATCGGCCTTTTCGGATTCGGGATCGGCGACTCGCCTAAAGCCCCAGCCATCCAGCTTGCCGGGCTCATCCTTTTCGAGACGGGTCACGAATCGCGCCCAGTAATTCCCTTTCTTTGTGCGAAGCATGAAGCTGACTTCGCCCGGGCCTCGCGGAGGAAGTACTTGCATCACGTCGAATCCTCCGCTCTGCGAGTAGAGTCTGAAGGCCTGGGTGACATATTCGTCAGCCGAGTCCTCCTTCAGAGCGCGGCCGGACAGGTTGCCCTTGACGAAGCTCTCCATCGCCGACCTGTCACCGCTGTTGATTGCATCAAGGAGCGCGCGGGCGAGCTTGCCTTCCGCGCTCGCCGGAAATTCGGCCTTCGCCTGTGCCGGTGGATTGTGCTGGTACGCAATCGTGACGGGGACGGCAAGCGCCGCAAACGCTACGACTGCAATCGCTCGCCGCAGAAATCTCGGGGTGCTCGTGTGTTTCATTGTGTTTCTCCAGTACGGTTCGTAGTTGAGACGGAAGTTCCGCAAGCTGCCGGCTTGTCGTTTGCCTTCATCCGGCGCAATCCGAAAGATGGCGACAAGCCGGCAGCTTGTCGGACCTAAGCCTAAAGCCCGGACTACAAACTTCGGTGTTGTTTCAAATTATCCTTCTCACACCTTAACGCAATGACTGCGAATTCGTTTTATGGATTGTGATAATATCCGCTATTCACGTTATGAATCTACAATCGATCGATCTGAATCTGCTTCTTGCGTTCGAAGCATTGATGGAAGAACGAAACGTCACGCGGGCCGCTCGGCGAGTCGGCTTGAGTCAACCCGCAATGAGCAACGCGTTGACGCGCTTGCGGCGGACGTTTGACGATCCGCTGCTGATAAGGACGCCGGGGGCGATGACTCCGACTCACGCGGCGCAGGCCTTGATCGAACCCGTTCGCAATGCGCTCGGTCAACTGCGCATTGCGCTCGAAAAGAAACCGGCGTTTGATCCGGCCGCATCCAAACGAGCGTTCCATGTCCTGACCAACGATTACGCCGAGATCATTTTGCTGGCACGCCTCGTCGGGACTATACGCAAACAGGCCGCCGGCGTGAGCATTCGCGTTCATCGTCCTCCCAATGTTTTTCAACCGCCGTCGCGAACCGCGCTTTCAGATTCATACGATCTGGCAATCGGGTTCTTTCCCGACGCGTTGTCGCTTGATGCCAGCGTGAGATCAGACCTTCTGTTTGAAGAAGAAAACGTCTGCATCGCGAGCGCAACACATCCGGCGATTCGCGGCAAGATTTCGCTCCGCCAGTTTGCCTCAGAGGGTCACGTCGCCGTGTTCTACAAGAGCGAAGGCCCGGGTGTGATCGACACGATCCTTTCTCAAAAAGGACTGACGCGAAAACTGGCGGTACTGGCGCCGCACTTTGCAAGCGTTCCTTTTATCGTTGCGGAATCAAACCTGATCGCAACGGTCCCAAAGCGTCTCGCGATCAAGTTGCGAGGCACGCTCAAGCTTCAACTGCTGCCGTTGCCTATTGCGCTACCGGCGCTTCGATTGTCGATGTTGTGGCACGAGCGGATGGATGCGGACCCTGCTCACGCGTGGCTCAGGGGGCTCGCCGTTGAAACCGCGGGCGAGATCGAATGACCTCTGCTCATTTGCTCGCGCGCAACTTGCGCGACGCGCGCTCGACATCTGCCAGCAATCGAAGGGTGTTCTCCCCAAGTATCTTCTTGATATCGGATGTGGAATAGCCCTTCCGCATTAGCGCTTCGGTGATCTTCGGCAACTGGGTGCAGTCTTCCATTCCTACCGGCATGCTCCCGCCGTCAAAATCAGAGCCCAGTCCCACGTGATCCGCTCCCACAAGCTTAACCGCGTGATCGATATGCTCGACGATCTTCTCCCAGCTTGCCTTGGGCGCGGGGCCGAATTGTTTGGCCACTTCTTCGCGGCGTCGGTCGAGGTTTTCGCGGCCCGGATACTTCTGCTGCAACTCTCGCATCAATGGCTGAGACTTCTGTGAATACTGGAAGAGGTCATTGTCGATGAACTGATCGAGATAGTTGATTTGAATCACGCCGCCCTTTGACGCAAGCGCTTTGATCATATCGTCAGTCATGTTTCGCGCGTGCCCGGAGATGGCGCGGCAGGACGAATGCGAAGCGATCATCGGCGCTTTGCTCACCTCGATCGCGTCCCAGAAGGTCTTGTCCGCAACGTGCGAGATATCGACCATCACGCCCAGTCGATTCAATTCGCGCACGACGTCTTTTCCAAAATCGGTCAAGCCGTTGTGTTTTGGTTGATCACCCGATGAGTCCGCCCAATCGACATTGACCGAATGAGTCAGCGTCAAGTAGCGCACGCCAAGCTCGGCGTACATACGCAGCACCGCGAGGCTGTTGTTTATCATGTGACCGCCCTCCATTCCCATGAGAGCTGCGATCTTGCCCTGCTTGTGGGCCTTGCGCGCGTCATCGGCCGTAACGCACAACGCGACCTGATCGGGCAACTGCTGGGCGAGCCGGTGCACGGCGGCGATTCGCTCGATCGCGTCGTTAACGGCCTTTGGTCCGGTGACCGTCCCCGCCATGTAGATCGAGAAGAACAGCCCGTTCAATCCGCCTTTTCTCATTCGCGGCAAATCGATATGACCATCTTTGTGCTCTTCGTCGAACTTCCAACTGGTTTGAAGTTTTGGGGTGACGTCGATATGGGTGTCGAGCACGATGGATGAGAAATGAACTTTGCGGGCCTGCTCGCTGATCGAGTCGCCGCTTGAAGCGCGGGAAAGGGAACTCATCGGCATCAATAGAAAGACTACTATGGCGATCGCCACGCCAAAACATGCGAGTTTCATTTGATTCTCCGTCGGAAGCCGTTCGATTCCACTGTTGAAGAACTTGGGCCAGCACTCCTTCTACTCCGAGGGTTTAAGGTTGTCAATAAACGCAGCTTCGGCAATGGCTCGGTTTGAGGTTCAGAGAACAAGCTTCAGCTTGCTCCTGACCCTCGCCGTGACCCACGAGCAAGCTGAAGCTTGTACTCTGAACGAACCTGGCTCACTGGCGGCGCGCTTCGGCGACTCGCTATGATATTCTCTGATGGGAATCGAGCAGGACGAGCTCACCTGTAGGGAGATCCACCTTTTGTCACATAGAAACGAACAGACAGTTTCGTTGAACGACGATGACGCCGTTGATTTCGAGGTACCCATCGGGTGATCTCCCAGATCATTTCACACTATCGAATAATCCGGGAACTCGGCGCGGGCGGGATGGGCGAGGTGTATCTCGCCGAAGACACGCGCCTCGGCAGGCAAGTTGCCATCAAGTTCCTGCCGGCTTCCTATCAGTACGACCCCGAGCGGCGCAGCCGGTTCCTCTCGGAAGCGCGAGCCACTTCGGCGCTGCGCTCGCCGCACATCGCCGCCATTTTCGATATCGGAGAACACGAAGGCGCGATGTATCTGGTGATGGAATACGTCGAGGGCGAGCTTCTGTCAGAGAGGCTGAAGCGCGGCCCGATGACCATCAAGGATTCAATTGACTGCGCCGCGCAGATTGCCGACGCGTTGTCGGAAGCCCATGCGATGGGCATCGTTCATTGCGACGTCAAGGGCGCCAACCTGATGGTCAACGACCGCGGGATGCTCAAGCTGCTCGACTTTGGAATCGCGGCGGCGGCCGCCGCAAGCGAGGAGGAACCCGACGATCGCACAAAGAAAGTCGGGCAACAAACCGCGGTGGGGACGTTAACGGGAACGGTTTCCTACATGTCTCCCGAGCAGGCGATGGGCCGCACGATTGATCATCGTTCGGATATCTTTTCACTTGGCGTGGTGCTGTACGAAATGCTCGCCGCACGGCTTCCGTTCGAGGGGCAAAGCCCCGTCGAGATAATCGACAGCATTATTCACACGGAGCCGATTGCGATTGTGCGTTTGAACTACGGCGTACCTCCGGATCTCGATCGCATACTGCGAAAGTGCCTTGAGAAGGATCGCGATCGCCGTTATCAATCAGTGCGCGAGTTGCTGATTGACTTGCGCAATCTTCAGCGCGACAGCGCTTCGGGGGCACAGCCCGCGACCGCGGAGCTCGGCCGTCCCACGCAGGTTGTCACGCCACGCCGGTCGCGAAAGACAATTGATTCTCTGGCGATTCTTCCGTTTGCAAACGAAAGCGGGGATACGGAACTGGACTACCTGAGCGACGGCGTTACCGAGGCCCTTATAAACAGCCTCTCGCGGCTGCCGCGGTTGCGAGTGATGGCGCGCAGCACGGTGTTTCGTTATCAGGGACGCGGGATCGAAGATGCGCAGCAGATTGGCAATGAACTGGGCGTGCGCGCGGTGCTGACAGGACGATTGCTCGAACGCGGCGAGACTCTATTGATCAAGCTCGAGATGGTGGACACAAACGACGGCGCACACCTCTGGGGTGAACAATACACTCGCGAGCTGGCCGACATACTGACGCTCGAACAGGAAATCTCGAGTGAGATATCCGAAGAGCTGCGTCCGAGGCTAACGAGCGCGCAGAAAAAGCACGTCTCAAAGTGTTGCACCGAGAACTCCGAGGCATATCAGCTTTATTTGAAGGGCCGGTATCATTGGAACAAACGCACCGAGGCAGGGATCGCAAAGAGCATCGGCTACTTCGAGCAGGCGATCGCTATCGACGCGAAATTCGCGCTCGCGTATGCGGGACTTGCGGACGCTTACAATCTGATGGCGAGCTACAGCGCGCAGCCGCTTGCGACGCCGTTTTTGCGCGCGAAGGCGACTGCCTTGAAGGCTCTGAGCCTGGACGACAAGCTCGCCGAAGCGCACGCGGCGCTCGCGGCCGTCAGGCTTTGGCGCGAGTATGACTGGGAAGGCGGCCAGCGAGGATTCCGTAAGGCAATCGCGTTGAATCCAGGTTACGCGACCGCCCACATGTGGCTCGCGTTGACCCTTGCGGCGCTAGAAAAAATCGACGAGGCGATGTCGGAGATAAGGCTGGCCGTCGATTTGGACCCGCTTTCTCGAGTCGCCAACTTGAACCTCGCGCGGGTGCTGTACTTCGCCCGCCGCTTTGATGAATCCGCTGAACATTGTCGAAAGACGATCGAAATGTACCCCGATTATCTGATCGCGCATCGACGTTTGGGAATCGTTTACGGCGAGATGGGAAGGTTCGAAGAGGCTGAAGCCGAATTCAAGAGGGCTCTGGCCATAGCAGAGAAGGACAGCGAGACTATGTCGGCAATGGCCTACGCCCTTGCGGCGGGCGGACGGGTCGATGACGCGCGAGGAGTTCTCGGCCAACTGTATGAGCTTTCCAAAGCGACGTATGTTGCGCCCTACAGTCTGGCGAGAGTTCACATCGCACTCGGAGAGATCGATCGAGCCTTCGAGTGTTTGGAAAGTACTTTCAACGAGCGGCTCGGGATTCTGACGTATCTGAAGGTTGAAGTGATGTTCGATAGGATTCGCAGCGATTCGCGATTTATTGATTTGCAACGCCGAATGGGTCTCGAGCCCGAGGCTCACGAACAGCCGGGGACATGAAGATTCAGGACGCCTTTACTTCTAATTCGGCGACGCGGTTAAACAGCTCCCGTTGGTCGCCGCGCATATCTAGAATGCTGTCGTTTAAGGCACGAATGATGTGTGCTTGTTTACGAAAGTGCGCATCAGTCGAGGTCTGAAGTAGTTCAATCCGATTTACCAGGAGTTCGTATTTCTGATTCACATCATCGCGAACGTTAGTAATCGATTCTTGCAATTCGTGATGTCTCTTGTCCATCAATTCCTGCATGGTGCTCAGTTGCGTCATTAACGTAACGATGGTGGGTTCAGTTCTAGGCGTTTTCTTCAGGAGCTCTTGAGTTAGTTCGTCGCTCATACGGCTGGCCTCCCAAGCTTTGCACCTAGCTTGCCCAGGATCGCTAGTATGTCTCCGCTAAACAAAGCGTGGATTTCATCCACTGAGCGGAAATCTTAGTACGGAATTTTGCGTCAAGCAAGATTCTCACTGAGGAAGCCTTCATTGACGGACCGAAATCAGCGGATCAACTACTCGGTGCGCCCGCGATCCCGTGACGAAGCGCCAGAGCCGTTGCTCTTACCCGGTTTGTGCTCGAGCTTATAGAAATCCAGCATTACATCGGTCTGGCCGTGCAGCTCTCGTTCAAGCCTGTCGAGAGCGACTCGCACGACGTCCCGGTGCCGAACTCGATGCCGGGCAGGGATTCTGCTGACGTCGAGCCATATTTTGTGAATTAGATTGAGGTCGTCTTCGGTGAACTCAGGAGCATGCGCTCCAAGATAAAAGTCCTCTTCCCAGCCGTGCTGACCCAGTATCCTCAACCTTACCTGCCGGCGAGGCGTCTGTATTAGCCGCTCCCACGCCCGGCCCAACTGCCGTGATTGCTCGACCGCGCTCATCTTCACCGATAAGCCCGCCACTATGTCGGCCGAATCCAGGCGAAGCGCCGTTTGCACCACCGCGTCGAAGACGTTATTCGACGGCACCACCAGGAGGCTCGCCGGCTTGCCGTGTTTTTCCGCGAGCGCGACAACCAGCGTAAACAACCGCTGCTCGTAATCGGTAAACAGTGTCGCGTCGTATAGGTCCCGCTCGCCGGCGTCGGGTCCCTGAATCAACCTGACTGTCGTGACCACAATGTCACGTTCTTCAGTGTCAGTCTCGCTCAACACTCGATCGAGATGCGACAGCGTGTTGATGTCGCGAACCGCGACCAGAATATTCCCCGGCCGCGCATGCACCGTGTCCAGGCTCACCTCCTGCTCGTAGTTGAGCTTGAACTGATCGAGCGCCGCCATCGAGCGGTCAAGCTTGCGAAGGTTTATGCGCTCGGAAATCGTAAAGATCACAAAGAACACCAGGGTGAATGCCACGCCGGCGATGGTAGCTACCTCTTTGGTGATCAAATTAATCCCGGCGACCGAGAACAAGAGAACCGCGATCATTCCGAGCGCGATCGGAACCTCGTTGGCGCCCAGGTTGATATTGAAAGGCACCTTCCATTCGCGATGCGACCGGTCCTTGAATCGCAGCACCAGCACCGCGAGAGCCTTGAAAGCGAATGACCAGATCACGCCAAAGGCATACGCTTCGCCGAGCGCGTATGTGTTCCCGCGCGATGCGATGATCGCCGCCAGTTGCAGTCCGACTATCAGGTTGATCATTCGAAACGTGGTGCCGAATCTCCTGTGAGGCGCGCGAAACCAGGCAGTCAACACGCCGTCTTCGGAAACGCGATTCAGCACGCCGTTCGATCCGATGATCGACGTGTTGATAGCGCCAGCCAGCATCAGAAAACCCACGATCACGATGAACCCCTGAAACATCAGCTTCAGTGACAGCGGCCCCGCAAGATAAATCGAAATTCCGCTGATGAGATTGTCCAGGTAACCAGGTCTTACATCGTCCGGTATCAACGCGTAGGCAAAAAACGACACCAGTGAAGTGAACAACAGCGAGTAAACGAAGATCACGAGTCCCGCGCGCATCAGGTTTTTGTGCTTGGGATATTCGAGCTCACGATTGACCTGCGCGAGCGACTCTTCGCCGGACATCGCCAGGAATGAATGCCCGAAAGCCATCAGGATTCCGATCAACCCGAGCAGCGCGCCGGCGTTCAATTTCATTCCGTAGCGCGGCTCAGCCCTGGCACTTTCAGAATCCGCAGCGGGAGCTTCCTCCGGCAATTCCCGCAAGACACCCGGCGCTCGTTGAGGCAGCCAGCCAACCGCGTCGCGGTTGAACGAAAGATTTTGCGCCGTGGGTGAAGGCGGAAGCCGCTGCGCCTCAGGCCGCGTGACAATCGTGAATCCCGCCCACAGAATCAGCATCACCACCATAACCGTCGTGACGTACATGATCTTGAGCGCGTCGCCCGACGATTCGTGGATGCCCATGATGTTGCGCCACCAGAAATAAATCGTGATCAAGACCGCGATCCCGGCCGCGATAAGGTTTATCGTTTCAGCCGTCGGGCTCCATGGACGGCCGAAGTAGGTCGATGTCTGAGCGATAAGCCCGACGATATACTGTCCGGCGGACACGCCCGAGATCGGACCGGTCAGAATGTAATCGAACATCAACGCCGACACCGACACTTTGGCAAGCGTCCCCCCCATTGCTTCTTTCACGACGCGATATACGCCGCCTCGCGTGAACATCGCGCACGACTCAACGTAGACCGCGCGCACCGCATATGAGAACAGCATCACTCCGAGGATGAACCACGGCGCGGCGTGGCCAACTGCTTTTTCCGCGATGCCACCGACGTAAAATGCCGATGAACCCAGGTCGTTCAGCACGATCGCCGCCGCTCGCCAGAATGAAATGAAAGAAAGCATCACCGTTGTCGCTACGACGACGCGTATCCGAGTTTGACCCGCCCCAGCTTGTGGGTTACGGACTTTAACGTTCACACCCAATTTTGATCCTCCATTGCACGCGCGACTTCCGCCGATTCGGCGTCCTCACTTCGCCCATCGCCCGGGTTGGTGATCGATTCAACGCGCGAGCGAAACTCGAGCAGCTTTCCCCGAGCACAGACATCGAAGCTTCCGCACTGGGGACAGCGATATGCGTAAAGAAAGATGTCGCTACGGGTGATTCTCAGCAGGCCCGTCGTCAGGTTTCGTGCCGCGCCCTCCCAGTCACACTGGCGGCAGAGAAGATGTTTTGTATCGATATTTATGTCGCGGCCGACAAGTAGCATAAGCGCGCGAGGCTTGGGTCAGTTCACCTAACCGCGAGGCGAACAGCGGCTGACTCTGAGTCTCAATTAACATGCTAGGGCGCGGTGTATAAAGATGGCGTTAAACATCCGTAAAGATTTCATAAAGACCGAGAGAAATTTGACTGACTGAACCTCCGCGCACTCTCGGTTCTTGCGAATCCTACAATTTCACAAGCAGAGCGATAGTAAAGCGTCTTTCGACCTTGCGAAGATCGGGTGCCCAACCGGGCACCACGGAACCTGCCGCGCCGAAGTTTCCACTCGGCGGCGTCAATCCTCCCGGTCCCGAAAAGTACGGGACGTTAGATGCGCGGTGATTGTATTCGAAACGAAAAGTTGAAAACTGCCGGGGCATGTAATCGAACGTGATCGAACCATCCCAGGCTCGGTACTTGTCGCCAGGGTTGGCACTGAAGTAAGGAGTTCCTGAAAACGCCGTGGCTCCGTTCACCGGCGGTATCAACACCAGGTATCGCCCAGGATTTGTAATCGCGCCGCCCCCGAGCGTCAGACCGAACAGGTCGTTGTGAAACCAAAATCGGTTGTATGCCATGAAACCGAGGAAGTACTGCGCCGGCTTGTTGGGTTGATCGCTCGCGCAGCTCACGCCGCTGTCGCTTCCATATTCGCATCCGGCGTCAACCGTGAATGTCAATGCGGCCTTGCTCAATGTTTCGTGAGGCCGGTCGAGGTATTTGACCTGGATGCTGTCGTCGGTGTGAATTCGCTTGCGTCCCGGAATTCCCAGAGTGTCGGTTCCCCAATACTGATTGCCGACGATCGACACGTTGGCGTTCGGCCGCCATAAAATCTGCACGCCAAGACCTGGCGCCTTGTTGAACTTTCCGTAGGTTTGCCATCCATTCACGATCCACGGTTCTATCTTTAACTTCTCCGTTGGATAAATCTGAATTCGCACGCCGTTGAAAAACCACGGCGTATTCGAAGAGACATACGATGGCTGATAAGCCCAGTTGTCAAACTGGTAGTAGCTGAACAACCCGACGTATGACATGAATATGCCGGCGTCTACGTTTATCCCTTTCAGCTTGTCCCAATGGTAACCGCCATACGCTTCGCTGATGTACCGGTAAGCATTGTCCAACTGCCACTGGCCGCGCCCGGGACTTGCATCGTTCCGCGGGGTTGTTTGCGAATACAAGCCAAACTGCGTCATCAGCCTTCCGCGAACATTGTTGTAGTGGAAATCGCCGCCGACTCCGATTTGCGTGAGTTGGACTTCGTTTGATCGAAAGACCTCGCTCGAACCGCCAATCGTATGATCGCGCGGATGATTGAAAGAGTAGTGATAAGCCGAATCGAATCTGATCTCAGCGGTGAAGACCTTGCCGTCGATCGGTGATTCTTTGGTGCGGGCGTTGCCGGTCAGCCAGGTGAAGTCCGCGAACGCGAACGGCTCGGGCGCTCGAGACCCGGTCGCTGAGACGGGAGCATCTTGCTTCGCGGATGCCTCGATCGGTTCGCGCTCAACTGACCGCGCGGCTTCCGCGGGCTCTGACTCGACAGGCGATGCGCCCCACCGAGCGGTGTCGCGATTTATCGGCTCAGTTGGTTTTTCACGCTCCCGCGATTCAAGCTCCGCCAACCGGCGCTCTAAATTCTCAATTCGCTCGAGCAGCAACCGCTCACGTTCTGTAGCGTCGGACCTGGCGGGATCAGGCACCCGAGCATTCGGCGTTGTCGGCACACTCGGCGAGCGATTGGCTTTGTCCTGTTGAGCCGTTGCGGTGATTGAAAAAAAGAGAATAAGGATCGCGGCACTGACGTGACTGATATCGTTGGCCCTCATTAAGGCAGATCTCCCGATGCGCTTCGTCGTTGCGAGCGGTTTGTTGAGCCGTGAGAGAGCGAGAAATGACGCAGCCCGATTAACAGGATCGCAAGAGCTATCACGCTGACAACTCCCAGGAATTCGCTGTTCATGGCAAAACCCCTCCCTTCGCGCGGACTCTCAATTCTGAGCGTAGTACCTGCGGCGTAAACTTGTTGTTAAAGGTTTATAAAGAGTCTGTAAGGCCGGAGGAGTAGAGGAGTGGGGAAGCCTTAAGGACCCGGGTCAAAGCGATAACCTATCCACGGCTCAGTGAGGATGTAGCGTGGACTCGCGGGATCGGATTCGATTTTCTTTCGAAGCTGGCCGACAAAAACGCGCAGATACTCCGTCTGTTCAATGTAGTTTCCACCCCACACTGCGGCAAGCAACGTGCGATGCGTAAGCACCTTGGCGGGATGGCGAACCATATAGACGAGAAGATCAAATTCCTTTGGCGTAAGGCGAACCTGCCTGCCTCCGACTGCGACTTCGCGCGTTTCAATGTTTACGCGAAACTCGCCGGTCTCGATTGTCGCAGGCTCGCTCTCCTCAGCCTGTTGCTCGGGCGCGCGACGGAGCGTGGCGCGAATGCGAGCAAGCAATTCGTCCATGCCAAACGGCTTGGTGACATAATCGTCGGCGCCGGCATCAAGTGCTTCGACCTTCGTTTGTTCTTCGCCTTTAACCGACAGGACGATGACCGGAACCGATGAGAGGCTTCGCAATTGGCGGCACAGGGCCAGCCCGTCCAGGTTGGGCATCGATAGATCGGTGATCACAAGATCGGGGCGCCAGTCGCCAAACGTCTCTATCGCGCTCTCACCGTCCGCCGCGCTGCGAACATCGTAACCGTGGCTTGCAAGGCTTCGCCGCAGCACTCGCGTGATTTGAGGCTCGTCATCGACAATCAGGATTCGCTGCTTCTCATTCATTAATTAGGTCCACCGCTCCCGGCGCTTGCGAGTTGCGCATCGCGGCTTTTTTCTTCGCCGCTCAAAGGAAGCGTCACCACGACTCGCACACCGCGGCCGGTGGTGGTGTCTTCGATCCATATGCGCCCGCCGTGAGCATCCACGATCCCCCGCGCGATGGCCAGCCCCAGGCCCGTACCAACTGGCGATTGGGTTGTTCGTCCGGCTCGAAAGAACTTATCGAAGACACGTTCACGCAGCTCCGCCGGTATGCCCGGGCCTTCGTCTTCGACCGAAAGCCGCAGCATCTCGTCCCCGAATCGATCCGCGGCCACTTTTATGTTCGAACCGGCCGGCGAATACTTTGCCGCGTTGTCGACCAGAGTATAGACAACTTCGGCGACAGCTTTGGCGTCAACGCGAACGGGCGGCAGTTCGGTTGCGATTGATATTTCGAGCTTGTGCCCGCCTGTGAGCGGCTTTGCGCGATCGAGGGCCGCCCTCAGCATCTCATCGATTGTTCCCAGGCGGAGGCGAAGCTCGAATTGGCCGGCCTCGAGACGCGCGAGATCAAGCAGGCTTTCGATGAAACGATTCAACCGGTCAGCCTCTTCGTTAATGACTTCGAGCATCTCTCGACGCCCCTCACTGTCAAGCGTCGCCGTCTCGCGTTCGCTCTCCAACTCGTCGAGCAGCGTCGTCACCGACGCTTTGATCGACGTGAGCGGCGTGCGAATGTCGTGAGTGACCGCATCCAGCAGCGCGGATTTCAATCGCTCGCTCCGCCTGAGCGCTTCGGCTTCACTCGTGCGCTCGAAGGCATCGCGCAGCTCGGAGTACAAGCGCTCAATTTCGCGCCGGCCCGCTTCTGCTTCTTCGGTGCGCCTTCTGGCCCGCGCCGACAGCTCACCCGCGGTCACGGCTGTAATCAAAAACGCCGCCAGCGCAACCCAGTTCTCCGGTTCGGCAATTGCGAGCGTTCCTATCGGCGGCAAAAAGAAAAAATTGAAACAAAGCACCCCGGCCATCGCCGCCAGAACCGCGGGACGGGAGCCAAATCGTGTCGCAATGTAGAGTACGACAAGCAGCAACGCGAGAGCTGCGGTGGTGGGGTTGATCTGTGTGCTGAAAAACTTGAGCGCGCCGGCAACCGCGCTCATGGCGAGCACCGCGATGAGATATCCTCGTGCGCTCTCGAGAGCTGGTCGCATAAGCGATTATTGGATGGCCCGGCCGTCGAAGCGAGGCGCTCAGCAGGCCCTGGTTATTTGCTTCGCCACAATGCGCCGAGATAATCGCGATTCAAACGCGAGATGAAATCGAGACTGATCTCTTTCGGGCATACCGCTTCGCATGAGCCCATCACCGTGCAATTCCCAAAACCCTCTTCGTCCATCGCGCGCACCATGTTCAACGTGCGGCGGTCCTTCTCGGCCTTACCCTGGGGAAGTATGTTGAGATGAGAAACTTTCGCCGCGACGAACAACATCGCCGATGCGTTCTTGCAGGCGGCCACGCACGCTCCGCATCCTATGCAAGCCGCCGCATCCATCGCGAGATCCGCGTCCGGCTTTGGAATTGGAACCGCATTGCCATCGGGGCTTCCGCCCGTTCGCGCGGAAACAAATCCGCCGGCCTGAATCACGCGATCAAACGCGCCGCGGTCAACGACCAAGTCTCTTATGACGGGGAACGGCCGCGCGCGCCATGGCTCGATAGTCAAAACCTGGCCGTCCCTGAAGTGCCGCATGTGCAGCTGACAAGTCGTCGTGGCGCCAAGAGGTCCGTGCGCGACTCCATTGATCATCATTCCGCACGTTCCGCAGATCCCCTCGCGGCAATCGTGATCGAACGCGATCGGTTCTTCGCCGCGTTTGATCAAGGCTTCGTTTACGATGTCGAGCATCTCGAGGAACGACATGTCAGGCGAGATGTCATCGGCGTTGTATTCGACAAACCTCCCCGGGGTGTTGCTGTTTTGTTGCCGCCAAACTTTGAGCTTCAGATTCATCTACTCTCAGGCTCCTTGGGCGCCGGGTGTTCAGAGTACTCGGGCGTTCAGAGTACCGGCTTTAGCCGGGTAGTTCCTCGCGCTCGTCTAGAATTCCGAAAACACCGTTCTAATCATCCTTTGCGTAACGATGAACACTACCCGACTAAAGTCGGTACTCTGAACGCCCGGTACTCTGAACGCTCGCTTACTTGTAGCTCCTCGTTGCCAAATGCACTTCGTCGTAAACCAGATCTTCTTTGTGCAGCAGCGGCGACTTGTCCGCGCCCTGGTACTCCCACGCCGCTACGTAGGAAAATTTCTCATCGTCGCGTTTCGCTTCGCCATCCGGCGTCTGATGCTCTTCGCGAAAATGCGCGCCGCACGATTCGTCTCGCACCAACGCGTCGTTGACCAGCAATTCACCGAATTCCATGAAATCCGCAACGCGGCCCGCGTATTCGAGTGACTGATTCAACTCGTTGCCGTCGCCCAGCACATTGACGTCTTCCCAGAATTCCTGCCGCAGCGCGGGAATCTTTTCGAGGGCGTCCTTCAGCCCCGCTTCGTTGCGAGCCATCCCGCATTTGTCCCACATCAGCTTGCCAAGCTCGCGATGAAACTCGGTCACGGTTCGCCCGCCCTTGATTGATAAAAACTTTTTCGTTCGCTCGGCGACTTCCGCTTTAACGGCCTTGAATTCAGGATGATCGACCGACGGTTTCTGAGGACGCTCGGTCGCAAAGTAATCGCCGATCGTGTAAGGCAAAACGAAGTAGCCGTCGGCCAGGCCCTGCATCAACGCGCTTGCGCCCAGGCGATTCGCGCCGTGATCCGAGAAGTTCGCCTCACCCAGCACGTACAAGCCCGGGATGTTGCTCATCAGATTGTAATCTACCCACAAGCCGCCCATCGTGTAATGACTCGCGGGATAGATTCGCATCGGCGCCCCGTAAGCATCCTCGCCGGTGATGCGCTCGTACATCTCGAACAGATTTCCGTAGCGCTCGCGGATCACGTTCAAGCCCGCGCGATTTATCGCATCGCGAAAATCCAGATAAACTCCGCGCCCGCCCGGTCCGACTCCGCGGCCTTCGTCGCATACTTCTTTCGCGGCTCGCGATGAGATATCGCGAGGAGCGAGATTTCCATACGCGGGGTACTTGCGTTCGAGATAATAATCCCGATCCTCCTCGGGAATCTCATCCGGCGCGCGATGATCGCCGGCGGTTTTAGGAACCCACACGCGGCCGTCATTTCGCAGGGACTCCGACATTAATGTCAGCTTCGATTGATGCTCGCCCGTAACCGGAATGCAGGTTGGATGAATCTGGGTGAAGCAAGGATTAGCCATCAATGCGCCGCGCTTGTAAGCTCGCCAGATCGCGGTCACGTTGCAGCCTTTAGCATTGGTCGAAAGAAAAAACACATTGCCGTAGCCGCCCGTTGCAAGCACTACGGCATCCGCCGCGTGCGAGCTGATTTCGCCGGTGACAAGATCGCGCACGACGATTCCTTTTGCGTGGCCGCCAATCAGCACCAGGTCGAGCATCTCGGTGCGCGGATACATTTTCACGCCGCCGGCGCCGATCTGTTTCTCGAGCGCCTGATATGCTCCCAACAGTAACTGCTGACCGGTCTGACCGCGCGCGTAAAACGTGCGCGAGACCTGTGCGCCGCCGAATGATCGATTCGCAAGATACCCGGAGTACTCGCGAGCGAACGGAACTCCCTGGGCCACGCACTGATCGATGATGTTCACGCTTACTTCGGCGAGTCGATAGACATTCGCTTCACGCGAGCGGAAGTCTCCGCCCTTGATCGTGTCATAGAACAATCGATAAACGCTGTCGCCGTCGTTCTGATAATTCTTCGCGGCGTTTATTCCTCCCTGCGCGGCGATTGAATGCGCGCGGCGCGGGCTGTCCTGAAAGCAAAAGCACCTGACCTTGTAGCCCAGTTCCGAAAGCGTTGCCGCGGCCGAAGCGCCGGCAAGCCCCGATCCAACAACAATCACATCAAACTTGCGCTTGTTTGCGGGATTCACGAGCTTGATGTCGTTCCGGTGCTTGCTCCACTTCTGAGCAACCGGGCCCGACGGGATCTTTGCATCAAATTTCATAGCGATTCTTCTTCGCCTCTGCGTCTCCCTGCGTCCTCGGCGGTTTTATTTCCGGCATCAACCGCAGAGGGCGCAGAGAACGCTGAGGTTCGGTTGCTCCCTGACAAGACTGCCAGTCTCCTCAGCCGTGATGCCCTCCTCACTTCACCACTCCCGCAAGTATCGAAATAGGAATCGAAACGTTACCGACGAAAATAACTACGGCCGAAATCTCAGCGAAGCGATTGAACGCGGCGAGGTGCGAGCGGCGCCTGATTCCAAGCGATTGGAACAGGCTCGACACACCGTGGCTCAAGTGCAAACACAGTAGTCCCATCGAGATGATGTAGAACGCGGACACCCACTTATTGCTGAACCCGTCGACCACCATTCGATAGACGTCGTGACGAGCGAGCGGGTCGTGAAGCTCCGCAAAATCGGGATTGGTGACTCCCAGCGTGAAGTGCATCAGGTGATAGACGATGAACGCCAGCACGATCAGCCCGCTCACGAGTATCGTTCGCGATGCGAAGGTCGCGATGGGTTTGCCTTCAGCGTAGCGGTCAGGCCGCGCGGCTCGATTCTCGGCGGCCAGTTGAACCGCCGACACGATATGCATCACCGCGATGATGAACAGTCCTGCGCGCGCGGTCCACAACAAACCGGGTTTCGATTTGAGCAGCGCGGCATACGAATTCATCGCGTCGGGTCCAATATAGACCTGGAGATTGCCGAGCATATGAACGATCACAAACAGGAACAACAGCAGTCCCGTGATCGCCATAATGTATTTCTTTCCGAGTGAGGAGCCGAAGGCGCGCGCGAGCAGGTTCATCGAAAGGTCCTTGCCAAGTCCGTCCTTTATTCCAGCGTGGAAGTTGTCGACCGCGGTCGATCGGAACTCTTAGAAGGTGACAATAACAAGGCGCTGTCGATATGTAAAATTCAAAAGAATCAAGTTATGAATAAGGTGAACTTCACGCTGCTCGGATGATGAACCGCTCGCCGCGACGGACTATAATCGGGCAATGATCATCCGCGCTGAGACACCTTGCGATCACGAATCGGTTCACCGGGTGAACGAGCTTGCTTTTGGAACGCCCAGCGAAGCCGATCTCGTCGACGCGCTCCGTGATAATGCTCATCCTTACATCTCGCTCGTCGCGATTGATGAAGATCAGGTCGCGGGACACATCTTCTTCAGCCCGGTGACGATCGAATCCGAAGCAGGCGGGTTCACCGCAATGGGACTCGCGCCGATGGCCGTTTTGCCTGAGCATCAGCGGCAAGGCCTTGGGACGTTGCTGGTTCGTGAAGGATTACAGGAGTGCCGGCGAATCGGGCACGATGTTGTTGTGGTGCTCGGGCACCCGGAATATTACCCGCGTTTTGGATTTGTTCGCGCGAGCTCAAAAGGACTTCGAAGTGAATACGATGTAGCAGATGAAGTGTTCATGGTGGTGGAACTTACGACTGGCGCGCTTAAGGGTCGAACGGGCCTGGTAAAGTATCATCCGGAATTCATCGTTTTCTCAATGTAACCACCACAAGACTGATCGGTAGCAACACAGATTTGGACGGCACGGGGAATAGCGTCGCGTGGCCGGAATGCCGAATCGTCGGTTAAACTGTCTTCATGAGCGCAACATCAGAATCAAAGATTATCCAGTGCCCGAAATGCGGCGCGAATAATCGCGTGCCGGAAGAAAAGATTCGCCGAGGCCTCGAACCAGTGTGCGGCCGATGCAAGACGCCGCTCGCGGGTTCAACGCATCCGGTAATCGTGACAGATGCCAACTTTGGCGAGGAGGTCGAGCGTTCGCCGCTTCCGGTGCTGCTCGATATGTGGGCGCCGTGGTGCGGACCATGCCGAATGATCGCGCCTGTGATCGAGCAGCTCGCCGCCGAGCTTGCGGGCCGCGTGAAAGTGGCCAAGCTGAACACCGACGAAAACCCGATGACCGGATCGCGCTTCAATGTACGCAGCATCCCCACGCTGCTTGTGTTAAAGGAAGGCAAGGAAATCGATCGGCTGGTCGGAGCGATGCCAAAGCAGGAGATTCTGCGAAGACTGGAGTCGGTAATTGGATGAAGCCTCAGCGTTCTCTGCGTCCTCGGCGGGTTCTCTGGAGCACCCGGAGATCAAACCGGTAAGGACGCGGGGGAACGCTGAGGAGATGCGTCGAGTTAACAACACTCTGAAAGGAGAGTCCAAACGCAGAGGGAAATGAAAAAGCTCGCGTTGCATAGTGCGCTCCTATTCGCAATCCTGACCTCCGCTCAGGCTATACGCGCACAAGAACCGCCGAAAGAAACCGGCACATTCCGCAAGCCCGATCTCGTCGAGCTAATCAAACTCGATCGAACCATCAAGCTCGATATTCGATACGCGACTTCAAACAACTTTCTCGGGCGGCCGGTCTACAAGGAAGCTCGCGCGTTTCTTCAACGCCCCGCGGCCGAAGCTTTGGTGCGAGGGAACAAGACTCTTCGAAAGAAAGGCTACGGTTTGATGATTCACGACGGGTATAGGCCGTGGTCGGTGACCAAGATATTTTGGGATGCTACGCCCGCGGACAAAAAAGAATTCGTGGCCGATCCCGCTCAGGGCTCGCGACACAATCGAGGGTGCGCGGTTGATTTGTCGCTGTTTGATCTCAGAACCGGCAAGGAAGTGGTGATGCCTTCCGGATACGACGAGATGAGCGAGCGCTCGCACATCAACTACACCGGCGGAACTGAAGAGCAACGCCGCCTGCGAGATCTGCTGCGCGCTGCGATGGAAGCCGAAGGCTTCGCGGTGTACGAGCCGGAATGGTGGCATTACGACTATAAGGATTGGAAAGAGTATCCGATTCTGAATATCAGCTTCGCCGCGATAGGAAGATCAAACCCAAAGACGCGCAGTCACTAGCGCACGGAGGATCTATGCCGTTGTCAAAGAAGCTTCAGGAATTGGTCGATCGCATCTCGCGCGAGCGACAGAAACTCGTTGCATCGGTTTCAGGCTTGAGCGAAGCCCAGCTTCATCACAAATCAGAAGACAACGCGTGGTCAATTTGCGAGGTCCTTCAACACGTTTCGCTTGTCGACGAAGCGAATGCCAGGCTCACTTCAAACATGCTAAAGCGGTCGCGCGCCGAGCAGCTTCCAACGGACACGTCGCCCGATGGTTCCGAGCTGCACTCGATGGACGAAATATTCCCGCGGATGAACGCCGCGAAATTTCAGGCGCCCGAATTTGTCGCGCCGCACGCCAACGCTTCAGTAGATGAGTCGCTTGCGAAGCTCTCGGTTTCACGCGAGAGAATGCTCGCGAACCTCGAGCACCTCGATGGACTGGATCTAAGCGGGCTCACTTTTCCGCATCCATTCGCAGGCCCCTTGAATGCGTACCAGTGGGTGTTGATGGCCGGCGCGCACGAATTCAGGCACGCCGAACAAATCGAGAGAATGAAGGCGGCGGTTGCTTTCCCACAATAGCCGCCCCCGAACGTTGTCACTCAGAAGAAATCCACCTGCCCGCTTTTATCGCCGGTGAGGTTATACACGCCTCCAGCGATTCTGAACCCGGTGCGTTCCAACTCTCGAATGATACTGCTCTGGCTCCTCACGTTCTCGATTTGGACCTGAACGTTTACTTTGATGGTTTCGATCTCCGGCTTTCCCTTTGTTTTTTCGACGGCTAGTTGTATCGGGGCGACAAACCACGGCATATTAGGATCAAGGATCGACCCCGCGCGCGCCGCCTGGACGGCCCCGCATTTTTCATGGCCGAGCACGACAAGCAGCCTCGCGCCGAGACTCTTCGCCGCGTATTCAATGCTTCCCAACGCAATCGGGTCGACGACATTGCCGGCCAAACGAATAACAAACAGGTCTCCAATCGAAAGCCATTTGCCAAAGACGATTTCAGGCGGTACGCGGGCATCCGAGCAGCTCAGCACGATAACCTTAGGCTTATGCCCTCTCTCATTAGCTTTCTTGCGTTCCTCCTTGAAATGAGGGTCAATGACAAAGTTTCGGTTTCCGATCCTCAATTCCTCCAATGGGTCTTGCAGCGGATCGCCTGGCTTTCCAGATGCCGAAACCAAAGCCTGGGGCAACGCAATCAGAAGCAACGCAACCACAGGAATGTAATTTCGCCTGAAACACCGCGACGGCAAATCTGTTTTCATGGGCTCTCCTTTTTTCGATTCAGGGTCTCTATGCGTGATGAAAGTTCCGCAGCGAGCGCCAAGCCTACGCCCGAAGAGCTGTGTCACGCAACCGGACAATCGTTAGAGCCGGTTTTCGCTGTGGTACAATTCGATCGCTACATTGCGATGGGGACTCAAGCAAACGTCACAACAATTCGCATCACCCAATCCGTGCGGTTGTTCATCGAAGAACACGCGCGCCGCACAAATCCCGCTGAATGCTGCGGCGTGCTGAGCGGCGCCAGTGGTGTGATAACCGACACTCACCCGCTACGAAACGGCGCCGATAACCCCGAGACACGATATTTCGCGACGCCTGAAGAACTGTTCGCGGCCATGCGGCGAATACGCGAGGCGGGGCAATCTTTGCTAGGGGTTTATCACTCTCATCCGCGCACGCCTGCTTATCCGTCGCAGTCGGATGTTGAGATGGCCTTCTACCCTGAAGCAGTCTACTTTATCATTTCGCTTGAGCCGACCATCGAGCTTCGCGCCTTCAAGATCGAAGACGCACGGATTGAAAACGTCGAGATTCTAGTTAGTCCGTAGACGAAGCGTCCGCACTGGGACCGTCCGGCTTTGCTGCATTGACGACGGGCAGCGGACTACTGACTGAATCATGTCCAGGACCATAAGAATTACTGCTCTGCTTTTCGGCCAGGCCCGGGAGTTTGCCGGCGCCGAGAAGCTGGAGCTGGATCTCGAGACCCCGGCCACGGTTGCGAGCGCCTTTGCGGCGATTAAACATCGCCACGCGAAGTTAGCCGAGATGGAGCGCAGCTTGTTGTTTGCGGTGAATGAAGAATACGCGACGGCTTCTCATCCACTTGCGGATGGCGACCGGCTTGCGGTGCTTCCTCCCGTAAGCGGCGGATCAAACAGCGGCGACCTAATCGAGATCACTCGCGAGCCGATCGACATCGCAGGTTTGAGATCGCGGCTGCTCGAAGGCGATTCGGGCGCCGTTGTGATCTTCGACGGCGTGGCTCGCAACAACACCAAAGGCCGGCGGACTCTCTATCTCGAATATGAAGGCTACGAACCGATGGCGATTCGCATGATGGAGCAGATCGCGCGTGAGATTCACGAGCGCTGGGCGATCAATCGCGTAGGAATTATTCACCGCCTCGGCCGCATCGAGATAACCGAATCGAGCGTGGTCATCGTCGTGACTTCGGCTCATCGAAAGATTGCGTTTGAAGCCTGTCATTACGCGATCGATCGATTGAAGAAGATCGTTCCGATCTGGAAGAAAGAGTACTTCGAGGATGGAGCGGTGTGGGTAGAGAATCAGCAGGCAGAAGGCAGTGGGCAGTAGGCAGTACGCGTCGCTGCCTGCTGCCCACTATCTCTGTAGCCCGCTCTTCGCCTGGGCCGCTTCTCGCTTTTGCTGTTCCAACTCCGCGATTCGCCGAACGACGTCAGACTGCTCATGCTCATCTTTGATTGAGCGCAGAGTCTTCATCGCCTCATCAAATTGATAGAGCCCGGCGTAGCAATCGGCCAGCCCGTATGTTGCCCGCAGCCTCACTTTGTTGTCGCTGCTTTCCGAGGCGAGCTTGTGATAGATCGGGACTGCTTGTTGATACTGGCTCCGCTCGATGTGATAGATCGAAGCTTCGCGCAGATAGGCTTGTTCGCTCATCTCGTCGTAAGGCACCTTCTCAACGACTTTCTCGTATTCGGTCAGCGCCTGGCTGTAGTTCCTTTGCGCGAAATAAAGATCGGCGATGCGCAATCGAATCCGCCGGCGCTCGTCTTCGTTCTGAGGATTCAGATTCTCGTACTCCGCGATCGCTTCGTATGAGCGCCCCATCTCGCCAAGCACTTCAGCCAACCGCTCACGCGCCAGCGACGTCTCCTGATGAGAAGGATTCTGTTCGAGGAATGTCGCGTAAAGAGACCGGGCCTGATCGAAGCGGCGCAGTTTGAAGTAGTAGATGTTCGCGAGTTGGAACCGAGCTTCGGACGCTTTCTCTCCATCCGGGCGTTGGTAAAGATAGCGCTCGTACTCTTCGGCGGCGCGTCGATAATCGCCGGCGTCCCACGCTTCGACCGCGCGAATCAAAGGCCGTTCGGCATCGCGATGACAGCCGCCGGCGAGGACCGCTGCAATGATAAGGGCAAGGGCGAGGGGGCGAGGCGGCGAAGGAGCGACGGAGAGAGGGGGCGACAGAGAGAGAGGGCGACGGGGCGACGAAGCGAACACACTCCTCGCCCGCTCGCCTCGTCGCCGCGTCTCCCCCTCGCTTTTTCTTCTCATCTCAGCTCTCAGGCTCTTCGGTCGCATCTTGTTGCCGCTCGATCAGGGAAGCCGAAGTCACCAGATCGTCGTCCGATGCGTCGATCAGCTTGACGCCCTGCGTCGAGCGTCCCGAAACGCGAATGCCCTTGGCTTCGACGCGGATCAGCTTACCCTGATTCGTGATAATCAAGACCTGACTCTCATTGCTCACCGGAAGCACCGCGACGACCAGCCCGTTGCGATCGCTGGTCTTCATGTTGATCACGCCTTTGCCGCCTCGCGAAGTGACACGATACTCGCTGAGTTGAGTGCGTTTGCCAAAACCGTGCTCGGAAATCGACAACATCTCAGCGTCGTCGGCGACCGCCGCGACACTTATTACGTAGTCGGTTTTCTCAAGCGTAATTCCGCGCACACCCGAGCCCTGCCGTCCCTGCGCGCGAAGCTTTGACTCGGGGAAGCAAATTGCCATTCCTTCGTGAGTCGCAAGAAAGATCTTCATCTTGCCATCGGTTATTTCGGCGGCGATCAGCTCGTCGTCCTTGTCGATCCCCATCGCGATGATCCCGCCGCTGCGAATGTTGGCAAATCGCGAAAGCTCGGTCTTCTTGATGGTTCCCTTGCGAGTCGCCATCACCACGTACTTGCCTTCTTCGAACTCGCGCACAGGGACGATGCCCGCGAACTTCTCACCGTGCGGGATGTTGACCAGGTTGACGATCGCCTTGCCTCTACCCGCGGCGGCCGAGTCCGGAATCTCGTGAACCTTCAATCGGTAGACCTGACCCTTGCTGGTGAAAATCATCACGTAGCTGTGAGCCGACGCGACGAAGATGTGATCGACTACATCGTCGGTCTTCGTGGTTGCGCCCTTCCGGCCCGTTCCTCCGCGCCGCTGCGCGCGATACACCGACACCGGCGTGCGCTTGATGTAGCCGGAATGAGTGACGGTGATCGCCATGTCTTCATCGGCGATCAGGTCTTCGAGCGTCAGCTCGGCGCCGGATTCGATTATCTCTGTCCTTCGTTTGTCGCCGTATTCCTTCTGGACCTCGCGAAGCTCTTTGACGATCAGATTCCGCAGAACCGATTCGTTCGCCAGTATTTCTTCGAGTTCGGCGATCAGCTTGATGACTTCCTTGTACTCGTCTATCAGCTTCTGGCGCTCGAGGCCGGTCAGCTTCTGTAACTGCATTTCGAGGATCGCGCGCGCCTGCAATTCGCTAAAGTTGAACCGTGCCATCAACGCTTCGCGAGCGTCGGGCGTACTCTTTGACTTGCGAATCAACGTTATGACCGCGTCCAGGTTGTCCAGCGCCTTCTTCAGACCCTCCAAAATGTGCGCGCGCGCTTCCGCCTTTTTTAGATCGAAGCGCGTGCGGCGAATAACGACTTCGCGGCGGTGCTCAAAGAAGATGTTCAGCGTGTCGATCAGGTTCAGCTCGCGAGGCTGGCCGTTGACGATCGCCAGATTGATCACCCCGAACGACTGCTGCATCGGCGTGAGTTTGTAGAGATTGTTCAGCACGATGTCCGGTATCGCGTCGCGCTTCAATTCCATGACGATGCGCATGCCCTCGCGGTCGGATTCATCGCGAAGATCCGCGATGCCCTCCAGCTTTTTGTCGTTGACCAGTTCGGCGATCCGCTCGAGCAGCTTGGCCTTGTTTACCTGAAACGGGATTTCGGTGACGACGATGGCCATGCGTTCGCCGGATTTTCCGGCGCGATCGATCGAGGCGCGCGCGCGCATGATGATCATGCCCCGGCCTGTTTCGTACGCGTGCCTGATGCCCTCGCGGCCGTAGATGAATCCCCCGGTTGGAAAGTCGGGCCCCGGCACCATGCCCATCAACGTCTTCAGTCGAGCCGTCGGATTTTGAATCAGATAGATGGTCGCTTCGATTACTTCGCTCAGATTGTGCGGAGGAATGTTTGTAGCCATTCCGACCGCGATGCCGCCCGAGCCGTTGACCAGCAGATTCGGATAACGCGTCGGCAGGACCGTGGGCTCTTCGCGCGATTCATCGTAGTTCGGGACGAAGTCGACGGTGTCCTTATCGATGTCGGCCAGCATCTCGGTCGCGATGCGAGTGAGCCGCGCTTCGGTGTATCGATACGCGGCCGGCGAGTCTCCATCGACCGAGCCGAAATTGCCCTGGCCATCCACCAGCGGGTAGCGCATCGAAAAGTCCTGCGCCATTCGCACGAGCGAATCATAAACCGCAGTGTCGCCATGCGGGTGATACTTGCCGAGCACGTCGCCGACGACGGTCGCAGACTTCTTGAACGGCTTGCCCGGAGTCAGCCCGATCTCGTGCATTGAAAAAAGGATCCGGCGATGCACCGGTTTCAGCCCATCGCGAGCGTCGGGAAGCGCGCGGCCGATGATCACGCTCATCGCGTAATCCAGGTAGCTTCGCTTCATTTCTTCTTCTATGTTGACCGGTATTTTGTGTGCGGCTTCCATTCTCTTTTATCTCTCGTTTCGATCTTTCTTCTAACAGGATTCAAGCATAGAGCAGGCAAGACCAGGCGGAATTCCTGGTCCACTCTGGCGGCTTTGTTTAAGGTCTTCGACGCGCCGGCTGAGATGATTTCCTGCCTCTAAAATCAAGAGAAAGTTTACTACACGAACGCCGGCTTTTCAAAGTCGATTGAGGATAAAACTCTCAGCAAAATCAGCGAGTTACAACGGGAATCGGATCGAACGAGAAACAAGGTGTTCACCAGTCATTGGCAAGCGCATCGACCTGGTTGCGAGCCTCCTCCAGACAGCGCTCGAGCTCGTTGTGGAGGTACTGATTCGTGCGCGCGGCCATCGGCAGATAAAGCGACTGGGTTGTGCGAATGTAGCGCCGTTTCTTTTCGAGTTTCGGTGTGTGAATGACCGATCTCATGTTATCGAGACGGTCGCAGAGCTTCACTATCGGCGCGCCGGTTTCGGCGGCGGCCTCAATGCGCGCGAGGTATTCGGGAAGGCTCACGTCCTCGAGCTTCGTTAGCAGCCAGACAATCTCCGCGATCTCTTCATCAAACCATTCCGCGATTTGTGATCGCGTCACCGGATCATCCTCCGGACTGTCCTCGATCACGTCGTGAAGCAGCGCGGAACAAACGAGCTTCGATGAGTAGAGCCTGAGTTCGTCGACTATCGAAACCGCGACTCGTATCGGATGAACGATGTAGGGCGAGCCTTCGTCTCGGAACTGAGTCGCGTGGACCTTGCGCGCGACATCGTAGGCGCGCCGCACTTCGCCAAGCTCTTCGGCGGATACTTCAGAAGCAAGACGACCAAGCAGATATTCAAAATTCAACTCATAGCTCATAGCGGGATTGTTCTCACTCTAACAAATAACCGTTCCGTACCGCGAGTGCCCGAGCTTGCGCCGCTTCGACGCGGCATAGTTTAATGACACGATCCAATCACAACACACACTCGCGGGAACACTCGGACGATGACTTTTCTAATCAATCTGCTCAGACCCTTAGCCAGATTGTTTTGCCGCATCGTGTTCAAGATTGAGTTTTATGGCGTCGAGAACATCCCGCTCGAAGGCGCGTGTATCATCACTCCGAATCACGTGACCTACGCTGATCCCATATGGATCACGATCCCAATAGTTCGCCGGGTTTATTACATGGCCTGGGACAAGCCGTTTGAGATTCCCGGGCTGGGCTTGTTGATGCGAATGTTCGGAGCTTTTCCGGTGAACCTGGACGGAGCCGCCGACGCTTCGGCGCAAAGGGATGCAATCGAATTGCTTCGAAGCGGGCGCGCGCTGGTGATGTTTCCGGAGGGCGGGCGCACAAAGACCGGCCGTCTGATGCCGTTCAAAATGGGCGCGTTTCGATTGGCGCTCACTCACGGAGTCCCGATCCTTCCGGTTTCGATAAAGGGAGCGGAGCGCATCTGGCCGGTTGGACAGTTCATGTTTCGTCCGGGAAAACTGACGGTCACGTATCACCCTCCAATCACGGTCGATCGAATGACGGAGGCGAGCAGAACTGAACTCAAAGAGCGCGCGCGGCAACTCGCAAGGGTCACACACGATGTGGTCGCGGGCCCACTCGATCAATCGAGCTTGCCTGAGGCCGGCGACGAGCCCGTTTCAGCGTGATCACATCTCACCGCCGTATCGCTTGCCCAATTCAATCAGCCAAAGTTAGTATTAGTGAAATTCGAAGATCATCCTGCGTGGATGAGGATGATTCATTGGTGGGAGCTTCAAAAATGGATATCGAAGTACGTCATCTGAGTTTGGTTTTGACCGTAGCCGAAGAAAAGAGTCTTACCAAAGCGGGAACGCGGCTTCACCTGACGCAGTCCGCGTTGAGCCATCAGCTTCGCGACATCGAGGACAAGCTCGGCGTGCCGCTGTTTCACAGGCTCAATAAGAAGATGGTGTTGACGCAGGCGGGAGAGCGGCTGCTCAGCTCGGCGCATGTGGTTCACGACGAGCTGAAACGCGCAACCGAAGACATACGGCGGATGGCGAAGGGGCACGCGGGCAAGATTCGCATCAGCACTGAATGTTACACGTGTTATTACTGGCTTCCTCCGGTGCTGACGGAATTCAATCGTGCGTTTCCCGAGGTCGAAGTGCAGATCATGGTCGACGCCACGCGGCATCCCATCAAATCGCTCGTAGCCGGCAAGCTCGATGTGGCGCTCATAACCGAGAAGCCCGACGACTCGCGCTTGCGCTATGAGCCGCTGTTTCGAGATGAGCTGGTCGCCGTAACCGCCCCCGGTCACCGGCTCGCCGGACGCCGATATCTAAGACCCGAAGACTTCACCGGCGAGCACCTGATTATTTATTCCGTATCAGAAGAGGAGAGCACACTGTTTCAAAAAGTGCTCAACCCCGCGGGCGTCAGGCCAAAGCAAACGTCTCAGATGCAGTTGACCGAAGCGATAGTCGAAATGGTCAAAGCCGGCATCGGCATCAGCGTTATGGGACGGTGGGCCGTGAAGCCTCAATTGGAATCGGGCGAGCTGGTTGCGATCCCGCTTACATCCGGCAGAGGGTTTCACAGGCAGTGGAACGCGGCGATGCTCAAGGAGAATGCGCCGCCGATTTATCTTCATGAGTTTGTAAAACTGCTCGCGGCGCGGACCGGAGCACTGCTCGAGGCCCATCCGGCGCTAAAGGAAATTCGAAAAGCTTCCAGCGTCGACAGACTGCCGAGCCGCAAACGCATCGGCGCATAGCCCGATTCAGTTTGAGACGCACCGCGTGTTACTATTTCAATACGATGAATCAGATAGGCCAAAACCGGAAACGCAACCGACGCCTGTCACTGCTTGCGAGCGTTGTCTTGCTTACGGGTCTGTTTGGTGGATCGGGCTTCACGAGTCGTTCGGTTGATCCGGGAGAGCGCCAGCTTCAAATCACGAAGCTATCTCTGATTGATCAAGTCGTTGGTTCTGGCGAGCGTCAGGTTCGAACTCTGAACGCGACTCCTCGGCGGCAGACGGCGGGCGCGATAACTTTCGTAAGCACACTTGAGCGTATCGGCGCTTATGCCGAGCGCTCAACTTGCGCGGCGCGACTTCCTTCTTCGTTGGCATTCGCGCGCCCCAATGATCGGGCGCCGCCATCCCTCCTAAGCTAATAAAACAAATCATCGAATAACGCCGCCGTCGCGGTTTCAATATCGGTTTGCGCCGAAGTGTCGAATCATCCGAGGCGCACAATCAGGAGGAATCTCTATGAGCTCGGAAGCGATAGTTGTACTCGTGTTGATTGCACTCGCAATCGGATTCATTATCTGGGTTAGAATGAACTCGAGCGATCACGATCCGGAACAGATCCAGGAAGATCGAGAGTGAGTTATCGAGCCGGGCGGGATCTCTTGGGTCCCGGCCGGCACGGAGGTCAAAGTGAACCCGATATGGGCTAAGGTTATTGTAGACGCAGTCAGAAATACGATGAAGAAATGCCCGCACTGCAAGAGGAAGGCGGCGTATGCTCAGAAGCAGCCTGGCCACTTCTACACGTGCAAGGGCTGCGGCCACCGCTTCAAAGAGAAAGGCCAATGATCTCCATCGAACACGTGCTGGTGGCGGCTTCCGTTCTGCTGCTGCTCAGCGTGGTGGCAAGCAAGGCGTCGGCGAAGCTCGGCATCCCCGCGCTTCTGATGTTTCTTGTTTTGGGGATGCTCGCGGGTTCGGACGGCCCCGGCGGAATCTACTTCGACAACGCGCTGATCGCCCAATCGCTTGGCGTTGTGGCGCTGGCCCTTATTCTCTTTTCCGGCGGGCTCGACACCGAGTGGGCGAGCGTGCGCCCGGTGTTGTGGCACGGACTGGGATTGTCGACTATCGGCGTTCTCATAACAACGCTGTTGATCGCCGCGTTCGCCAAATTTGCTCTGGGGTTTTCCTTACTTGAAGGAGTGCTGCTTGGCGCGATTGTTTCCCCGACGGATGCGGCCGCGGTCTTTTCGGTGCTGAGAGGCAGGGGCATCGGTTTGAAAGGCCACGTGCGTCCACTGCTCGAGTTTGAATCGGGCAGCAACGATCCGATGGCCGTGTTTTTGACCATCGGACTGATCGGCGTGATGAGCAATTCGGGAGCGAGCCTCGTGGGTCTGATCCCGATGTTCATCCAGCAGATGGTGCTCGGCGGCGCGTTTGGTTTTGCGCTCGGCAAACTTGCGATCCTCATCATCAATCGCTTGAAGCTCGAGTACGAAGGGCTTTACCCGGTTCTGACGCTTTCGCTTGTACTTCTGACATACAGCGCAACCGGTTCACTTGGGGGTAATGGATTTCTTGCCGTCTATGTTGCGGGGCTTGTGATGGGAAAGCGCGACTTCATTCACAAACGCACCGTGATGCGGTTTCACGATGGCCTCGCGTGGTTGATGCAGATAGCGATGTTTCTTGCGCTGGGACTTTTGGTGTTTCCCTCGCATCTTCTGCCGATCATTGGAATCGGTCTTATGTCAGCGGTCTTTCTGATAGTGATTGCGCGGCCGGCGAGTGTGTTCATTACGCTGGCGTTTTCGAAGATCGGCTTTCGCAAGAAGACGATGATTTCGTGGGTCGGTCTTCGCGGAGCAGTGCCGATCGTGCTTGCGACCTTTCCTCTGCTTGCCGGTCTGCCGAAAGCAGAGATGATTTTCGATCTCGTGTTTTTCATAGTGCTGACGTCGATCCTTTTGCAGGGTACTTCCATTGCCCTGGCTGCGAGATTGTTGAAGCTGGATGCACCGGCGAGCGACAAGCCCGCGTATCCAATCGAGCTCGACTCGGCCGCCGGCATCACCAGCGCGCTGGTCGACATCGAAGTGCCGGCCGGTTCAGCTATCATTGGAAAGCAAATCGTAGATGCCCGATTCCCAAAAGCGGCTTTGATTGTATTGATCGCGAGAGGAACAGAATTCATCGTTCCGAAAGGCGGGACGATAATACAGCCGTGCGACAGGTTGCTTGTTCTCGCGGACAAAGAAGAACTCGCCCAGACGCGCGCAATAGTAGAAATCGCAGCCCCGAATCAAAATGCGTCCGGCCTCTAGTCCGCGATGGCCGAAACATCCTCCCTCAACTCGGCGATCAGTCGGATCGCGCTCTTGCGCAGGGGACTCATAAGCGGATTGCTCGCGATGCCGATGAGCTTGACCATAATGTCGACCGAGCGATCAATAAGCCGATGCGTGCGAGCCTGACGGGCCGAGGAGTCATGTATCCAAAAAAGAATGATCCCCATGTGATAAAGCCATAGCATGTAGGGCAACTCGGCCATCAGATCCTTTGGTACTTTTGACTTCGAGCCGGCGACGACATCCGCAAACAAATCGATACTCTGTTTGCGTACGGGATCTGATTCGTCGCTGAATGGATTGAGCGGACTGTGAGGATCGGCAGCGGTCTTGAACAACTTGCCTGCGAACTGATGGTACGGTTCGAGCGTCGCGATCTTTCTTCGTATGACTCCCAATAGCCTCGGCCTGAGATCGCCCTCCTTCTGGAGCAGCGCCGAACAAGCCGCGAGATGTTCTTCGTGCGTGCGGCCGTAGAAGGCCTGAATCAGGTGCTCCTTGGAATGGAAGTAATAATATGCGTTGCCGAGCGCGACTCCCGCGCGCTCGGCGATCGTGCGCATTGTTGTCCGGTCATAACCGTGTTCGCGGAACGTATCGAGGGCCGTTTCGAGGATCGCGGCGCGCGTTTGCTGTCCTTTGTCCGTTTTCACCGGACCGCTTCTGGCTTTGGTCATCTCGCCTCCCTTAACGCGACGCGACCGAGACCTTCGAGTTGATAGCGGTTTTGCGAGATCGTCGAGATCACGCGCTTCGCGGTGGGCAACAACGCAGGCGAGCTCAATCTCAACGACCAATCGCGGTACTCGCGCAATGCCCACAAACACATCAGCCACGCTTTCGGTCCGAAATACACCGCCCCGTCGTCGCCGATCACGGTCAGATCAGTGAGGGTCAGATCGTGATTGAGCTGTGGGAACCGCCGTCGGGCTTCATCCGAAGTGGCGGCAACGAAGATGAGTTCGACGTGCTTCGGCTTGCTCATCAACCAGCCCTGGGCGCGTTTGCACAGCCCGCAACTTGAGTCATACAGAACCGTGAGTTGGCGCATAAGTGTGTCCTCTTACCGCGGTGTAGCCATCCGGGGCCACCGGCGGCGGGGCGTCAGCAATCGAAGCCCTTCGGCGCATGCGGCTGAAGATGTAAAGATTGAAGAAGTGCATGCCGCCAAGTACGACAAGCACCATGCCGATCTTCCAGGACAGCGCCTCAATTCCCTCACGGGCATTGCGCACGTCGTAGCCCAGCTTGAGCGCGAGGCTCACGTATCCGAAGTTGATCAGGTAAAAGCCGACCACGAGCAGGTGATTGACCGAATCGGCCAGCGGTTCGTTTCCGTGAAACACATCGACCAGAAAGATCCGGCCATTCCTGTGCAAAGTGTGCGCAACCCACACGGTCAGGGCGATGCTTATCGCCAGGTAGAAACCATACGAAACAACAATAACGTCCATAACAAGGCCTCCTTCCGAGCATTTTTGAACCCGTTCAATTCGCAGCTTACAGATGGCCGTCCCGCGAGTCAATACTTATTTTGAACTTGTTCAAAATATTGGTAATTTGTTCTAAAGAGCGGAAGGCTGGGGTGCCTGGTGGGTTACTCAATGAGGCGAATTGAGAAGTTTAGAAGTGTTCCTCTTCTTCTTTTGCTTGCGAGCACGGCTGCTGCATTAGTCCGGACACGCGGCCCCAACGGCTTGTCTGCCAGTTATCGAAAGCCTGCGCGCCCGGAACCCACGGCGGCAGCGGTATGAACAGAAACTCCGCAAGCGGGGCGACGAACGGCTCATACATTCGTCGTAATTCTGACAACCGGCGATCGGCATCTGCTCCAGCCGCAAGATTGACGCCCGACGCCGACAGAAAAGCACGCAACCGAATCAATTCATCCGGCGGCAGGCGCTCGGGATTCGGATCGCGCGGGGGCGAGTTGAATATTTGCGCGAGATCCACAATGGCGTGACGAGCCATTGCGAACGTGAGCTGCGCTTGCCGCTTCGACGCGCCGTCCACGCCGACCATCACCAGCACGCTTGTATCCAGTATCGCCGTCAGCGCCGTCAGCCATGATTGATTGTTGTGTTGCGATCGGTAGTAACACAGAACGGGGTAAGAAAGATGACTCTCGAGCAACTCCGCGGACCAGCGCTCCCACTCCAGCAGCAGCCGATCGAGTTCCTGAATGTTTTGACCGTGGCGCCGAAGCAACTCCGCGGCGCTCGGGGGCGAGCCCGCTCGCGCGTCTAAGAGCGCGGTGCTCGCCTCGCGTCGCGAAAACGCCTGATAGATTATCGGCAAATATCCGATGACCAGCGCCAGGAAAGCGAAGCCCAGCCCGGCTTCGGTAATCGCCAATGCTCGGCCCGTCGTCCCGCGCGGCACTACGTCTCCATAGCCAAGCGTAAAAAAGGTCGTTCCGCTCAAGTACACATACGTTCCAAACCCGTGGACTCCGTCGACTGCAGTAAGCGGCGAGCCCAACGACCAATGCAACGCCGCGAAACCAAGAATCAATCCCAGGGCCCAAAGCGATAACAACATAATCAACGAGAGAGGACCGTAGAAACTCAGAAACGACTCACGCCGGCGGCTCGAAGTTATTCGGCGCGCCATTGCCGACCCGGGAACCCACGTCGCTCGATAAAAGAAACGCGCCAGCCGGAGCCGCCGCGTTACTCGCCGTGGAAGAACTATTGTCTCGAACGCATCGAGCAGGATGATGAGAATTACGAGAACGCTGAGAACAGCGATGGCCGGCATCATAGGTTAGATCCGTGATTGGTCGGGGCTACTTCCGCTCCAGTGAGTCGCGATCCCAGTTCGCCAGCCGAGCCCCGGCCTCGTACGTGCTCTCGCAGAATTCAAGCAGCGTTTCGTCGGGGGATTCGGACTCGCGCACCGCGTCATACGGCAAGATGAATTCGGAAAGCTCCGTTGTGTAGAAGGCGCTGCTCGGCCGAACGACTGCTTTGTCGAGCCCGGCGGGGGCGGGCGCGGTGTAAGAGTAAAAGATCGGCGACTCGACTGCGCCGCCGCCCGGCCAAAACCCGTGACTGATTACTTCGTGCGAGTAACCTTCCCGAGTGATGGAATCGGCGCCTGCACGTTCGGGCGCGGGCCGTCCCGAAAAGCGCGTGACCGCCAGATCGAAGCTGCCCCAGAAAAAATGCACCGGACTGCACTTTCCGATGAAGTTCGACCGAAACTGTTTGAGCACCCGGTCGGCCTGAAGCAGCACCCGCCAGAATCGATTCGCGTACTCCGCATCGTAGGAAGCGTGCTTGTCATCTTCGGCGAAGGGAATCGGGTCGGCGACTTCGTCTGGTTTTCCGTGAATGCGCACCTCGATTGCAAGCGAGCGCAGCGTATCCATCACCTCCCGGTAGAAATCAGCCACCGAGCGCGGCTCGAGCGCGAGGGTCTTGACGGCGCCGTCGCTGGTGCGAATAAGCAGGCGATGATCGATGAAGTCGAAATCAATTTCGAATACTAGTGTTCCATAAGGAATCGGCGACGTCGTCAGCCCCCGGGAAGTGAGATACAACGCCGTGTTCCACCAGTGATTCACCAGGGGAGTTTGCTTCATTCGAATGTGACCCACGATCTGCGTCCACATATGAAGTGTAGTGTAAGTTTCCTGCCAGTCTTTGACCGCAAGCCTCGGCCATATTTCGTCGCGCGAGGCTTCTCTTTCTGAATTCGACATTGTCGCCTCCGTTCAGAACGATTCAATAAAAAGCTGATCGACGTAACACCAGCCCCAGTCTTCGCCCGGCTCGAGTGATTTGATGATAGGGTGCTTGCTCGATTGAAAGTGTTTGGTTGCGTGTTTGTTCTTCGAAGAGTCGCAACATCCAACGTGTCCGCAGATTGTGCAAAGTCGAAGGTGCATCCATGTATCACCTGTCTTCAGGCATTGTTCGCAGCCCTTCGAGTTTGGCGTCACGTCCTGAACCTGATTGAGATGTGAGCAGTCCGCATCCATTTCTATGTCCTTTCACGATGGAAGTCCGGCGAGTCGCGTCTCACAGTTCGGCGGCCGTCGCGTTGACTTTCAATGCGTCTAAACGGTTTGCCGACGGCTTGCCTCCGATCATCATAAACGCGCTCAATGCGCTTGCCAACGCGAGTCCGGCCGCAGCCGCCATAACCACTCGAAGACCTGAGCGAAACGATTCGTTGATCGCGTTCCTCAAGCTCATTCGTGTTTGATCGTCGACGCTCAGGGGCACTTCCACCGCCGCCAGCCGCGCGCGTTGCTCGAAGACAGAGCTGCGCACTTCAGGGTTGATCGGCAACCGGGCCAATCGACTTTCGAGCTGACGGCCGAACGTCCCGAGTATCACAACGCCAAAAACCGCAATTCCAAGAAGCCCGGCAAGACGTGACACCGCATTGTTCACCCCCGACGCTATTCCCGCGTAGCCGTCCGGCACCGCGCTCATCACGGTCGTCGTCAGCGGCGCTACGCTGATCGCCATCCCGAGTCCCACAACCACAATCGCGGGAAAAAAACTGGTCCAATACGAATCGCCACTCTCGCGAATGATGAACAGCGCAAACCCCAAGGCTGCCACTACCGGCCCAACGACGAGCGGCAGTTTCGATCCATAGCGTTTGACCAATCCACCGGACCAACGCGATAGAGCGAACATGATCAGAATGAATGGAAGCCACGCCGCGCCGGCCGCGGTCGCCGAGAAGCCGCGGACCTGAATCAATTCGAGTGGAATAAAAAACATTCCTCCCGATAGCGCTGCGTAAAGAAAGAGAGTTAGTAAATTCGCCCCGCCGAAGTTTCGCGAGCCGAACAGCGCGAGCGGCAACATCGCATTCGGTGAGCGCGCTTCGACGACGAAGAAAGCCGCCAAAACCGCAGCGCCCCCGATGAACACGGTAATCACCATCGCGTTTCCAAAGCCCACGCGTGATGATTCGATCAGCGCATAAACAACCGCGCCCAGGCCCGCGGCCGCAAGCCCGGCGCCTGGCCAGTCAAGATGCTTCTGCTTCCCGCCGCCTTTGCTCTCGGGCACTCGCATGATAGACATCACCAACACGACAGCGGCCAGCGGGACGTTGATAAGAAAGACTGCGCGCCAGGACACGTGATCGATCAACCAGCCGCCAAGGATGGGACCGACGGCCGCGGTGATCGCAGTAAAACCGGACCACGTGCCGATGGCCTTGCCTCGTCTCTCTTCGTCGAAGGACGCGCTGATTATCGCAAGACTCCCCGGCACGAGCAGCGCCGCGCCCATGCCTTGCAACGCGCGAGCCACGATCAACTGATTGATGCTTTGCGAGGCGCCGCACGCAACGGAAGCGAGCGCAAAAACCGAAACACCCACCGCGAAAACGCGCCGCCTTCCGAAGCGATCGCCCATCGATCCTCCGATGAGAAGCAGGGACGCGAGGGGAAGCGCGTATGACTCAACGACCCACTGTACGTCCTGAACTGTGGCGTTCAGATTCGTTTGCAATGCCGGAAGCGAAACATTGACGACGGTTCCGTCGATGAAGGCCATGCTGGAGCCGAGGATAGTGGCGGCAAGAATCCACGGCTCAGCGCGACGCACACACGGGGACGAGGCAGCGCCCGACCGAATCACTCCTTCATCGCACGGCGGTGTGAAGATGTTTCCCATTTCAAGAGTGTGGAACGCGCATCACTGGCGGTGATCACTCGGCGTACACGAAGGTGCCCCGGCGAAGATCCGCGAGAGCCTGCTCGATTTGTTCTCGGGTATTCATGACGAACGGGCCATATCTGGCAATTGGTTCATTCAACGGTTTGCCTGAGACTAAAAGGAACCGAGCGCCGCTCTCACCGGCGTTAACTCTGACAAAGTCGCCGTCGCTCCATACGATCAGTCGCGTGTGTGAAATCATTTGATCATCGTCGGCGAATGAAGCTTCTCCCTCGAACAGATATGCGAACGCGGTGTGCCCGTTTGAAATTCCATGCGTGAACGAAGCATGAGCAGGGACAGTCACGTCGAGATAAGTTGGATCGGCCGCGATTTCACTGACCGGGCCTTTGACTCCGCCGGCCTCACCGGTGATCACTCGAACGCGAACACCGTGTTCAGTTTCGACGTTGGGAATCTCAGCAGACAGAACTCCCTGGTAACGCGGTCGAGTCATCTTGAGTTTCGCGGGAAGGTTAACCCAGAGCTGGAATCCGTCGATGCCTTCCGGGCGAACCTGCGGCATTTCTTCGTGCATGATTCCGCCGCCCGCGGTCATCCACTGAACGTCGCCCGGTCCGATGCTCCCGGAGTTGCCGATGCTGTCGCGATGATTGACGACGCCTTTCAGCATGTAGGTGACGGTTTCGATGCCGCGATGCGGGTGCAACGGGAACCCGGGTTCATAATCCTCGCGATCGGTGTCCGCGAAGTGATCGAGCAACAGAAACGGATCCAGATAATCGAGCGTTCGGGTCCCGATGCTTCGCTTGAGCCTGACGCCCGCGCCTTCGATGACTGGTTGAGGCTCGATGACGGCTTCGATTTTTCTTTGATTTTGATTCACGTGCTCTCCTTACTGGTTACTTCGTTTGTCCGTGATTGCGCGATAATCTCAGCGCCGCGTCCCAGCGCCTTCGCAGGAAGCCCCGTCGTTTGCTCATCCAGGTCTTCAATGCGGCCCGCACTCGAAGGTGCAACTGATGCGCGCTTTGATAAGCCCGTGTTGATTTGATGGCGGCATAGACTCTCAGCTTGAACGTAATGAACCATTCATACAGCCAGGCGAACCATGCGATGCGCAAGAGATTTGGCCGGGTCAAGGTGAACAATCGCGCGACCAGGGCCGTGCCCGCGACTTTCGCGGCGATAACGGTCACCAGGCCGGCAAATGCGTGTCCGTGTGCGATGAAGTAAAGAGCCGCGAGCTTCACCGGGATCAACAGTGATGATGGCACTGCGAAACAAGCGAGCGCCGCGTAAGGAGGAAGCTTTGCGACAAGGGCTTCGATCTGGCGAAACACCGGCAACCGCCCGATTGCGGCGGCCAGACGCGCGATGTCGTCCCACAGCCAGTCTTCGAGGAGGATGATCACCGCCGCGATAAAGACAAACGGCGCGGCTATCAATCGCCTCAGTCGCTTTGCCGCCGAAGCGCCTTGTTTGGTTCGCGAGCGCATTGGTGTCTTCAAGATTAGCCGACTCGCTACGATTGAACAAAGCTCGCCGACGAGAACCGATGCGTTGCGGTGCGATTGAGCGCAAAAACGCGGTGACCCAGGTGATTAATTGCCCCTTGGCCCTCGGAGTGTCAATGACTTCGAATTGCTTAGTCTGCTATGCGGATGACCTTTGCTTTGACCCCATCAGTTGGGATGCGGTGAATGGGTAGCATACCCAGAGTGCGTGGGCTAAAGAGTGATGTGGTAGTTCGCGAATTGAAGGTGTCGCGACTGAGCAGGATTTGCCCGTTGTTGATGGTTAGAACCTGCCCTGTGCGATAATTATCGCAAAACGCGAAAGCGTGATAGAATACAGACTCTTCCCAGATCGGCACAGGCTCCTGGTTGGCGGCCGAATAGCCCCGAGAATTTCACACTCCCGGAAGTTTTTCTAACAACGTCCTGAAATTTGAGAGCGATGGCTGTGTGCTAGCGGTTCTGAACCTATGCGTTTCAGTCGGGGAATTTTTGGCCGACAGAGATAACGCGGGCTCGATTCGCGACGAAGAGTTGCGCGAACGGTGAACCGGCCCAACCGGATGCACGCGGCCGATTGAGTGATCAGGCAGAGACTCATGCCGGCTTCAAAGACAAACGACCTGCTCTGTCAGTATCTTCGCGAGGCAATGGATGCGACTGAATCCGCGCAGGGTGAGATTTGCCTGAAGTCAGGCGAGAGTACCGAAGGTATTCAAGTCAGCGGCGAGGGTTCGTGTGTGGTCGCACCTGAGATTCTCATTGCAGACTGCCTTCAATGTTCGATGTTCTTGAAGGATAACGGGCGGGAGCCTGTGTTGAACTCGGTCGACAATAAAGCCGCGTGCGCCAGGTTGAACGGTGACGTCGAATCTTGCCTCGTTATCCCGTTGAGTTATCAAGGCCATCAATTCGGACTTATGGCGCTGGCGGCGGGCCGGCCGAACCACTATAAGACTGCACATCTTGATCTTTGCCGGTTGATTGCCGGTGAGCTCACATACCAGCTCAAGCGAAATGAATTCAGAGAGGCAATAAGGGCGAGGCTGGGAAAGGACGCAATCCTTATCGGGCGCAGCTACGCACTCCGTCAAGTGGATGAATTCATTGAGCGGGCTTCTTCAGCGGGGCTTCCGGTGCTGATAACCGGGGAATTCGGTTCCGAAAGGAAACAAGTTGCTTATGCCATGCACGCCTGTGGACGGCGCGATTATCCGTTTGTCGAGGTGAAATGCGCGAGGCTCGATTTGACAACCGTTGAGCAGACGCTATGCGCGCAACTCAAGCGAGCCGACGGCGCGACTATCTTCTTCGACGGCATAGATGAAATGGAGTATGACGTCCAGTGTCTGCTGGGAGATGTTCTCGAACGCGAAGTCGGAGCATCGATCCTCGGGGGCGCGCGGCGGGAATCGGTCCGGGTGCGGCTGGTGGCCTCCGCGGTTGGCGCCACGGACGACGAACCGCGCGGGCCGTTACTGGACAAGTTTGATTATCTAATTGTGGAGGTCGCTCCGCTCCGAGAACGCAGGGAAGACATCAAGCCGCTCGTGGATTACTTCCTAAGCAAGTACTCCGACCGGCCAAGCCGCAGTTTCTCGGCCGAGGCCTCGCAAGTTCTCGCCGCTTACGATTGGCCCAAGAATGTCTATGAACTGGAGCGGGTCGTCGCGCGTTTGGCGATTCTGTCCGACGATAATGTTATCGGCCTCAAGGACGTTTGGAGGCACGCGCCCGGGCTTGCGACGGGGAGCGGTGAATCGGCAAGCCAACCTCTCGCCGAACATCGTCGCCATACCGCCGTCACTTTAAAGCGGGCGGGAGTGATTTCTCACCTCGATTTGCCCGTCCTGCAACTGGTGGACGAACTGATAAAGGGGGACTCGTCCGAGGCAAACAAGCTCCACCGTGGGCTGCAAACCGCTCTGAAGTACGTTGCCGCGAACCATCACGAGACAATCACACTGCCCGAGTTGGCGCGCCACGCCGGAGTGAGCACATCACACCTGGCTTATCTGTTCAAAAAATCACTGGGCGTGAACTTCAAGCTGTTCCTTGCGATCCTTCGGATCGAAGAGGCCAAGCAACTGCTGGTCGAGAAGCCGCACATGCCGGTCACTGAGATTTCATTTCAAGTCGGGTTTGGTGATCTAAGGCACTTTGAGCGAACATTTAAACGCCTGGTCGGGAGGCCCCCCAGAGAGTATCGACAAGCCGCTCTGGAGCCGGTCTAGCGGGATTGCGCCGTAAGCCGGGCCGGTTTTGGCTGATTCGACCGGGAACAACAGTAAGATATCTCGCCAAAAATCGTAAAAGTAATCACATTAATCATCGATTCGTCCTATCAGCCGGCGGCCAGAAAGAATTAGAATGCGCCCGCATCGAACGCGGCTCCGAAGATTCAAAGACGATAAGGGAAGAATAAGCGCCGCGGGTTCTCCAAGGAGCGGGGCTCGAGGCAGGGCAACTAACCAGTACAGACGAAAAGGAGAGAAATCATCATGGCAGACACCACAACTGGAACAGTGAATCCGCAAATCACCGACGCCATCACGCAAACAAACGTGAAGGTGCTTGGTGAGGCGCCGGCGATGGCGATGGGCAGCCTGTATCAAACCATTGGCAACTCTGTGGCGATGGCTGCGTCCAACGCCGTTTACGCTCAACAGCAGGCTGATGTGACTTATCAGGCAGCCAGCACGATGGGAGTGGCGAAACTCTTGAGCCTCACGATCAAATAACGATCGGGTTCAACTTGGAGCTTGGAGCCTTTCTGGGAAGAAGAGGTTCGAAAGCGCCGAATCAAATCCGGCGGATTGAATTCAAAAAAAGGAGAGGACCATCATGGCAGATACTGCGACTGGAAGCACAACCGGCGGAGTGAATCCGCAGATCACCGACGCCATCACTCAGACGAACGTGAAGGTGCTTGGTGAGGCGCCGGCGATGGCGATGGGCAGCCTGTATCAAACCATCGGCAACTCGGTGGCGATGGCTGCGTCCAATGCCGTTTACGCTCAACAACAGGCCGACGTCACCTATCAGGCGGCCAGCACAATGGGAGTGGCGAAACTCCTGAGCCTCAACCCCGCCGGATGATCGTGAGCCGGATCGAGTCGCCGCGATTTCCGTGAAGCGTGCAGGCTCGAGGCGCTCCACATCAGCCAGGCAAGACGACAAAAGGAGATTTCAACAATGGCAGACGGAACAGGAGTCAATCCACAGATCACAGATGCGGTCACTCAGACTAACGTGCAAGTCCTGGGTGAAGCGCCGGCAATGGCAATGGGAAGCCTGTACCAAACCGTCGGTAACTCAGTCGCGATGGCGGCCTCAAACGCCGTGTACGCCCAGCAGCAAGCCGACGTCACTTACCAGGCAACCAGCACGGTCGGGGTGACGAAACTCTTGAGCCTCAGTCTCACCTCGTGACGCCGGCTTCAGCATTAAGACCACACCGGTCACGCCGGTTTCTTTGGTGACGCGTCTCGTTGGCGCAGCGGTGTTGAGCCTGAAGCCGAGAGCAAAGCTGATGTGATGTCGGTGGCCTGCAACCAAGCCGGTTCAGCTTGCCGGCAATCTCAGGGAGCCCACTGACATCGCCGGCACGCGCCGAATTGGATCATCAATGGCTGACAAAACTGTAAACCCCATGATTACGGATGCGGTGACGCAGACGAATCTTCTTGTTCTCGGCACCGCTCCGGCCATGGCGATGGGCAGTTTATATCAGACGCTTGCGAATTCAATTGCGATGGCCTCAATCAATGCCGTGTACGCGCAACAGCAAGCGAACATGTCATACCAGGCAGCCACGGTACAGGGCATCGCAAAGCTGTTGTCCATCGGTACATGACCGGAAGTTTCGGTAGAGAATCCTTAAACGCGGAAACTCTTCCGACAATGTACTTCAAACCATCTCTGTTTCGAACCTGGGGGAGATCAAAGCCGGTTCATCCCCGGCGGCGGTCTGCGCGTGCTTACCGACGCGCTTACTCCACGCGATATGAAAAGTGTATTTGGGAGCAGGAGACGTTATGGACCTAGCCAACCAGCAAGTCGTGGATACTGTCGCGGCGACCAACTATAAGGTGATCGGCGATGCGCCGTCTCAATCTCAGGGAGTCACCCTGGAAACCTATTCATACTCACTGTCCCTGATGATGATCAACGCCGCCTCGAATCAAAACGCGGGAGCTCAACTCGCAAACGCTTCGGTCGTGAGCACCTGCGCTGAAATTCTAAAAGCAGCCGCCGGAGTTATTCCGTGATCGATTTCACATTGCGGCGGTGTTGAGCCGAAGGGACCAGATCAATGGCGGACAAATCAAACAGATCAAGCCTGGATGTTGTAAAGGACAGTGTTCGCGAGACGAACCTGGCAGTGTTCGCGGGAAAGGGCTCCGCGGCCGCCACAACTGCTGACAACGGCGAGGCGCTGCCCCCGCTCGACCTGCCACAAGCCTATGACCAGAGCGTAGCCAAGGCGGTTCAGTCGGTAGGTCAAACGACCGCCATCGTCATTCAAGACGGCGCCGATATGCTGCGCAACATCAGCACGATAGAAGTCACTGCGATCGGAGCGGCCACGGCGGCATGGCTCGCGACGGGCCTGGAGGCGGTGTACAAACCGATCATCGAGGAATCGGTGAAGGTTATGAATGAGTCCGCTGATCTCTATTTGAAGATCGGCCAGAACGCCTACACGGTACTCGACCAGTTTAGTCCTGAATAAGCCAGGAATTCACCGTCGAGAGGTTAAGGAGCGGCACTCGTGCAAAAAGCGGAGTCTCACGATTACCGGCTGGATATGCCAAATGATCTGCAACAGGTGTTCAACACCTATCAACAGGAGTTCAAAGTCGCCATGGAGAGAGCGGCCGGCACGCTGCGAAATGCGATTGCCGCGGCCCAGGGAACAATCTCCGCGCAACTGAAACAAAGTGGACTTGAACTGCCTCAGCAGGCTACCGCCACCTCACCGGGGCCAGTATCTCAACCAGCCACGGCCGAGATCGTGGATCAGGCGTTCGCGTGGGCGAGGCAAATATGGGAGAGCATGGAAGTCGGGTTGACCGAAACTCGAGTGGCTCCTGATGCATATGGTTCCGCGGGAGGGCCGGTAAATCCTCCGGGGCCGGTGCCCACCGATCCGCTTGCGGCAAGCGGGTTATTGATGTCACACGCTACCGACTCGTTGAACGACGCGATGGAATCGATCATTCAAGCGATGAACGCAAGTTCTGATCAGGGAACTGGGGGATGAGAGATGGAGAAGAAGACTGGCGTCCCCAACTCCGCGACACCTGATGGCCTGATTGAGAGCGTGGGTCAGGAGCTGACACCTGTTGACACACAGGCTCAGACCGCCTCGCCGGTCAAACCAAAGGATGGGAACTGGAGCTTTCAGTTCGATCATCGGAACCCTTCACTGTTGTCGATGTTGGTGGATGTGGCCTTCACAAGTCCCTTTCCTTTCGTTGCCGAGTTGCGTTCAGGCATGGATGAGGCGCAGGTCGAGAATCTCTGGGATTGGCTGTCCCACGTTCTCGACGTTATGAACCGAAGGCCTGTGGTTGAGTATTTCACTCCACCCTTCGGTGTAGCCGGAGAAAGCGTAACCATCACTGGCAAGAATTTCTCCGAGGCCATCACGGTGCATTTCGGTCGGGATTTGATGTCGGCGAGTTTTAAGAAGATCGACGACAACCACCTCGTTGCCACCGTGCCGCCAGACGCTCAAACCGGGCCAATCTCGGTCAGAAACCCTCGCGGGCTTGGCAGATCGAACGAGATTTTCATCGTCCCCGGTACCCGGCTGGATAGGGAGTAAAGAAACGAATCGCACCGAGTAACTTTGTTCATCGAATATCGCCACCGAGCCGAATGCAGGTCAGGGCTGAATCACGATCTCTGACAGTGCTGCCGGTTTACCTTGAGATCGATGAAGGATTTCGATCTCAGTCCTTAATGACCTTGAAACCGGGCGCTCGACCGGGCGGAAAAAAGCTCGCTCGCGGCGTCTCCAAAATTGGGAGGATACATCCATGGCTACGATTCAAGTTTACAAATACAATACAGACATCTTGTTGGGAACGGGTACCGGATCCGTCGACAAGAAAGCCCAAACGGCCTCGGTCGATGCCTGGTCTCAAAAGCCGGGGCTGCAGGTTACCGCGCAGTACAAACTGAAAGCCGACGGGGTAACCTACACAGATACAACTTGCACCGCGATCAATCCCGCACCGCCACTGGCCACATTCAACAATGTAGCGTGATTCGGGTTTCCCCGCGCGTGATCGCCCTGGCGGGGAGCAACTCGCGGACCCGCCAGGGCTCGCTCGCGGTGCGTCTCGTCGCCGACCGATGACACGCGCCGCTCAAGATAAAAGGAGGCTGTCGCCATGCTCATCGTATGCACGAAAGATCAGACCATTGTCGACTGGACCAAAAGCTCCGAGTCAGGCGCCAAGGCATGGGGAGAACTTGTAATACTTGATCCGGGCCTGTCGCAGGTGGACGCCACAATTCAGTTGGTTGAAGCCTTGAAGAGGTTGACCGATCCGCTTTGTCTCTCCGCCCACGGGAACGATACCGAAATCGGGGATGAGGGGGCGGGAGGTAAATACTGGACGTGGACCTACAAGCAACTCGCGTCGCATTTCCTTCAAGCGCCCGGATCATACAAGGGCCCGGTGCTCATTCATGCTTGCGCCAAAAGCATATCCAATTTCTCTACGTGCCTTGTGCTGGCCTTGCAGGAGATCAAGGAATTGGACGGCGCCTGGATTTATGGATACAACACCCCCATCGGGTCCGAGCAGCGCTATCCGGATCCGTATAAGCTCAGCATCCAGGCAGATGTTCAGGGCGCGTTAGTAAACGTTCCGTGAATCGCTGAAGCGCCAGGTTGCAGTGCGCATTTGAAAGCGGCGCAGTCAGGCCGGTTCAAAGGTTAAAGAGGACCGAAAAAGTATTGCCCTTATCTCGGGCGATCAGTTTGGAGCGCGCGAATCTGCGCCCATTGATCGCTCATTCTCAAGTGACGAGCTGCCGCTCCACGGAAGTAGAATCGGTGGTGCGGGGAGACCGTGCAGACCGCTATGTCAAATCAGATTGAACGAAGCGTGAGCAGCGAATCCAGTATTGCCGCGATCCCGATTCCGTCCGAAGAAACGGATCGTGAGGTACTCGAAGAAAAGGCCGGTGATAACAGAGGCGCTTCCCTCGCCACAGCGTCGCGAGGCCCCGTCTATCAGCAGACGACTACATCGGTGCTTGTTGACTCCCTGCCGGAGTTCCCTCGCTTGTGGACGCGGATGATTCTCGATGCCGAGAGCGGCGCGTTTGTTCCGCCGCTCGTTCAAGAACATGACTTCGGTGTGCTTGTGGACGCCGGCGATTTGTTCACGCGCCGGGAACTGACTCCGGGCGAGCAGATTTGCATCAGCCTGTCGAGCGGCAGGGTCCTCGAACTTGGAGCGGGATTCGCCAGGGTCTCGCACAGCTTACGCAATCGAAATCTGGAAGTGATCGCAACTGATTCGGACCCCGACATCGTTTCGATGTACCGGGCTCGTGGCTGGGCGGACGCGCGCGAGCTAACGCTGCCGGATGTTCCGGACGACCTCGGCCGATTCGATACGGTAATTGCCTTGCGCGGTGTGTTTCCTCTGATCGGCGACCTGGATCGAGTGCTTCTTGGGCTCGAACGCATTCGCGATGTGCTCAATCCGGGTGGCCGGCTGATCTTTACCTCGAGCCACGTAAATACGCTTTTGCCGCTGCCGGGCCGTTCGCCGCTCGAGTACAGATACAGGCTGATCTATCGCGGATATCGGAGTCCGTGGTTACGGGCAACCGCGCTTCCCGAATGGCTGGCCGTGCCCGTTCTGAAGTGGCTGGGGTTTGGCGATATCCAGATTCTCGAACCTTCGTCATCCGAGGGCGCGGGATACTACGCAATAGCAACATTGCCCGTCTAACCGGTATTTGGATTCAGGTTCCGCAGATCAAGCGGGATTCTCGTCGAAGTTCTTTCCTTCAAACCCGGCGATGCGGCCGCGTAGATCGCCTGGCACTCGCATGGATTTCAACGTCCTCGGATCCACGCACACATAGAGCGAGGAAGCCGCGCCGATCAATCGATCTTCATTTTGCGGATAGATCTCAAATTCGAAGGTGAGGCTCGTGTTCCCGATTTTGGATATGCGGGTGTGAACTTCCAGTATCTCATCAAACCTCGCCGGTGATTTGAACACCATCTCGGTGCGAGCCAGCACGGTGTCGATGCCGCTATCGGTCATTTCCTTCCATGTCAGTCCGATCTCGCGAAAGTATTCGGTCCACGCCACGTCATAGAAGGTGAGATAGTTCGCGTTGAAGACGATGCCTTGCAGGTCGGTATCGGCGAAGCGGACCCGTATGTCGTGATGGAAGCGGAAGTCTGATTTCACGGAGCCGTATGATGCCTGAAAGCTCGCTGACTATCAACGACACCGACGAAGGCCTCGCCTACACGCGCACTTTTGCGTTGTGCTATGCTGAGCCGCGCTCGGGTTGAACAAATCATTCGGAGGCTACGAACGTGATCGTTCCGCTCAATGAGTACGACTTTTTGAAGCGCGCCCTCGTCGCGCATTCAAGCAAAGAAGCCGTTGTTTGTGGCGACACTCGGCTCACCTACGACCAGTTCGGCCGGCGCGTGAATCGCTGGGCTAATGCAATGCGCACGCTCGGCGTTCACAAGGAAGACCGCGTGGCGATGCTCTCACAGAATTGCCATCGCGTGCTCGAAGGCTTCTTCGGCACGCCGCTGCTCGGGTCGATCCTGATGCCGCTGAACTTTCGCCTGCTGCCCGATGACTTCCAGTACATTCTGAATCACGGCGGCGCGTCGGTCGTTATCGTCGAGGAAGGCCTTACAGATCTGATCGATCGGATTCGCCCCAGGCTCGAAACCGTCAAACACTTCATCGTCGCTAGCGATCATCCTCAACCACCGACCAGCGAATGGAATGACTACGAGACTTTGCTTGCGGAAGCCTCACCCGAACCGCCGCCTTATGTCGAGATCGAGGAGAACGAGACTTCAGCGTTGCTTTACACCTCGGGTACTACGGGCAGACCCAAGGGCGTGATGCTCACTCATAGGAATCTTTATATCAACGCGATCAATTCGATCTGCGAGTTCGGCGTTCACGAGCGCGACGTGTACCTGCACACGCTCGCTCAGTTTCATTGCAACGGCTGGGGAGTCGGATACGCGGTCACCGGAATGGGCGGGACTCACGTGATCGTCAAGAAGTTTGAACCCGCGGCGTTCTTCGATCTTGTCGCGAAGGAACGAGTGACATTTGCGTGCATGCCGCCGACGATGATCAACATGGCCTTGAATTACTCGATCGACGCCGCGACGCTCGAGCGATTGCCGCGCGGGATGCGAGTCGGAACGGCGGGATCGGCGCCGCCGCTTGCGACGATCCAGGGCGCGCAGGAGAAATTCGGTTGGCGTGTGATTCAGATATACGGGCTGACGGAAACATCTCCGTTCATGACGGTCTCCAAAATCAAGCCTCATATGGACGGCTGGCCCGACGATCAGAAACTGCGCGTGCAGACGAAGACCGGCTACCCGATGATTGGCGTCGATATTCGAGTCATCGACGACGAAGGCCGCGACGTGAAGCCCGACAGCGGCGAAGTCGGAGAAGTGATCACTCGCGCCAACGTGGTTATGAAGGGTTACTGGCGGCAACCCGAAGCGACCGATGCAGTGATCGTCGACGGATGGTTTCACACCGGCGATATGGCAATGCTGGATAGTGAAGGGTTCATCGAAGTGTGCGATCGCAAGAAGGACTTGATCATTTCAGGCGGCGAGAACATTTCATCGATCGAGGTCGAAGGGTTGTTGTACAAGCACCCGGCGGTGCTGGAAGCGGCAGTGGTCGCGGCTCCCGACGAGCGCTGGGGAGAGGTGCCTTATGCGATCGTCGTCTTGAAGCCTGGAGCGGTCGCGGCCGAATCGGAGTTGATCGACTTTTGTCGAGAGAGGCTCGCGCATTACAAGTGCCCGAAGCGAGTGGACTTCATCGAAGCGCTTCCGCGAACAGCAACCGGCAAGATTCAGAAGAACCTGTTGCGCGAGAGATACTGGCAGGGAAAGTCGAAACTAGTCGGCTGACCCTCAAGCGCTTAGGGCGGCTACCTAGGGCATTCGATTCATCGTCGAAACTATCGTCCGAGGGATCCCAGTAATGCGCATTGAGCTTCGCTATGTCACGCTTATCGCCGCAATGAATGCCTCCAATTTCTTCAGCCGACGCAGAGTTTATTCTGGTCAAATGACAACTAATAGCGCAATCTACGATGGAAAAGGCTAAGGACTCTCTTTCCGCTGGCCATTTTTTGATTTTCTGCTAATCTTCTCGCGAGTCACCGGAATGAGCACCAAATCCCGGACAAAATCTTCAGCCAAAAAATCGCTGGCGAACGAAGTGCTGGCCGTCGTCCTGATCGCAGCCGCTGTTTTGCTGCTCTTGAGCCTTTTCAGCTACGACTCCCGTGATCCAAGCCCGAACTCCGTCGGCCCTCAACGCGAGCCTCATAACCTGATCGGAGTCGTCGGCGCTTTTATCAGCGATGTTTTCCTCCAATGGTTCGGACTCGCGTCCCTTTTGGTCCCGGCACTCTTGATCATCGTCGCGCTCCGCGCTTTCTCTACAAAAGACCCAGGCTTCCCGGCTCGCAAGGCGATTGGCGCGACGCTGTTGCTGATTGCTTTCTCCGGATTTCTGGCGCTGTTTCCGGAGATCAAGATCGGACTGCTCACGCGCTCATACAACGGCGGTGCGATTGGTCACATGATCGAGAGCGGGCTGGCGGGTTTCATGAGCACGGTCGGCGCCGCAATCGTTCTGACCGTTTCATCCGTGTTGACGCTGATGCTGACTATGGAGATCTCGCTCGCGCGCGTGGCCGATTGGATCAGGCGCGTTCGAGAAGCGCAGGCTGAAATCAATCAAAGCAAGCCGACGTTGATTTCACGCTTCAGCGCGTGGTGGGCCGAGCGAGCCGAAAAGCGTGAGTTGGAACTTGCTCAGCGGCAAGCCGCAAGAGCTGAAGAGCAGAAGCGCCGTGATGAGGAAAGAGTCGAGCGCGAACGCGAGAAGCGGCTTAAGCAGGAACAGGATCACATCGAGCGCACACGTCGCATCGAAGAAGCCCGCCGCCTGAAAGAAGAACATTCGCCCGTCGGTTCCGGCCCGCGCGTTGAGGTGGTCACTCCCGCGCCGGCGCCCGAGATCGCGATTGCGGGGACCGGCATGGCTACCGCCGCCAGAACTCGCCTGGCCACTGAAACCATCGAGACCGTTCCAACAATCACTCCGACGCGCCTGCGGATGCGAGAACTCGTGCAGGAGCACGCATCGCGGGTTGAACAGATCAAGGCCGGCCACGCCTTCCAGAATGACGTCACGATGGACCCGACCGTGGCTGAGATGATCTCGACCGCCTCAATCGTCAGAACCGTGACGACCGAAAAATCCGAGGCCGAGGGGAAAGCGGCGAAACAACAGGCGCGCCGCAAGCCCGCGATCGAAACGCTCGCCGGCTACACCTACAAACTCCCGACTCTCGATTTGCTCGAGGCGCCGATCGGGCACTACGAACAGGCGGAGGAAGAACTCCGCGAACGCGCGACGATTCTCGCCGAGAAGTGCAAGGAGTTCGGAGTAACCGGGCACATCCACCGCATCAATCCCGGCCCTGTCGTCACCACGTTCGAGTTCAAACCCGATCCGGGCATCAAGTACAGCCGAGTCGTGGGGCTGGCCGACGATCTGTGTCTGGCGCTCAAGGCCGAATCGATTCGCATTGATCGGATCCCCGGCAAATCAACCGTCGGCATCGAAGCTCCGAACGCGAAGCGAGATACGATCTCGCTTCGCGACGTGATCGAGTCGCCGAAGTTTCAGCAGTCGCACTCGAAGCTCACAATCGCGCTCGGCAAAACAATCAACGGCGAGGAATACATCGCGGACCTTGCGAAGATGCCTCACCTGTTGATCGCCGGCGCAACGGGCGCGGGGAAATCTGTAACGCTCAACGCAATCATCTGCTCGATTCTCTACAAGGCGTCACCCGAAGAAGTGAAATTCATAATGGTGGATCCGAAGCGAGTCGAGCTTGGTCTCTACGAGGGCATCCCTCATTTGCTGACGCCGATCGTGACCGACCCGAAGCGCGCTTCGAATGCGCTGAAGTGGGCGGTCAATGAAATGGAATCGCGATACCGCCAGCTCGCTACGCTCGGAGTGCGCAACATCGAGCAGTTCAACCGGCAGGTTCGCGAGATGACTCCGCCGACTCTATTCGATGATCCGGCGGAGCCGTTGAAGCCGTTGCCCTACATTGTCATAGCGATTGACGAGCTTGCGGACCTGATGATGATCGCGCGCGCCGAAGTTGAGACATCAATCGCGCGACTGGCCCAGATGGCGCGCGCCGTTGGAATTCACCTGGTGCTTGCGACGCAACGGCCTTCGGTCGACATCATCACCGGCGTCATCAAGGCGAACATTCCCTCTCGAATGGCCTTCCGTGTTTCATCCAAAGTGGATTCGCGCACGATCATTGACTCGAACGGATCCGAAGCGCTCCTTGGGCAGGGCGACATGCTGTTCCTGCCGCCGGCTTCGTCGCGGCTGATTAGGGTTCACGGTTCGTTCAACAGTGAAGTTGAGATCAAAGGGATCACCGACTTCATTCGAAAGCAGGCCGAGCCCGATTACAACGAAGAAGTAACGCTCAGCGAACAGGAAACCATGGAGGGCGACGGTTTCGAAGGTGAGCAGGACGAGTTGTTCGATGAAGCGCTGGCCATCGTCACTGACATGGGGCGAGCTTCAACATCCGTATTGCAGCGAAGGCTGTCGATCGGATATGGGCGCGCGGCGAAGATTTTGGATTCGATGGAGCGGCAGGGATTCATTGGTCCGGCCGAGGGGTCAAAGCCTCGCAAGGTCCTGCAAGGCGCGTATGAATTTCGCGAGCGGGTCGCCGAACGGCTCGAAGAAGACTAGATTGAGTTGCAACTGCACGGGTTCCAGCCGGACTCTCGCCGAGTTTTGCACAGCTTTTCAGCAATTCGGCATTCGTGGCCGCAAAAGAAATTGAAAAATCCCCGAGGTTTCGAGTTCTGAGGCGACAAATACAGAAATAATTTAGCTTAGCGACGCGTAACAGGTTTGAACAAAATGTGTGCAAAGTGCCAAAAGTCCGCGAATCTCAGAGCTTTGCGTCCCGAAAGCCCTGGGTTTTCAACAGGCTTTTCCACAGAAATTGTGGAAAGCAGGCATCACCACTGAGGAGATCGATTCGAAGGAGCACGGAATGTCCATGATCAGATTCACCGCCAACCATCAGGACCTTTCAACGGATCGCGGCTATCAATTCAAGTTCCTCTGCGACAAATGCGGCAACGGATTCATGTCCCGATTTCAGGCTTCAATCACCGGGACCGCCGGCGGACTTCTTCGCGCGGCCGGAGATATGTTTGGGGGAATCCTTTCGAGCGCCGGCAACAGCGCTTACGAGATTCAACGCGCGGTTGGAGGCAAGGCTCACGACGCCGCTTTTGAAAAGGCAGTCGAAGAAGCGAAGGGTTATTTCAAGCAGTGCACGCGATGCGGCAAGTGGGTTTGCCCGGACGTGTGCTGGAATGCGAAAGCGGGATTGTGCGAGGCCTGTGCCCCGGACTTCGAAGAGGACTTCGCCGCGAAAAAAGCTCAGGCGATGAGTCAGGCGGCACAGAATCAACTCTACGAAAAAGCGCAGCAAACCGACTACACGTCCGCGACGGATATGAGCGCGGGAGCGAGTTCCCCGGCGGCGACGCTCGCGTGTCCCTCGTGCGGAGCGAAGACGACCGGAAGCAAGTTCTGTCCGGAGTGCGGCGGACCGCTTCAAATAAAACTCACCTGCCCCGGTTGCGGCGCCCAGCCGGAGGGCTCGCCGAAGTTTTGCCCCGAGTGCGGGGTGAAGATGCCACTTAGATAATTAATGACAAAACCCTACATCGCCGCTTCGAGTTATTTAAACGCGGCCCCACTGTGCTACAGCTTCATAAAGGGTGAGCAGAAGGAGCGCTGTGTATTCCTGTCGGATGCGGCGCCCGTGCGCTGCTCTGAGCTTCTCGCAAACGGAAGCGCAGACGCCGCGCTCATACCAGCCATCGAGTATCAACGCATCGACAATTTATTGATCGCGCCCGGCGCGTGCGTGGCTTCGAAGAGCACCGTAAGAAGTGTGCTGCTAGCTTCGCGAATTCCGATCGAAAAAATAACTTCCGTGGCGCTCGACACGTCGTCCCGCACTTCGGCTGCGCTGATTCAAATCATCCTTCGACGCTTTTATGGTATCGAGGCTTCATATGAAGCGGCCGCGCCGAAACTCGAAGACATGCTCGAATCAAATGATGCCGCGCTGATGATCGGGGATCCGGCGATGTTGATCGATCGAACCGGTCTACACGTTTACGACCTGGCTGAAGAATGGCGAAAGCATACCGGCCTCGCTTTCGTGTTCGCATTCTGGGCGATCAAGACTGGTTCAGTTTTGTGGAGAGAAAGTGGAATTGACTTCGCGGCCGCGAAGGTTGAAGGCCTGGCGCATGCGGGAGACCTGGCCGACAGCTATGCCCGGAGCCTTGGGCTGCCCAGAGACGGGTTGTTCAGATACTTGACTGAGAACATCAGCTACGATCTGGACGAGGAGAGCCTCGCGGGGTTGAGACTTTATTATCAGCTTGCGAGTGAATGCGGTCTGATCGGCGAGCCTCGCGAGATGGTCTTCGTTGACCACACACGGTAACGCTCGGTTACTGCGGTGTCTCGCCTTGTTGGGCCGCCTGCGCGTGTTCCGCGCCTTCATCGACCGTGTATGACCCGAGTATTCGCCGGCCTTCTTCGCTGCGTGGATCGATCGTGCGAATGTGCTTTCGTCCTTGCATCTCCCAAATGGCGGTTACCACGCCTTCCTTTTCGACGGCATGATAGGTTGTTTCATTCTCCGACATCTAATCCTCCTGAGATTTTATCGTGTGAACAGCATTCGATTCTAAGAGGCGAGGCTTGATCCTGTCCAGCAGGCAACACAATAGCATAGCGAGAGGCACATCACGATTTTCGGGACGAACGATGGTCGGCGAATATGCTTTGAGAGAATCAGTACATTCGATTGACAATTATTAGCTTCAAACCTATCATCGACTCGTCCACAGAACGGAAAGAACGAACCTGAGACGCCTCACGCGCACAGTGCTTGTGACCATGTGGGCTGAGTTCCCTGCTAACTTGAGCACCACAACGCTGCTTGACTCGCAGTCCCGCACGCTAAGAAATGCGGTTAGACGTGTGAAGCCGAGGATAAACAAATGAAGAGAGCAACGATATCATCCCTAATACTGCTTTTGTCAGCGTGTTGTCTGCTCACGGCCGTTCCGCGAATCGGGAGGACGCAAACTCACATCATCAGAGGAAGATTTGATGCGCCGCACAGAGGCCATGTACTGGCGCCCGATGTCCCGGTAACGATAAGTTGGGCGATAGATAATGCCGCAGATCTTGACGCCCAGGATCTGATTCTGTCGACAGATGGCGGTACAACATTCAAAATAAAGATCGCGGCGCACTTGCCTCGCGAGCAGAGGCAGCTTATTTGGGGAACAGGACCCGCCAATGCCACCGGCAGGGCAAAACTCAAACTAGTGCTTCACTCAATGAACGGCGAAGTTGAAGAAGTAATTGGTGATGATTTCTCAATTTCTCCATCCCCGAGGGCGCCCACACCGGCGAGCGCTTCCGCTCAAGATCTCGCAATGTACGACGCACATTCGAAATCTGCTACGGCGGCCGATGCACAAGAAGAACGCGTTAACAATAATGATTCCTCGACCGGCGGGAACACTGCTGATAAGGGCGAGGTTACGCCTTCGTTCGCCAATCCCGGCAGTTGCACGACAGCCGAGGTTCCGGTTCTCAATTACAACATGAACCACCCAACACCGTGCTTCCCCTACAATGGTGAGCCGGCGTTGGCTCAAGATCCTACCAACCCTAAACGTTTCTTCATTGCGACCGGACTGACCTCGGAGATTAGCAGCACTGCACAATGGGCATTCAGTGGATCCTCCACTGCAAGTACCTTCAATTTTGGCAACGGCATCCAATCCCGCGGGGATCTCACGATGGAAGTTGGTTCAGACGGCACGGTGTATGCTTCGGCGCTGGGGCAATCTGCTGGGTTCCCTGACAGGGTTCTAATCTTCCGCAGCAAGAATCATGGGTGAGCTTCGAACCAGGCGTCGCTGTGCCGAATATCCCGGCGGGCCAGTTTGTCGACAAACCGGTGCTTGCCGTGAACCCACTCGATAGCGAAACATTGGTGATCACGTTCAATATCATTTCCCTCACTCCTGCAAGCCGCGTGGCGATCTGTAAGCAGGCGTCGACCGGTGTTCTGAGCAATCCAAATATTTGGGGGATCAGCATTCCAAAGAGCCAATCCGGTGGTGATTTATCTGATGAGGGGTCCACGCATCCACTGATTGATCCGATTGATTCGAACAGCTTTCGTCTGTTTGTCGTCCAAACGAATTATACTTTCTCTCAGACGGAGGCGGGTTACGCGGTGTATCAGTACCAGCTTAGTAAAGGACAATTGGCGCTAAACAACGCCAACCTCCAGCGGATCTTACCTGCCGAAGTACTGGTGAATGGCTCGCCCGTGGGAGCACAACACTGGACCATCAATTCCAGCCATCAAGCAATAGAAGACGCTCTCCGCGTTTCGCAAGGAACATCTAACTATACAAAGGCGGCAATCGATTACTGTGACCCGAGTGCCCATCGGATGTATATACCCACGTTGGTGAATACAACAAACAACCCGAGTTTTCCGGACGGCGGCCTTACCTCTGACTTATTTCTGACTGTCTGGCAGTATACCGGTACCGAGTCCGCTACTACGAAACGAATCCTGCCCGGAGAAAAGGAGAAGTACGTTGCGTGCGCTGTCACAGACGGACATGGCCGTGTCTGGGTGGACGCGTTCATTATAGCCTCAGACCCCAATAACTATCAGAATATGGACAATCAGCGGGCACAAAAGGGAGTCATTGCGATCAACCGAAGGACAGGTGATCCCGGCGCGATAGCTTACATGAGTGGACGTTTGCCCGGTAATGTTCCGGCGGGCAATCTCTTTTTGGGTGACTACATCTATACTCAAGCTGGCTTCTATCCTGATCCTAACAATCCTGCGAATGTAAATGGGCTTGGGAGCAGAGTCTCTTCGCCTACATTCACAGACGCGTTCCTTGGTGGAGGTTGTTCCTTCGCCGCGTTCTGGGTCGAGGTGTCAGGTTGGAATTAAACAATCCACTGTTCAAGATCGAATGCCTCAATTAAAATCTGTAGTAAGTGCGAGTTCCTCACGGAGGGAGATGCGATGAAAACTCTAATAATTGCGCTTGCAGTCGTGTTCGTCCAGTTACTGCTTGCCGAAGGTACTCACATAAGGACGAAAGCTCGGAACAGTGACAATGTTGCTGGCGCGACGCGCCACACCAGAACAGCAGACTTCCCGCTCTGCAATACTCTTCCCGAGCCCCTTAAGCTGAAATATGTCATTCGAGAGGGAGAGGCCTTTGTTATTGCCGTGCAAGCAGACTGTCCTTCTGGTTCGCCGAATGATGCCAAGTTCGAGTTTGTCGAAACGCCCCCGAGATTTGTCAATTTTTCGTTTCCGTATCGCGGGCCGCGAAGCGCCCTGGCTCTTCTGCTCGTTGACACTAGAGCCGGAGATGCGGGCGACTATCGAATCACCTTTGACGTAACCCATTGCACTGGAGGTGTGGGCTGTGGCAGGCAGTCCTTTCGACTCAAAGTCAAACGAGCGCTGTGAGCGGGTACAGCGGGGGGTGTGATTAAGAGTTCTATGAAAGATATGTTCTATGAATCACACCCGTCCTGGGAGACTACATCCATACGCAGGCAGGTTTCTACCGGATCCTAATAATGCTGGAAATGTGAATGGGCTCGGAAGCCGAACGGCCTCGCCGACGTTTACAGACGCGGTCCTTGGTGGAGGTTGTCCCTTCGCCGCGTTCTGGGTCGAGGTTTCGGGCTGGAATTAGCAGGTCTTTACGTCAAAGGCTTGTGTTTAAGAAGGACGAGGCAAAGCCAAAGTCTGAAGGGAGAGTTGCAATGAAGATGACTGGAACCGCGCTCGCTGTTGTGTTCGTCGGATTAATTCTCGCGGCGGGTGCACGTTATTCTATTAGCGATCCCGCCGTAGCTGCAAAGTCGAGAGGAGACCGATTTTCTGTGTCGGATGCACCAGTCTGCGGAACCCTTCCGTTTCCACTCAAAGAAAAGTACGTAATTCGAGAGGGGGAGTCATTCGTCATTGCCGTGGAGGCAGACTGTCCCCCCGGTGCGCCGACTGATGCCAAGTTCGAGTTCGTGGGAGAGCATCCGCGATTTGTCAGTTTTACGTTTCCTTATCGGGGGCCGCGAAGCACTCTGTCTGTTCTGCTCATTGCCCCTAGAGCAGGAGATGCGGGCGACTATCGAATTACCTTCGACGTGCCTTTCTGTACTGGGGGGTTCAGTTGCGGCAGGCAATCCTTTCGAGTCAAAGTCAAACGAGCGCTATAAGCGAGTCCACGGAAACCTTGCGAACCTCCGCCGCGTGTCGGCGCTCCCTAAGGTTGGAGAAAGAGCAGGGCTATGAGATCGATATCGTCGGGCTGCGGAAAAGACATCATCCCTCGCGGTCCAGGTTCCTTGTTCTGGTCGTTCTGTTGTTCTCTCATTTCGCGGCGCATCTCTCGTTGAAGCTGATGGAATCTCACGACCTGCTCCGGCGTCAAAACACCGCGCACTTGAGCGCGAACCCGTGAGTCCAGCCTGATCTTCTCAGCCTGTGCCGTCGCAAGATCCTCAGTTGCTCGCCGCACCTCAACTTCATTATAAGGCTCGCTCATGATCGCGCGGTCGAGCGCCTGCCGGGCTTGCCTCAGACGGCGGCCCGCCGAGATGACTTCGTCCTCGTGACTTCGCCGAATCTCCTGCATACGCATGCGTTGATCCGACGAGAGCCCGATCGCCTGCATCACGCGCTGCTGCAACTGCTGTTTTCTGATCTGATTTGGATTACCGCCTCTTCGTGGACCCAACTGCGGGCCGCCAAGTGGCCGGTTGATACCTCGCTGACCTGGTGGGATTCGATTGTTGCGCCGAATTTGGGCATCGCCCTGTGGAAAACGCGCCGGCCGAAATTGTGCGGAAGCTTCGACCGAGATGATCGACCAAAAAACCGCGAACAAGAGAACCGGGAAGATCCTATTCATAACTGATTACCGCGCGACTGCTATTGTACACACATTAGAGCACGAACCCCGCGTCGAAGTTTGGATTATTCTCGGTAGAATCATTGTTGGCAAGGCGATCCAGGCCGCCGCAAGTACGCCGCCCCCGGCAACGAATGTCAGAACATTGCTGAATCGATTTGAGAACGTATTCCGTCTTATTAGATACCTGGGAAAAACAACACCCAGGAGCCTGCTAATGAAACGTGCCTCGACAAACTGGAACCCAATTGCCGGGTTTGCTGTGGTACTGATGCTCGCCAGCCAGCCCTTAGCCCAGTCGTCCGCAAAAGGGAAGCCGCAAAAACCGGATCAGACAAAGGCCGAAAGTCAAACAGCCAAACGCGTGTCGTTCGTCAAAGCAGTTGTCATTGATGATCGCTTCTCGGCGCTTAGACGAGAACCCAGCCTGCAATCAGAGGTGATTCACAGGCTGAGACTCGGTCACACCGTGTACGTCATTCATCAGGATAATTTCGAAACAAGTCATTCGGCGTTTTGTAGAATCGCAGCGAGCCGCCGGACGCGCGGCTGGATCTACCGCACGGCGATTGCAGTGCAGGGGCGCGCCGGCGAGGACCAGCGAATCATGAAGCTGATCGATGGAACGAGCGACGGCTTGGATCGCATCGCGCTGTGCAGAATTCTTATCGAGCGATTCGGCCAATCAGCTCTCGTCCCACGCGCTTTGTTGAGGATGGGTGAAGAAGGTGAGCGCGCGGCGGAAACGTTGACGCAGCGTGCGCGCAAGCGCATCACCGAAGCCGCGGCGGCCGGCGCGTCGTCGAGTTTGCGTGATTTCTATTTGAACGATTCGACCCTGGATCGTTACAGCAAGCTGCGAATCGTCTTCGAGTTCAACGAACAGACCCGGGAATACATCTACGACGGGAGAGCATATCGTGACCTGCTCAGCCGCTCGCCGCATTCGGAAGAAGCATTACTCGCCCGCCAGCGGCTCGGCCGAGTCAAAGACAAGACCGCGAGGCGTCAGTGAGGAACGTCGACTCGTTTTGCTCTCGGCTTTCTTTTTTGGCGCGTCCGTCTGAAAGAGCTTCTTGCAAAACCGTTGCGTTTCGGTTTAGATATTTTTCGTTGAGTGGCGCGAACAATTAACAGAGCTGACGCGACAGATCTGGAGGACGATAAAGATGCCAAGAGGGACTTGCCCCGAATGTGATGCCGAAGTGCAGGTCGATGAAGACACCGATAAGGGCGATGTTGTTGAATGCTCTGACTGCGGCACCCAATTGGAGGTGGTTGGACTCGACCCGATTGAGCTCGACGTGTCGGTGGAAGAGGAAGAGGAAGATTGGACCGAGTAGATGGTGTTGCTGAGCCACCGGATTGCGCGCTCTTTCTTCAGTGGTCAGCTCTTCGCGCGGTGACCTATCTGCTTTTGCTCACAAGCTCGCCGCGTTCTCGGCAAGAACAAGCGCAGGTCACAATGAGGTTTTCAAGCGTAGCCGATCCTGATCCGGCTACGCTTTAAAGTTCATCTGTCTGTCGAAGCGCGGCGTGCGAACGTTGTGCTTGCAAAACCAGGGAATGTGAATGAGTGTCAACGGTAATGGAGGTCCGCGAAAGAAGTCTCGAAAGCTTCCGGTTTTTTATGACTGCTCGAAATGCCCGGCCTATTGTTGCAGCTACGATCGAGTCGAAGTAACCAAGCGTGACCTGCTTCGCATCGCTCGCCACTTCGGCGTCTCATACAAACAGGCCGAGTTGCGCTATACCAAGAATTCTCCGTCGGGCCGCGTTCTCCGGCATAAGAAAGATCACATCTTTAAGCACGTCTGCGAACACCTCAATCAGGAAACACGCCAGTGCACGATCTATCTGGCGCGCCCGGCCGTATGCCGTGGTTATCCGGATTCCCGGCACTGCGGCTACTATGACTTTCTCGCGTGGGAACGGGAGCGCCAGGCCAACGACAACTTCATTCCAAGCGCCTGAGTCCGGCGACCGAGTGTCGCGTTGATCCGCGCGGCGAGTGTTGATGAATCACACACTGAATCGCGTACTCGTGAGCCCCTCCCGACGCGCAGCGTTCGATATCCTCCAACGAGTCGAGTCAGAGTCAGCGTACGCATCGGTGCTCATTGCCCAACTTCCCGAAACCGATCTATCACTCGAGGACCGCGGGCTTGCTCAGGAGTTGGTCCTCGGGGTTCTTCGCTGGCGTGACCTGCTCGACCACTTGATCGAGCAATATGCGAAGCGGCCGATCGCGCGCTTCGATCTAACTGTCCTGATCGCGCTTCGCCTGGGCCTGTATCAGCTACGCTACCTTTCTCGCATCCCACAATCGGCGGCCGTTAATGAGTCGGTGAATCTGGTCAAGCGAGCGCGCGTCACCAGCGCCGCTGGTCTCGTTAACGCCGTGCTCAGAAGCGCGGCGAGATTCATCGATCAATCAGTCGGTGAAGACGTGAGTGACGCGGCCGCGCGCGCCTCAATTGAGCTTTCGCATCCCGCGTGGATGCTTGAGCGCTGGCGTACAATGCTCGGCGATGATGAGATGCGCGCGTTGGCGCTCGCAAATAATTCGCCGCCCGCGCCATCGTTTCGCATCAACACCCTTCGCTTCACAGTAGCGGTTGCGATCGGGCAGCTCGCCTCCGAAGGAGTGATCGCTCGCGAGTCGGAGTTTGCGCCGGGAGCGTTCGTGGTTGAAAGCGGCCCCGGATCGAGCGTCGCGAAAGCCTCCGAGCACGGGCTTATCTACATTCAAGACCAGGCATCGCAACTTGTGTCGCTTCTTCTCGACGCGAGAGCGGGACACCGTGTGCTTGATTTGTGCGCGGCCCCCGGCTCGAAATCATCACACATCGCGGCACTCTCGCAAGATCAGGCGCTTATCGTTTCCTCCGACATTCACACTCACCGGCTTTCTACGCTTCAGGCTACCTGCCGGCGGCTCGGCGTCACCTCCATCGACGCCGTCGCGCTTGACGCCACGCAAGCGCTGCCATTCGCCGAAAGCTCCATGAAGTTCGATCGCGTGCTGGTCGATGCTCCGTGTTCGGGCACTGGAACGCTGAGGGGTAATCCGGAGATAAAATGGCGGCTCAAGCTCGAAGATATCGAAAAGCTTGCAAAGCTTCAGCTCAGTCTCTTGCGAAATGCGAGCTCTGCGGTGTCAGATGGCGGCCGCCTGTTGTATTCGACTTGTTCCGTTGAACCTGAAGAAAACGAAGCCGTGATTCGAGAGTTCCTTGATGATAACGCCTCGTTTCGCGCGATTCAGCCCGACGTGCGCGGTAATCTCGTAGCCCCCGGCGGCTTCGTCAGGACGTTTCCGCACCGGCAGGGCTCGGACGGGTTCTTCGCAGCCGTCCTTGAGAAGATCGCGCGCTAGCGGTAGAGAACTATCTATGCGATTCGTGTTGCTGATTGTTCTGGCAATCGTCGTTGTCGCGACGCCCGCCGCACCGGACTCGTTTCAGCAAGCATCCGAGCAGGCAAAGACTCAAATAGTTCTGCTGGGTACCGGGACTCCGAACGCGGACCCCGATCGCTTCGGCCCCGCGACCGCGATTGTGGTCAACGATACGCCGTATCTAATTGACTTTGGCGCGGGAGTTGTCAGGCGCGCGGCCGCGGCATTTCGAAAAGGCGTCAAGGGGCTCGCGGTCAAGAACCTCAGCCGAGCGTTTGCGACTCATCTGCACTCCGACCACACGGCGGGCCTCGCGGATTTGATCCTTACTCCGTGGGTGCTCGAAAGAGCCGCGCCTCTCGAAGTCTACGGGCCGAAGGGCATTGCTTCGATGACCAACCACATACTTGAAGCGTATCGCGAAGACATCGACATTCGATTGCACGGAGGCGAGCCTTCCAACAAGACGGGCTACAGGGTCATTGCGCATGAGATAAAGCCCGGAGTCATCTACAAAGACGCCAACGTCGCGGTCAAAGCGTTTCGCGTCAATCACGGCTCGTGGCGCGAGGCCTATGGATTTCGATTCGAGACTGCCTATCGAACGATAGTGATCTCGGGCGATTGCAGACCGAGCCCGTCCATAATTGAAAACTGCAAAGGCTGCGATGTTCTTATTCACGAAGTTTACTCGACAACGGGATTCGCCACGCGGCCGCCTGAATGGCAAAAATATCATTCGCGTTATCACACCTCGTCTTTCGAGTTGGCTGAGTTGGCGACCAAAGCGCGCCCAGGTTTACTGATTCTTTATCATCAGTTGTTCTGGGGTACGAGCGAGGAAGATCTGCTGAAGGAAGTACAACGGAACTATTCGGGCAAGGTTGTGTCTGGGCACGATCTCAACATTTACTAGCTACGTAAAAGAAGCGATGAGTTCTGAGCAAGTGACAATCGAAGACATAAGACTTGCGCGCAATCGAATAGCGGCGGTAGCGCGGCGAACACCGCTCGAACGCTCGCGATGGCTTTCGGCGAGGCACGGCTCAGACGTGCTTCTGAAACTCGAATGCTTGCAGTTGACCGGGTCCTTCAAGCTTCGAGGCGCGATGTCGAAGCTGTCGAGTCTCAGCAATGACGAACGCGCGCGAGGTGTGCTTACCGTTTCGGCCGGCAATCACGGGCTCGCAGTCGCGCACTGCTGTGAAGTGCTTGGACTCGACGCGACGATAGTCGTGCCCGAGTCGGCTTCGCGCGCGAAGGTTGAAGCGATCAGGCGTTATCCCGTCACGTTGATCGAGCGAGGCGCCGGTTACGACGAAGCCGAACGCGCCGCTCGTGAAATGGAAAGCGAGACCGGAACCACTTTCGTCTCGCCTTACAACGATCCGGAAGTCATAGCCGGGCAGGGGACCATCGGGCTGGAGATTCTGGAAGACGCGCCGGCGGTTGATGCGGTAATCGTTCCCGTGGGCGGCGGCGGATTGCTCGCCGGGGTTGCGATTGCGATCAAGTCGCTCGATCCGCGAGTGAAGGTCTACGGCGCGGAGCCGGCGAATTCACCAACGATTACCGCGGCTCTCGCGGCCGGGCACATTGTCGAGATCGAAGAAGAGCCGACTATCGCGGACGGCTGCGCCGGTAACATCGAGCCCGGATCAATCACGTTTCCTATGATAAAAGGTTCGATTGATGGAATCATCCTGGTAACCGAAGACGCGATTCGAAAGGCAATCGCGGATGTCGGCAGAGAGGATCACCTCATCATCGAAGGTTCGGCGGCGGTGAGCATTGCTGCGCTTGAAGATGAGCGCCTCGCGGGATTGACCACGGCGGCAATTGTAACCGGCAGGAACCTGACGCTCGATGAGTTCGCTAGGGTGGTTTCAGCCTTCTTTTAAGGAAGCGCCGATCTTAGAGCAACGCGACGATACATTCTGAGACCTAGCAGGCGGTAAAAGCCCGGACACTGCTTGGGCATCTCAGCGTCGGAGAGTTTCATGCTTTGCTTTGGGCGATCAGCGAACTAATAATTCCCTTAGTCTTCTGTGACGAGAATATTTTCGCCAGAGTCTCAAGGAGTTCGTCTTCGTCGTTCACCTTCAGCTCAAAATCGCGTCCGTCCGCATCGAAGGCTCCACTCTCTTGAATACCCAATGGATAGAATTCGACACCATGAGAAATTGAGAACAAGCGATACCGATAATTGTTTAAGGCGGGCGCTACTACATAAAAGTCATATGTGAAGTCTGGGTCGCTGTAGCGCCTTTCTCTTTGGGTGACTCTGCCCTCCACAAGGTTCTTTGTCCGCTCTCCTAGCAACGAAGCCTGGTCCTTGAGAATGGCCACCGGTGCCACGGCCTCGTTCACTGCGATATCCTCAGGCCACAAGTCTCGGGGCGAAATACTCATTTCAAACTCCTTTCACTAGAGATCGAGTCGGAACAGAAGAGGCAGATGATCCGATGCCGCCGAAGCATCCGGCAACCCCTTGGCAGTTAGAAGCGACCTCTCACCGCTGACGCTCAATATCCTTAACGCTTCGTTTCTAAACATACGCAGCAATTCTGGGCGAATCAACACCTGATCGAACATATTCCAGAAGTAGGTAACGTGCTCCGAACGGCCATCATAAAACGTGCCGGATGGACCCTCCAGCGCGTCGCCGAAATGGCCCCACATCGGATTGTAGAAGAACGGATACTCGTGAGCCAACACGGTTCGTGTCTCACGTGCAGCAATCATTCTCGCCATAACCGCGTTCAAGCCAGTTGCGGCGACGATACCGTCTTCGAACGGATTCATGTTGAAGTCGCCGACCAAGACTGTACGGCGGTGTCCAATCTCTTCTTCCACTTCGCGGATTGTTGATGAAACGCGGTAACACTCGGCGCTCTGGCTCGCGTTGCTCCAATGCAGCTTGCTTGGGTGGTGAAGTGCCGCAAGGAGTATTTCGTCACGGCCCGGCAGTCTCAGTTGGCGAATGGTCAGCCTACTATCGTCGAATCGTTTCTGAAGGTACTCGCTTGAGAACCTGGTATAGATCACTATCTTTTCACACTCGCTGTCCGTTAGGTGAAACATTGAACCTTGATTCTGATTTAACGTTTCTAACATCACAGATTGTGGGATTTCGCATTCCGCCAATATCAGGACATCGACCTGATGAATCTCGGCCAACTCGCTAACAAGCGCTTCAACCGGACTCTTGTTGAGATTCCAGAACAGGAACGTGGTCATAGTCGAGGAGACGTAAAAGTTGATATGTGTTCCCAGGAAGAGTGCTGCTCAAAATCAGACTACAAGCTCCGCCATCGTACGCATAGCTTCCAGACTATTAGCCGCGCATATCAGCGTAGTCACTCCCGCTTCGCGCCACTCGGCGACGCGGTCGCGAATACGCTCGCGAGGACCGCACAGCGCGATCTCATCAACCAGTTCGTCAGGCACGGCGGCGATGGCTTCGTTACGTCTGCCGGCCAGATAGTAATCCTGGATCGTCTTCGCGGCGTCCTCATAACCGTAACGGCACGCGAGGTCGTTGTAGAAATTCTTTCCGCGAGCACCCATCCCGCCGACATACAGCGCCAGGTTTGGTTTGACGTGCATGCGGCAAGCCTCGACGTCATCGCCAACGACGACGCTGACCGTGGGTGCGATGTCGAAATCAGAGAGCGTGCGGCCATCACTCCGTCGCGCGAAGCCTTCATCAAGCGATTTGCGAAACACGCTCACTCGGCGAGGCGAGAAGAACACCGGAAGCCAGCCGTCGGCGATCTCACCGGCAAGCGCCACATTCTTAGGCCCGATCGCCGCGACATAGATTGGAATGCTCGAGCGCAGCGGATGCACGATCAGCTTCAACGGCTTGCCCAGCCCCGTTCCACCGTGCACCGGTATGTCGTAGTACTCGCCGTGATGCTCAAGCGGCTGCTCGCGTTTCAGGATCGCGCGAACGATTTCGACATATTCGCGAGTTCGCGTGAGAAGCTTGCCGTAAACGACGCCGTGCCAGCCTTCGACGACTTGCGGGCCCGAAGCTCCGATACCCAGCAGGAAACGGCCGCCGGTCAATAGATCAATCGTCGCGGCGGTCATTGCGGTCATCGCCGGAGTTCGCGCGGGCATCTGCATGATCGCGGTTCCGACATTGATTCGTTCAGTGTGCGCCGCAAGCCACACGAGCGGCGATACTGAATCCGAGCCATAAGCCTCCGCCGTCCATAGCGAATGATACCCGAGCCGCTCGGCTTCCTGGGCTATCGCTATGTTGTCCGAAGGGCCGGAACCCCAATAACCGAAATTCAGTCCGAGTCGCATTTCCGTGTTGTCTCCCGTCTGGATTCGCAGTATATTCGCCCAGACAATAGCCGAAGTCCACTCTCACTGTCACGTCGAAGAGGTCTTTGCAATTATTCAGACCCGCTTCCGTCCCCACGGAAGAAAGTCTCTGTTGAACCAACGGACTTCATGCGAAGTGACTGTTCGATAAACCGGCGATGAGGAGTACATAATGAACAGATCGCAGAGCTCAAGATCATTCGCGCTTGTTCTGGTATTCAGTTTGGCATCGGCGTCTACACTCAACGCGAGGGCCTTCATAGGGGTTGAACGACAATACTCGTCACGCGCATTCGCTTCTGGAAACCGCCACGATAGACAACAGCGAACCATTAGCGTCGAGGGTCAGACCGCATTAGCGGAGCAGCCGGCTCGCCGGCGAGACATAAACAAATCGTGGCTGCTTCGTCCCGAGGTATTTGATAGTTTATCGGCGACCGGCAGGCGCACAGCCCTCAAGCTCAATGGCCTTCTTCGAAAAGAGCGACGAGTGAGAGGACCGATTGTCCAATCCGGCTTTGCTGAACAGGCGACACCCGGGGACAACATTCGTGTAAACGATCCGAGCATGGATGACTTCGGCGCGACCAACAGCGAAACCAGCATAGCCGTGAATGGCCCAAACGTAATCGTCACCTTCAACGATGCATCGTTTTTCGATGTGGCCGGCTACTCCTTCTCGACAGACGGCGGGAATACGTTCACCCACAAGCGGCTGCCAACCCCGGACAAGGGTTTTGGAGATTCGCTCGGCGACGGCGTCGCGGCCTTCGGCCCCAAAGGAGAGATTTACTACAGCACGATCGCCGACGATCGCGACTCTGTTGTTTTTATCGGCGTCGCGAAGTCCACCGACAACGGCGCCACCTTTTCACAGGTTGTCGATGCAAGCACATCCGCAAGCAACGATACTGATTTTCAGGACAAGGAATGGATTGCGGTAGATCGAGGCGCGGCTTCGCCGTTCAAGGGAAACGTATACGCAACGTGGACCGATTTCACTCAGTCCAACGGCAGCTTCATAAGGTGTTCGCGATCAACGGACGAAGGTGCGAGTTTCCGGAGATCCGTCATCCTCTCGCCACAGGACGGGAGCCAGAGCGTTCAGGGCTCGATGCCCGCGGTAGCTCCCAACGGCGACGTCTATATCGCGTACGCCGATCGTCATTTCAATTCGGGGGGCGGCATCAGCATCGTGAAATCAACCGATGGTGGAAGCACGTTCAGCGCGCCGAAGTCGGCGGCCACGCTGATCACCGTCGGCGCGGCAACCGGAGGGAACGACGTAAGAACTAACAGCTTTCCGTCAATTACAATCGACAAGAACGGCACGGTGCATGTCGTATACAACGCAACTGTCACCCAGAACGGCACCGATCGGGCGGACGTCTTCTACACACGCTCGACGAATGGCGGAACAACATTCAGCGCGCCTGTGAAACTCAACGATGACGGCACGCCGACAACGCAACTGTTCCCATCGATCGCGGCGGCCGCGGACGGTACGCTGGGCGTGAAGTGGTGGGACCGCCGAAATGATCCACTCAACGACAGTTTGACTGACGTCTATATGACGATCTCACGAGACGGCGGCGCGAGCTTCGAAAAGAACTTTCGAGTTACGAATCACAACTGGGTGTTTGGGCCGTCCGAGCTTGGAGACTATCACGGTGATTATGATGGCATCGCGGCCGACGGCAGCAACTTCTTTCTCTCGTGGAGTGACGAGCGCGGACTCGATCCTGATGCGTATTTCGCGCAGATCCCGATGAGCCGCGACGGCAATAGCCCGGATTTCAATATCTCGGCCCGCAAGCCATTCGCTTCGGTCAAAGCGGGGAACGCGGTGGACTTCGAATTCTCCACCAACAGCGCCGGAGTCGCGGGCAGCTTGACGTTGACGGCCCAGCCCGCGATCACGGGACTCCAGTACACCTTCGCAAACGCGTCGCTGAATGTCGGAGATGTTGCCCGCTTGACGGTGTCGGCCAGCGGCGCGGCCGAGGCGGGCACTTACATGATAAATGTCGCCGCGACGGGACAGGGCATCACGCGAAAGACGAACGTTCGGGTCGATGTTCTTGATGCCGCTCGCAACGTCGAAGCGCCGCGTCAAATCATACGCACTCCCGGATTCACTGATATACGGCAAGGGCTCAAGGAGGATTCCACCGGAACCATTCATCTGGCGTTCGACGACGACACGACCAATGTTCGCGGCAGCGATGTTTACTACTGCAAATCGATTGATGGCGGCACGACGTATTCGACGCCCCTCAAGGTCGCACCCGCCGCGTTGATATCTGGCTTTTCCACCCTCGCCCTCGATGCCGCGGGCAATCCATTTGTCGCGTGGACCGGCTTTACCGGGTCACCGGTCATTGGTGTCTTCCTTTCACGGTCAACGGATCACGGCGCCACTTTCCTGCCTCCCGTCGGAATATCTTCGGCGTCTCAAAGCGCGAATCTTGCGAACATAGCCGTGGATAAAAACGGCAACGTGATGACGACCTATCTGGATATCACTACCAACAGCCCAAGACTGTTCGCGGCGCGATCCACGAACGGCGGCGCAAGCTTTTCGACTCCCGTTCAAATTTCGCAGACGGGCGAAAGCATCAGCGTAATAGGCGGGCCGGTTGCTTTTGACTCAGCCGGCGCAGCTTACGTGGTATACAGCAATCTGACTCCCTCGGTGCCGACGATCAACATGACGAAGGCTACGGATGGACAACGCTTCGCGACTCGCACGATCATTTCCGATTCCGAGGTGGCCGCGTTTGCTCCGAACCTGGCAATAGATTCCAGTGATAACCTGTACGTCACTTTCTACAACCGCGGGTTCGTCCCGCCCTTCTTCAGCCGAGAGGTGATGCTGATCAGATCCACCGATCGCGGCAATTCGTTCCGGCCACAGATCGACGCATCGAACAATTTCGGCGAGTCCACAATACCTTTTGTAATTCTCGGTAAGAGCGGCGAAGTAAATCTCGTATGGCAAGACACGGATGAGAACGATCAGAGCGACGTGTTTGTCGCGCGCTCGACGGATGGAGGCATTGTCTTCACTGAGCCTGTAAACCTCTCGGCGAATCACGGGGTGTCATTCGAGGCGACGGGTACCGCAAGCGCGAACGGAGATTTGGTTCTTGCCTGGGCGGATGATTCCCCGGCCAACCCTGATTTGTTCAGCGTTGCGCTTGCGGGACTGGCCGCGCCGGCTCCCGACTTCGCCCTGGTGTTCAATCCTACGGAGATCGACGCCCCGCGCGGATCGAGCGTCACGATCAACGCCTTCATAAGCCGCCCCGGTGGCTTTGCGGGCAACGTGACTGTTACGGCGCCGGATGTGAGTTCGCTCAAGATAAAGGTGAAAGGCGGGGACACGAAATCAACAACCGGCGAGTTCGTGTCATTCAAATTCAAATTAAAGGGCGGCGGTCCGACGGGTGTTCAACGGGTTACGTTCACAGCACGCGATGACGCGGGCCGAGTGAGGAATGGCGTGCTCACTTTGTTCATTTTTTAGAGTCCGGGAGATCTTACGTAATCGACCGGCCCATAGATGAAACGAGAGCTCTAACCGAGATGGTCGGAGGCCGCCCCTACTTGAAGCGTGAAGGAGGAGGTGAGGATGAACCCGAGGCTACGCTTGGCGGTGCAATTGATTTACTCAAATCTTCACCGCAACATAAGGCTTGAGGAGATCGCAGAAGAAGCCGGACTAAGACACTCACGGTTGGGTGAGTTGTTCAGAGTTGAAGTGGGCATGCCACCACTGAAGTATCATAGATTGCTAAGACTGGAGAGGGCGCGTGAACTCCTGGGAAAAACCAACTGGACGGTCGACCGGATCAGGCTCGAGCTTGGCTACGATCACACTCGCTTTTATAGAGACTTTAAGACTCGTTTCGAACTCACCCCAAGTCAGTACAGAGCGCACCCGGATACGAATGCTCCGAGCCCGCCGCAAACCGATTTAGTCGGCAAAACCGCCTCTAAACCGGAATAATAGCCACTAGTTTTCCGTTGACGCTGAAGCTGTGATGCAGCATACTGCGGCTACTCGAAAAGTGAAATCACGTTAGACTGGAGGTCCAAATCCATGTCAAAACAAATCAGGCGCAGTTTAGATGAAAACGCACGGTTTGATCGCCGGCACAGTACTAATCTGCGAAGATCATTACTGTGCCTCGTGTTCGCGGTCATTGTGCTTTTCGCGGGCGCGCTCTCACCGGAGGTATCGCAAGGTGCCGGCGTTACGCCTCTTCGTCCCGCCCCGGTCCGCTACTATGATGAAGGGAGCGGATGTAATTTATCTTGTCCAGCTTCTGGATCACACTTAGTGTGGTTGAGTTGTAACTGTGCGATTTGCTGCTGGAACGATTTCCCCTATACGTGCAGCGATCAGACCTGTTGTCAGGGTTGTGAGTAGGTCGAGGTTCGCCACTCGTTTTGACTTCAATGGTGCTGGTCATGGGATGGAGGATCCGTCAATGCCGAGCCGGACACAAACTCACCTGAGGGGCGTTCGCGTATTGCTGGTCCGAATAAGCCTCAGCGTTTTGGCAGCCACTCCGTTGACCGAAGTAATCTCCGGGGCTGCGGTTCAGCAGCGCACGCAGACCCCGGCGAAACAACCCGCCGAGGCCCGTTCGAAGCAATCACAAGAGATAAGAGACAAAGCGGAGCTCAATAGCGCTGGGTCAACCCTAAGGCCGAACTCAGCGAAACTGACTGCTGAGGAAATCCTTGCGGAAGCCGAGCGCAAGAAACAACTCGGTACCTCTTTGCTCGAGGGAGTGCTTGCCGGCGCTTACCGAATTACTCCAGTTGAGTACAGTCTGTTGGTCCAGGTTGAAGCCGCCACGCTGCTTTGGGACTCTGATCGCGACCGCGCACATGCCGTTCTCAGAAAGGCTTGGGACGGTATTCGCGCGCTTCTGGAGGAAAAGAAGTCTGGGGATGAGCCGCCAACCCGGAAACAGCAGAAGTTGCGGTTCGCGGTGCTTCGCAGGATCGCCCGGTTGGATCCGGGTCTCCTGAATCAATTGGCCTCGGATTCGTCGACGGGCGAAACCAAGTCCGTTGCGGTTCTGGGTAAATGGACCGACGAAGCTAGGGCTATTATGTCTGTCGCCCAGGAGCAGGTGGATGCCAACCCCGCACTTGCCGCGCAACTGGCACAACGAAGCCTGCCTTTCGGCTTGGTAGATTGGGTGCCTTTCCTAAACAAATTGAGCGAGCGGGATAGTATCCTGGCGGAGCAAGTGGCCTCCACGGTCATGACCCAATATGCCAGCGGCTCAGTTTCCCCGGTAGAACTGCTGCGCCTCGACCGTTTTGCACTCGACCCCGATCGGTCGCCCCAGCTTCGGGAACAATTCTTTCAGTCGCTTGCAGTTCGGTGCGCGCAGGGTCTGCGTCCGGATTCCTCTATCGAAGCTCTCCGAGCCGGATCACTGACAGCTCAGAGGGCGCTCGGTATTGCGACCGGCCCGCGATGGCCGGTTAGGTTTCAAGAGATTGTCTCTCAATATGAGTCTTTCCTGAGTTCTCGGTCCGCTGCCCCGGCTCAGGCGCCGGAAACCAAGTTCGTTGACATGTCAATGATGAGCGCGACGAAAGCGGGTGATACTGTTGAAATTGAGGAACGCTCCCAACGCGTGCAAAGAATGAATGACGCGAAAGGACGCGACAAGGAATATCAAAGATTAGCTGCAAGCGCCGCGAGCAACGAGAACCTATCGCTGGCCGAAGACCTGATGTCGAAGATAGAAGGCGACGAGACTCGCAAGGGAACCAGCGTTAGCGTATATGGGCCACTGATTCGTAAAGAGCTCAGCCAAGGCGACTGGACGAAAGCGCAGTACTACGCGCTAAGAATATCTCACCCGCTTGGCCGAACGCTTGTCCTGGACATAATCGGCCAGATGATTTTGCGATCCGGCAAGGCTAAACGAGAAGAAGCCAACGAGGTCTATGACACCGCAATGGCGAAACTCGAGCACGACGGGATAACAGAAGATGTGGCGAAGGGATTCCTGGTTCTGGCTAAGTCACTGGGCACGATAGATCCAGAGCGCAGCCTTGAAGCAGTCAACTCCGCGATATTTGTGCTCAACAAGGTGACGAAAAGCGCGGATTGGCTGGCGGATTCGGAAACCAGCTCGGCACTTGCTTCGTGGGTCAGTTTGCCGATCCCAACGGTTCGTTATGACGAAGTTCTCGACCTTACTGAGATGGTCGGCCCTCTGTTCAAAGAGATGGCTAGGCGCGACCTGAAGAGCGCCGAGTCGACAGCATACAAATTGTCTCATCCCGGATTGAGCTCACTGGCTGAGCTCGGTATCGTCAGTGAACTCAAGAAGGAACTGCGCGATTCAAGACCTGCGCTCGGTCAGGTGAGCAGCAAGAAGCCCGCGACTAAATAATAGCCGGCATTCACACCATACCGGGCTCGCGATCAACCGAGAGTTCCTCGGCGCCGCGCGCGTCCTTAAACGACAAGGCAAAGAATGCCGAGATCACCGCTGCGAACACGCACGGGATCCACCAGAAGGTCCGCCAATTCGTGACTCCGTTCGCCGTCACCGCGTCGCCGACCTTCCCGGAGACGATTGAGCCAAGCCCGATGCCGACGCCATAAGTAATCAACGCTATGAATCCTTGCGCGCTTGCGCGAATCTCGCGCGGCGCCTTCTTGTCTACATAGATTTGTCCGGTTACAAAGAAGAAGTCATAGCAGACGCCGTGCAGCAGTATGCCGATGTAGATCATCCACGCCCCGGACTCAAGGTTGCCATTCGCGAACAGCGCATAACGCGCCGCCCAGGCCAGCATTCCTACAAGCAGCATCTTCTTCACGCCGAGACGCACGAAGAAAAACGGCATCAGAACCATGAAGATGACTTCCGACATTTGTCCCATACTCTGCTTGGCCGCCGCGTCCGGCATCTTCAAATAGTTCAGGAAAGGATTCGTGAAGTTGTAATAAAAGGCCAGCGGGATCGAGATCAGCAACGAGCACAGCACGAAGACAAAGAATGATCTCTCCTTCATTAACCTCAGCGCCTTGAGGCCCAGCACTTCACCGGCGCTGACCTTCCTGCCCACGTTTTGCGGGGGAGTGTTCGGCAGCGTGAACGAATAGATGCTCATCACAATCGAAGCAATCGCAGCCATCTTCATCGGCATTACGCCCGCCTCGACATCGGCGTAGAACCTGGCAAGTATGAATGAGATGCTCAGGCCGGCTGCGATCCAGCCAATGGTTCCCCAGACGCGGACTTTGGGAAATTGCTTACCGGGCTCTTCCATTTGATAAAATGAGATATTGTTCACTAAAGCCAGCGTTGGCATATAGCAGAGGTTGTAAAGCAGCAGACCGAAGATGAGCCAGCCGACCGTGGTGACTCCGGCGAACAGATAAAGAATGACGCCACCCACGAGATGCAATGCACCCATGATCTTCTGCGATGCAAAGTAACGGTCCGCGATCATGCCGATGAAAAAAGGAGAAACGATGGCGGCGATGTTGTTCATCAGGAAGGCGTAGCCGATTTGACTGTTTGTGAAGCCGATCCCTTTCCCCAGGTGCGTACCCAACGTCACAAACCAGGCGCCCCAGACAAAGAACTCGAGGAACATCATCACGCTCAATCGCAGGTAGATTCGAGAATTCATTCGGTCTCCCAATCCATTCTGTTTGTAGTCCGGGCTTCAGCCGGAAGTTTGTATCTTACCCAGCCAGCCTTAAAGCAAGCTTACAAACTTCCGCCTGAAGGCCGGACTACGAACAGCCGTTCAGAGATTTCCCTTCTTGTACTGATCCGCAATGTACTCGCACGCCCGAACCGTCAGGGCCATCATCGTCAGCGTGGGGTTCTGGCAACCGATCGACACAAAGCACGCGCCGTCGGTCACGAACAGGTTCTTCACATCCCAGCTCTGATTGAAGCGATTCAATATTGAAGTCTTGCGATCGTTGCCCATTCGCGCGGTGCCAACCTCGTGAATGCACAAACCCGGCGCGGCCAGAAATCCATTCGCATAAGTCGTCTCGAACCCGGCTTCGTGAACCATTTCCTTCAAGCTCTCCAGCGCGTCCACAGCCATCGCTTTTTCGTTGTCGCCGTGCGTGCAATCGATGTGAGCAATCGGAATTCCCCACGCGTCTTTCTTGTCTTTGTTGATCGTCACCCGATTATCTTTTCGCGCGAGCATCTCTCCCCACATTCCGATCCAGAACGGCGCGGGATCTTTCGCCTCGCGGACCATCTTCTTGAAGTCGGAGCCGAAGCCGGGAATCTGCCGCATCGTCGTCGGTAACATGCCACGTTGAACACCACCCTGCATCCCGTAGCCGCGAATGAAATTCGGATGGCGCTCGTTGACGTTTCTGAATTTGGGTATGTAGATGCCGTTCGCGCGGCCGTCGTCGTAGTTATACGGAAAATCCGAAACGGCGGGCACCAGTCCGCCGACACCGACTTGAAAAATATGGTCCATCAAATACTGCCCGAGCACGCCCGATGAATTCCCAAGCCCCGAAGGATGCTGCCGCGTCGCGCTATTAAACAACAATCGCGTTGATTCAATAGTCGACGCGCACAACACGACTACTTTGCCGAAGACTTCAAACGCCTTCTTCGTTAGCTGATCGATGCAAGCAACTCCCTTCGCCTTCCCGGTTTTTGTGTCGACGATGACGTGACTCGCAACTGCGTTTGGCCTCAGTGTGAAGCGGCCGGTCTTCGACGCCGCTGGGAGCGTCGAACCGGGGCTGCTGAAATATGAAGACGTCGTACACCCGCGATCGCAGTGCCCGCAGTAATGACAAGCCGCGCGTCCGTTGTGACGCCGGGTGAGAATCGCCGCGCGGCCGATCGTCACCTTGCGATCCTTCCAGCGGCGCTCGACTCCTCGTTTGAGCAGCCGCTCGCCGCAGGTCATCTTCATCGCCGGGAGAAATTTTCCGTCGGGCAGGTTGGCCACGTTTTCATAAGAGCCGCTCACGCCGATGAACTCTTCGACCTTGTCATAGTAAGGCGCAAGCTCGGCGTACGAGATCGGCCAGTCATCGCCGTAGCCGTCCCGGCTCGCTGCTTTTAGTTCGTAATCAGACAGCCGGTATGTCTGCCGTCCCCATGTGATCGTGCGCCCGCCGACCTGACGCCCACGAATCCAGTCAAACGGCTTGCGATCCGCGGTGGTGTAGGGATTGTCTACGTCGTCGACGAAGAACTGCCGCCCGTACTCGTTACACGCGTAACATTTTGATTGAACTTCCTGGCGTTCGCGAAAGAGCGTTCGGCTACCGACCGTGCCGCGATACTTTACTTCGTAAGGCCAGGTGTGTTCGTTGAAGTCACGGTCGGGATCGAGCTTGCGCCCCGCTTCGAGCACGATGACTCGCATGCCTTTTTCGCAGAGTTCCTTTGCGGCCCACCCCCCGGTCGCGCCCGAGCCGACAACGATCGCGTCGTAGATTTCTTGTTCTGCCATTGTTTAACCGTCTCTTCGCCAGGGGTGGCCGCGCGTCTCCCTGATCAAATTCTTTGCTCGTCGATTGCTGCTCGTGCGAGCCCAGGTATGTCCGCCGTTGTTGGTTATCGCGAAGCCATAATTCGCAGCAATCCATCCGCGGTTAGCATCTACAAACTCCACGTGAGTAGCTCTCCCATAAAATCCGTTGCCGGTATTGATCTTGATTTCTTTCCAGCTCTTCCCGCCGTCTCGGCTGTTTAAGAACAAGTCTCCGACGACCCAGATGTTATCTCGTGAGGCAGCCCATAGATCGAAGAGCCACGTCCATTTGAGTCGTTTCCTCAATCGAACTCTGCGCCAGTTTTTACCCCCGTCGTTTGAGCGGTAAATCTGCGCTTCGCGCCAGAAATTGACCTTATTGCCGTAGTGCAGCCGCTGCCCGATAAAGAACCCATCTCGCACGTCCAGGAATCGGAACGACCTTATGTCGAGTTTATCGCGCTCAAATTTGCTCCAATGTTGGCCGCCATCGGTCGTATGAAGCAACGACCCGTCCTCGAGGATCCAGCCGTCTTCTCGAGATAGTGGTTGAATTCGATCTATGAAGGTTTGCGATCTCCGCAATCCTGAAACTTCGCGCATTACACTTGTTTGCGAATGCCTGATATGGACCCAGCTCGTACCACCGTCTTCTGTCTTCCAGAGACTGTGGTCCCTCGCCGCCCATCCAAAGTCGTCGTCTAGGAATTCAACAATTTTGAACCGAGCGGTTGAGCGGCGGCCCGTCTGACTCAGCTTCTCAACAGGGTCCGCGTTCGCTTTCAAACCGCTTAACAAACTCATAACAAGCACAACAGTAGCGGTAAAGAGATGCTTTCGAGATTGCTGCAGTAAGGCCACCATAGCTAGGCAAGAGTGAGCTTCAAAACCTCTCTCAATGTTTCCTCGGCCGCTCCCGACGGCTTGAATTCCAACCCGACAAATCCTTGATATCCCGTCGCTGCAATCGCTCGAAACACATTCGCGTAGTTGATCTCACCCGTGCCCGGCTCGTGACGCCCCGGAACGTCGGCCACGTGAAAGTGCGCGATCTTTGAGACGTTCCTGGTGATGTCCTGAATCACGTTCCCTTCCATGATCTGGTGATGATAGATGTCGAACAACATCTTCACCGCCGGACTGCCAACCTCGTCGAGTATCTCGAATCCTTCTTTCGCCGTTTGAAGATAGTATCCCGGATGATCGACCTTCGTGTTCAGCGGCTCGAGCACGAGCGTCCGTTGAGCCTGCTCGGCGAATGGCGCGGCGGCTTTCAAAGCGGCGACGTAATGCGCGTGTTGCTCCGCGCGAGGAATGCGTTTGTCCTCGAAGCCGGTCGTGACGATCAGGGTCTTCGAACCCAGGCGTTTGGCGGCCCCGAGCGAGGCTTGAATCTCGGAGACAAAAGTCTTGCGAGCCTCTTCAGTGAACAGCGGCTTCCAACCCGAGCCCATGATCGTCGCGATCTCGAGCCCGAGTTCATTCTTCTTTCGAATTATCGCGTCTACATCTTTGTTCTTCCAATCCCAGAATTCAAAAGCGGGATAGCCCAACCGCTTCACTCGTTCCATGCGTTCGAGGAACGGGACCTCGGTCATGATCATGTCAATGCAGACTGACAGCCTGACCGGGTCAGATTTGGATTGAAGAAACGAGCTGGTCATCTTTGGTACGGCTGCAAGGTACGCCGAGGCGCTCGCAGCTTGCTTCAAAAAGTGCCTACGTTTGAGCATGGCCGGTCTTGTTCGTAGTCCTACCTTCAGGCGGAAGTTTGTATCTTCCGGAAGCGGCGCCAATAACCAGCATACAAACTTCCGCCTGACTGAAGGCCGGACTACAAACTTCTCCCTTTACGATAGCGCGCGCTTCATATACTCGAATGCCGTTCGAGTTCCTTCGATCGGGTTTGCCGTCTCGGGTTCGTATTCGATGTTGGCCACGTACTTGAATCGGATCTTCTTCAGCAGCTTCATCGTCTCGGTGATCGGAGTCGTGCCCTCACCAAACCGCCGCTGAGTGTGATCGGCGTCTTTATCCCGATCCTTTATGTGCAAGCTCACGATGCGCGGGTGATGATCGCGTATGAACGACACCGGATCGTACCCCGCCGCGTAGAAGTGCCCGATGTCCAGATTGATGCTCAGGTAATCTGAAGAGCCCTTCAGGGCGGTCATGAAATCGTCGGGGGTTTCGAACTCCTGACTTCGATCGCCTTTGAATCCTGCGTAACCGAACCAGTGATTGTGAAGCCCGAGTTTGATCTTGTATTTATGGCACCACTCGCTGAGCCGCGGAACTATGGGCTTCTTCACCGACGCGGTCATGACTTTCGTGCCCAACAGCAGAGCGCCGTTGAAGCCTCGATCCAGATATTCGTCCGTCGAGTTTGCCGGAAAGTTCACGCAGTAAGCGCCGACCTTGATTCCGGCGTCGTCGAACTTTTTCCTGATCGCCTTGAAATCGGCTTCCGAAGCCTTATCTGGCTTGAGGTGCCCATCCCAGAGCTCGACGTTGCTCAAGCCGATTGAGGTCATCGCCTCGATCATCTTGTCTACACCGAAGGCGCGAAAGGTGTAGCTTTGCACGCCGACCTGAATGCCGCCGAAGGCGGAAGGCTTCATTTTGTCATCCGATGATCCGAGCGCCATACCTGCAAATGCTCCCGTCAAACCTGCGGCGAACTGCCTTCGATTAATCTGGTCCACGATGTGATCCCCCGCGTGACATAGTTGCCTGGCTCGTCGTGGGCCGCATCATATTTCAAGAGCGTGCAAAGCGCAAAGTGTAAAGCGACAACCGCGAGTGCGCTTTGCCCTTTGCGGTTTCGCTGTGATAGCTTCTCGCGCGTCAGAGAATAATCCAGTCGGGAGACAGCAGTGGCGAAGCAGAGGATTTACGACGCGATCATCATCGGCTCGGGCGCCTCGGGAGGCATGGCCGCGAAGGAATTGACCGAGCGCGGAATGGAAGTGCTGGTGCTCGAAGCCGGTCCACCGGTGAATCCCGAGCGCGACCTCAGCTCGCATCGCTGGCCTTACGAATCGATGTATCGAGGCTTCGGTCCGCCGGGCTGGAAGGACCAGGATCAATGGATGCAAGCCACGGCCGGCGAATTCAGCCGCCACTTCTATGTCAAGGACAGCGAGAACCCTTACACAACTGATCCCGGCAAACCTTTTTTGTGGGTGCGAGCGAGAATCGTCGGCGGCAAGACGCTTCACTGGGGACGAATGTCGTATCGGCTTTCCGATCTCGATTTCAAAGCAAAGACCCACGACGGATTCGGCGACGACTGGCCAATAAGCTACGCCGAGCTTGCGCCGTATTACGACAAAGCCGAAGAGTTCATTGGCGTGAGCGGGAATCGCGACGGCTTGCCGAACCTGCCCGATGGGAACTTCATGCCCGCGATGAAGCTCAACTGCGGCGAGCAGCTTCTTCGCAAGGGGGCTGAGAAAACAGGGCGTCACGGGATCTCGATGAGACTCGCGATGCTGACGGGTTCGCCAAAGCCGTGGATGAAGAAGCGCGCGCGTTGTCACTACTGTGGCAACTGCGGCGATGGTTGCGACGTCGGAGCGATGTTCAACTCGCTCAGTTCGACCTTGCCTGTGGCCGAAGCCACCGGACGAATGACCCTCAGACCAAATTCAGTAGTCAGACAAATCACCGTCGATCCGAATACAGGCAAAGCGAAAGGCGTCGCGTTCGTCGATCGAGTGACCCGCGTGGAATACGAGGCGCTCGGAAAGATCATCGTGCTCGGGGCATCGACGCTTGAGTCGACGAGGATCCTTTTCAACTCGAAATCGCGACAGCATCCAAACGGGCTCGGAAATTCTTCAGGCTCGATGGGTCACTACCTGATGGACCATTTTGGTGGGATCGGCGCGAGCGGTTACTTCAATGTGCTTGCGGGGCGCGACCCGGTTAACGAGGACGGGAAAACCTCGGGCCTGCTTGTGCCGCGCTTCAGAAACATCAGTAAAGAAACAAAGCAGCAGCGATTCGTTCGAGGCTACGGATTCGAATGCGGGTCGGGATCGAGGATGTATCCCGCGTTTGTAAAGAACGCGTCGATGACTCCGGGATTCGGATCGGAGTTCAAGAAACAAGTGCGCCACTACTACACGACGCCTGTCAGCATGACTACGCGTGCCGAGATGCTTGCGCGGTTTGAGAACCATGCCGAGATCGATCCCGATGGAGTCGTCGACACATGGGGCATACCGGTTCTGAAGATTCACATTCAGTATTCGGACAACGAACGTGAGATGGCTCGCGACGCCGCGCAGACGAGTGAAGAGATTCTCCGCGCGGCCGGCGCTGAGGTTATCTCGACAGGCGGACGAATGACTGCGCCGGGCCGGATCATTCACGAGCTTGGCACAGCGCGGATGGGCAACGATAAGAAAACCTCAGTGCTCAACAAATTCAATCAGGCCTGGGACGTGAAGAATCTGTTTGTCATCGACGGCGCGTGCTTTGTGACAAGCGCGAATCAGAATCCGACGCTTACGATTCTGGCGCTCACGATGCGGGCCTCTGAGTACCTGGCCCACGAGTATAAGAGAGGGAACCTTTGATTGCGGATTGGCGATTGCGGATTGCTGAATCTGCTTCCTTCAGCACGCGGCTCTGAGCTCTATATCCGCATTCCGAAATCCGAAATCCGCAATTTGGAGAGGCTGATGTTATTCAGGCAATCAGAAAAAAAAGAGAGCGACCAAGGCTTGATAAAGCTTCCTACCAGAGAACCGCGGATTCATTCGATCCCCGCGCGCGCTAGAGGCCGGCGTTTCGACGGGAGCTTTAGTGCCGGTGCAACGAACTACGAAGTGAGTTATGCGCCGTCGAAGCTTTCGATTGCCGGCGGAAGACTTCAGTTTGAAGGCCGCCTGACCGTGAAAGATTCGCGAGGCCAGTCGCGCGTGCGTGATCGAGTGCGCGGGACGCTCGTTGGAACTCAGGGAGGAATCGGCACGCCTCCATCGCGCCCCGGGAATCCAACCAGCAGCGCCACCGCATCCTCGGACCTTCCCGATGTTGAGAGCACCGGCGCGTCATCGTTTTGTGGTGTGATGTACATTCACTTTGAACCGCTCAGCGGAAAGGCGCTCAAAGTCCCCGCCGACATGACTCGTGTTCAGTTAAACGCGCGATTTGCGCCCGTCGATGAAGTGGAGCGGACGCTTCAGGCGATCTACAGTTCGGCGGTGAACGCGCTGTTTGGAAAACCGCCGAGCACCCCTGCCGCGCAATCGGCGGTCACCGAGCTAAACGACATCCTTGCGCGAAGCTGAGATTCGGCGGCGTCGAGCGCGGCGCGCGGCAATCCTAAAAAGATGGCTGTCTTGCGACCTCAAAAAAACGAATGCTAGAATGCTCGCGGATTGAGGCGAGACAAGTGGCGGCGTAGCTCAGGTGGTTAGAGCGTGGGATTCATAACCCCAAGGTCGGAGGTTCAAGTCCTCCCGCCGCTACCATCGCATTGCCACACGATTACCAATCCTGGAATTCAAATCTTGCAATCGCGATGCTCGACCCCTTGACTCATGTCGAGACCTCGTTTGATACGCATAAGCGCGTACTGTCAATTGACCTGCTAATTGCCCGATGATACTTTGGCAATGAGCGAAGTGGGACGATTGTGATCGCCTGATCTTCAAAGGTGAATCATGAGATCAATCCTGTTGAGAAGATTCGCGATGTTGCTCGCGATCATTGGGATAGTTATCGGATCATTGCTGCCGGCTTATGCGATAGCGCAGGGGCGCGGACACGGACGCGGGTTAAGCAAGAAATCCGGTAAGTTCATAAATGGTCATGACGCTCGGGACGGACGCTGGGATGGCCGCGGTCCTCGACCGAAGTTCGGCGTGTGGAAATCACGCCGTCGTGGCCGCCACAGGGCGCGCTTGATTCGAATCAATAAGAGAAATCATTCCCGCGTCATTCGATGACGCGACTCGCGTTCTGGGTCGGACAACCCCGGCCGTCTGCACTGAGGATCTCCGACTGCGCACTCAAGCCTGAGGCTGATTCCATACTAATCGACCTGCTTCCCTTGCTCACGTGTCCAATTCTGCCTCCCGCACGAGGCGCCGCAATACAAGCGATCCAGCCTCACAGAATGTTTTGAATTGACGCTCCTCCCGAATCCGTCCTATTGGTAGGAGAGAAGTTGTGATAGAAATCGCTCAGTGGTAGACTACCGCGCGGCTGCCGTAAAGACCCAGGGCTCGTTGGGCCGGTCTGCGGGGCATTTGCTTAAGCCCGGATCCTCACCACCGATTGCGCAACACATATAGAGTTAGCGCTTTATGGCTTTCTCGTAAGTGGGAAAGAACCCGTCGGAACACATCAAGATATGCTGTATACGCTATAACGAAATGCTGGCTGAATATCTTAGTCCTCACGCGCCAGTCGTTTTGAATTGGAGGCGCTATGAATGAACCTCGAATTCTCGTGCTCGATATTGAACCTTCCAGCGACGCGGCAAAAACTCTTCAGAAGCTACTCGAGCAGTCCCTTCCGGATCACGCTCGAGTAATGCGAGCCGTCGCCGCAACGGATATTGACTTTAGGGAAGACTATCGAACTCAGGCCGAAGGATTCCTGAACGATTTCAAACCGGATCTGGTCGTCGTGTCGTTAACGAGGGAAGCAAGCACCGGTGCTCTGATCGTGTCAGGCATTCGCCGGCATTCTCCCGGGTTGCCGATCATGGTGGCGGGGGACGTTGAGCATCCGGATGCAATGCTGTCTCTGTTGCGACAAGGCGCCGTGGATTTTATTACGCCGCCGTACCGGGCCGCCGATATCGTGCCTCGCGTCCGAAGATTGGTGGAAAGCGCACCGGAATCCTCGGCCAGGAAGATCAAGGCGACCCTCGGGCTTCGAAATATGGTGGGCCGCAATCAATCGTTCGTAGCGGAAATCGGCAAAATCCCCGTTATCGCTCGCTGCGACGCGACCGTGCTGATAACCGGCGAAACAGGGACAGGCAAGGAACTCTGCGCCCGCGCCATTCACTATCTGAGTGCCCGAGCGAAACAGCCTTTCATCCCTATAAACTGTGGAGCTATCCCGGCCGACCTTGCTGAGAATGAGTTTTTTGGCCACGAGCGCGGCGCCTACACTGGCGCGGCATCGTCACACGCGGGGCTGATCGAAGAAGCAAACTGCGGCACGCTCTTTCTGGATGAGATCGACTGCCTGTCGCTGCTCACTCAAGTAAAGCTTTTGCGATTTCTCCAGGACAAGGAATATCGGCCGCTGGGTTCTTCGCGAGCGCGCACAGCCGACGTCAGGATAATCGCCGCTTCAAACACCGACATCGAAGAATCGGTAAGGCAGGGACGCCTGCGTCAGGATCTTTATTACAGATTGCACGTCGTACCGCTCGCGCTGCTCCCGTTGCGTGAGAGGTCCGATGACATTCCGCTGCTTGCAGATCATTTTCTTGGCATCCATGCTAGCGCACTCGAGAAGCGCGTCACCGGCATTTCAACCGATGCGCTGTCGAAGCTGATGCTCTATCAGTGGCCGGGAAATATTCGCGAATTGGAGCACGTTATCGAACGAGCGGTGGTCATGTGCGAAGGCCCGGTGCTGATGGAAACCGATATCACCCTGTCGCAATCTCAGCAGGCCGACTCACACTGCTCATTTCAGGAAGGCAAGGCAAGGGCCGTCTCGCAGTTCGAGAGAAACTACATCAAAGGGTTGCTGATCACATATCGCGGCAACATCACGCGCGCCGCCAAGGCCGCAAGCAAGAATCGGCGAGCCTTCTTCGAGTTGATCCGAAAACACCGAATCGATGTCAGCAGGTTCAGGCAAGGTACAACACAGTGAATTCAATTGCTTCCGGACTTCCGTTCCCTAAGGCAGTCCGAGTTGTTTTATGGTTCTGCGAAGGTCCTTTGGGAATGTGACCTTGCCTCCACCGTCGATTGAGATTATTCCGAGGGGGGCATAGCAATGCTCAACGCCACGTGGTGGCCTCGACAACGGATGTCCCGGAGCGCCAGGCCATTCCACATCACCCGTGGCGACACGCGCGGGTATAAGCCAGTAATCACCGGTGCGATAGAACGCTGGCTCACTTGAAGCTCCACCCGGAGCACGGGGCGCACCCGACCTGAAGCCCGACCCGTCCGCGCTGCCGGCGCCCGAGAACTGAATTTGTACTCCGTCCTCTAGCGTGAAAATCCAGTTCTTATCGTCGTCGCCCGTGGTTTCAACCACCGGAATTGCCTGTCCTCGCTGGTCCCATCTTCGCAGCAAAGGGTGTTTCGCGGGATCGGTTCCTACCAGAGAAGCGGGCGCCGTCTTAAGCGTCACCCGTAAGCCGTCAACGTCGATCTCCTTGATCTGCAGCAAAGGCTCCGCGCGATTCTGCAACACGTAATCGTCATCCACGATCTCGACCCAATCGTTCTGGTGCAAGCCGAATCGACTCTCGCGGCCGAGGTTTTGAAGCGAAACGATCTCACCCTGACGCTTTGTTATCGGGAAAATAACGGAGCCGTTCTCTCGCGACCACTTGAAGGTCGCGATTCTGGCAGCGTCTAAGTTTACATTCGGAGCATCGCCTGCGGGCCTCGCGACTCCCGGATGATGAATCTCGACGCGATAGAGTTGATTCTCAGCGCCGCGGTAGCGAGCGTCCGGCGAGATCAGGCACGGTTCATCGTCCGAGTCGGGCCGGATTGCGCGCGCGCGCAACTCGGCGGTACTCGCCGCGGCATCGCTGAGGAACTCACGAAATCGCTGGTATGCTTCCGGTTCGGCTACACTGAGCTTGCTCACGTCCGCGGTCTCGACGGGGCGGCACTTGATCTGCCAGACGAGTTGAGCCCGTGTCCCAGTATCCGGACCGCGCAACGCGACTTCGCGAATTCCGACCCTCTTTTCGTCTTCATCTTCATAGGCGGTGACGTGGCGTTCCCACACGTCCAGATATGCAAGATATTTCTTATTATTCTCGAGAGCATCCGGGCCGCCCGATTGACTCGCATACAATGCGCGGCCGTCGTTCTCACAAAGGATGCCCTCGACGTAATAGTGACCAAGTGCAACCTGGAAATCGCGCAGCAACTCTTTGTTGTCCTTGTCGGTCGCTACATCGAGCTTGAAGGCGTTGTCCGGCCCGCCGTGCGGTCCGATCAAATCGGCAGCCAGTCTTCGAAGGAAATAGCGGTGGATGTCGTTCATCTCATTGAAGTCGGAATCCACCTGCACGCGGCCTTGCTGTTCGAATACTCGCGTGTAGTGTTTTGCCGGATCGAAAGTCATTCGTGTGAAATCGCCCTTCATCGCTGCCTCCTGTCTCAATTAACAAAAATGATCCCGGCGTCGGTTCCCGCCGGAGTGTATTCGTCGAGCCGGGCTCGCAAATTTGCCAGCCGCTGCGGCTGATACAGATCGTGGAAGACACCCATCTCTGATTCGTCGCTGGCTCCGCGGGTGATCTCTTCCGCGCAGTCATCGGCAAGCTGGCAATAATCCGGACGCCCGTAGCGCTCGCTGTTGAAGCGAGGCTTCACCCGCGTTTCTTCCTGAGCTTTCTCCTCGCCTGTTTTGTCTTTCGCCGCGAGATCCGGCTGGCACTGATAACGTCGAGGAGTTCGCGAGCCAGGCGTCACATAACAGAATCGCATGCAGCCTTGCTGGCGCCGCGCAACTGTAACCTTACCGTCGAAGATCGAATCTTCCGCAAGATCGATCGAGTGAACCTGCACCTGTCCTATGATTGTCGAGCGCTCGATGGTCAAGCGTGCATGCGCCACGATGCACCCGGGCGCGCCTATAGCTTCGCTTTCGGAATCCGTCGCGTCCACGATGCTATCGCTTATGTGCAGGCAGATCGGATCAACGCGAAAGCCGTAGCCGATTCCGTGACAGCCAGACTCGGCGGCCGGTGACTTGGCCTTCGATTTTGATCCTCGGTATTCATCCTGGTGAGCCGAGTGCGTCAGCGGATGAACCTGAATTGATCCCAGTATGCTTTTTTCAATATCAACGCGCGCATTGGGGCACAGCAGTTCGAGATTCGGCTCCGCCGGCCGATGAGGCTTGCAGTGGCTGTCGATCGTCCAGCCCGGCACAAGCGTCGAATGCCTGATGTTCACTTTCGAGATTTCGCCTTCGATCGTCATGCTTCGACCGCTGACCAGCAAGCCATCGAGCGTAAACCGGCTGCCATGCTCACCTGAGATGCTGAGCGCATCCGGACTGTCGGTGTGCCAATCGAGCAGACGAAGCACCGGACGCTTTGCGTTGGCCGCCCTCAACTGCAGGCTTTGGTTTTTTTTCAGGTTGATGTTTATCTGCTCGACGTACACACCGCTGTCGACGATCTCGATGACCGCGTTCGGATTGGCCGCCGCGTCGTTCTTGCGCCACTGTCGAAGCGCGGCGTTGATGGTATGGTATTTCTCAACCGGCCCGACGCGATACAGCTTGTGCTTTTCCGGTTGCGACAGGGGCCTATCGTATTCGCCGCCGCCAATGTCCGCGCTGAAACCGTAATGATATGAAACCCACACGCCGTCCTTCGGGCAATGGCCCGCCGGGAACACGATTCTCCCGAGTACCGGGTCTACAGCGACTCGATCGTTTCGCGGCCGGTAATTCCAACCGCTCAGATCCGCGGGGATGATTCGATTCGCCGGGATTATTTCACGCTCCACGGCTTCGTCGGGATCGTGTCTTCGCCTGCGAACCCATATGCTGACGCTCTTGTGATCACCGTAATAGACATCCGAGGCGCGCGTCTTTGCAATATGATTCACAACCTTGCGCCATTCGAACGGGCGGCGGCGTATCGCGACCGGCAGGTTGATCTCGTGCGCGATTGTCGTCGGATCAGGCTCGCGAACCGCCTGTGTGAACAAGGGCGCGTCGTTTCCCAGCACGCTGAAAGTGAAACAGTCCGGCCCGATATCCTCCGCGCAATGCGCGCGGCCGAGCGTTATCGGATATGACTTGAGCCGGCAAACGAACAACCCGACGCTTGAAATGTTGTAACGGCCCGTCGCGCGATTCGAGGATATGCGCCGAACATCGACCGTGTGAGGAAGCTCCTCAAAGGCCGTGTCAATCGAGGCGAATTTCGATCCGGCTCGCACATCAACGAGTCCTCCACGATGTATGTGCGAGAGGTTTATGTTCTGTGAGCACCCGAGCAATCTGAAAAACTCGACCGCGCGTGCGTGCCACCCCGCGACGTCATACGCAAGCAATTCGAGCAGCGCCAGCGTGCCCTTGCGGCGCCGGTAGCGAATCGTATTCGCAAGCTCGCGGCGGGGAATCAAAATCTTGTTGCGCTCGCGGCCGGCGGCGGTCGCGGCGCTTGCGGCGCTTGCGGGCTCTCCCGCTTCGTGGACCTGCTGCCATCCGATCAGGTCGCCAATGTAAGGAACAACCCAATCATCGCAAGTCTCGATGAACCAATTCTCGTAGAGCCGGTCGATGTCTTCTTCGACCACATTGACTTGTTCTTCGACTACGCGCAGCAACGCCTGAAGCGGATATCCGCGTTCGGCGTCGCGCAGCCGGTAAATCGCAGGCAGCAGGTTGTACAGATGATCAGTGTTCATTTTTTTCAACAAGGTTGAGTATCAAGGTATCGGGCACCTCGGGCACCAGATACGCCAATTGCGCTGGACGGATGACACCGTCGCTCGAATTTGGCAGCTCTGGCAAATTCACTCGCACGCGTTGATCGGGTTTACCGGCGGTCACGATGTCCTGTGCAGCATCGATCAGCTCATTTGGAGTGCGAACGGTTCCGTCGTCGTTTCGTTCAGCAACACCGCCGAGCGCGTCTACGTCAACGTCGGCCACGCCCGCAACTGATTGCATCGCGCTGATGACTTCGCTGAGCAACACGTCCTGTCCAAGCTCGCGCGCCTCGAAGCTGAAAGTGTCGAGCATCTTTGCCCGAATCTTTGGCGCGACCTTTTCCCAAACGTAATCGGGAAGCAATCGCACGCCGGCGGCGACGACCAGCAAGCGCAACTCGCGCACCGCCACGCGAACCGGCATCGCCGGATCGCCAAATTGCGTGAGCGCGAGCCGCAGATTGCGCAACAGGTCGGAGGTTTCGTCGATTGGGGCGTCGCCCGCGCCGGCGATTGTGACGTGAACGATCTCGCTTTGTCCGTCCGAGAGCCTCGCGGCGAACGCCTTGCCAACTCCTCCGAACGTGCGTGAGAAGTCTCCGTAATCGCGAGTCGACACCAGTCGATCGAGCGCGAGCACCGCAAGCGGCGTGTTCTTGCGGGCCTGATCTCGGCTTTCTGGATCGGCGCCGCCGCTGGCTCGTTGAGGATTGATCACTTCCTTGACGCTGAGCGGCCGCGCCGCGAGCAAGGTAATTTTTCCTTCGGCGACATTGCCGGATTTCCCGATACCTTGCCTGTATTGTCCGCGAACGTTCTCGATCCCCGTTTGCAGCCGCGCGCCTTGCTTGCCGTTGCCAAAAACGGCGGTCGTCACTTCGGCGTCGCTGCGCTTCGTGACGAAGCGCCGGTCTGTCGATCGTAGCCCGAAGATCGATTCCGCTTCGTGCCACTCGACATCGTCGACGAAGATCCTGAGCGTGCTTTCGACTCCCGCGGGCGTCGGGGCGGAAACGTAAGTGAGCGGCGACTGCTTGAGCGAGAATTGCTGGAGGGGCTTGCTTCCGTCGCCGCTGCCAAGCACCTCCTTGCGCGACTCTCCGTGCGTGGCTTTGACTACGTTGGCGTAGATGGTCACTTTTCCGCGGACATAGCAGTACTCGAGATTCTTCGCCAGCCTGATTCGCGTATGGGCGGGATCACCGGGCAGCTTGATTCGCGGGCGCTTCGGATTACCGGTAATTCCGCTCTCGAAGTCGTGAAGCACTTCGGCAATCATTGCCAGCTCGCTTCCGTCAACCCCGGCAACCCGATTACCAAAGCCATCGTCGAGATCCGCGCGCTCGCCTGAAACGATGACCCAACGGCCCGACTTGAGCTCAGTGTAAATACCATCGAGCACAATCCATCCGCCGTTCTCATTGGTCGTGCAGACGGGTTCTTCGATGGGCTCTTCGGCAAGCGCGAGTTTCTCTGCCTGCGCATAGACGGCAGTCCGCCTGATTATTTGGAATTCATCAGACCGTGACTCGGAGTGCGCAAACTTGATCCACGGGGCAACCTCGGACCCTTCGGCATTTGTAAGCTCGATCCGGGTTGAGGGGGCCGCGAGTCCATAAGCATTCCTTGTAATGTTTGGTCGCACTATGCCTGCACGCGCAGTGAGCAGGCCAAACTCAGCCGGAAGAAGGATCCGGCTCTTCTCGAGGTTGATAGCGCTGGTGTCCACTACGACCCAACTGTCGGGGAGAATCTTATCGTGGCTTCCATCCAGATAGATCACACTTGCCACCTGGGACCCTGTTGTGTCTGTTGGATCGGGGTTAGAGAATTCCTCCGCGGCATGCACGTCGCCAGCGGTCCATTCGCTCAGTTCTATCTTTGTCTCTTTGGTCTTAGTGCTGTCGTCGGTCGTCTCTTTTATCGTGGAGCGGGGCTGTGCGTTGTGTCCGAAGGGCGCCGACCGGACACGAAACGCGAATACTTCGATTTGGCCGACTTTTGAAATCGGTGTATTGGCAAGGGCCACGGGAAATGAATTGAGAAGCGCTGGCTGGAAGACGCCAAGCGCCTGAACCCCAAGATCCGAATGCTCACCGAACGCCTTGTCGGCATCGCGATTTAGGAAATGGCTACTGGCGGGCGGTACCGAAGCTGTCTTCGTGAGTCCGTTGACTACTGAAGTCATCACTGTGGATTCGGCCGTCTCAGAACTCGCCGACTTCGCGCCCGCAATAATCATTGGAGGAACCCGGCCTCTGGACATAATCGCGCTTGCGGGCACGTTGTCCTCGGTCTCTTTCAAGGATGCTGCCGCGTCTTGGAGATCATCGGCGAGTTCGCGCAGGCGCTCTCTCAGCGCGGACTTGATGTTTCTGCGTGAGGCGATGCGCTCTATACCAGGCAAGGTTTCGCCAGTTATGAAGTCCGAAAGCTCGGCATCGGTCCTTCCGGCGGAGAGTTCGGAAGAGAGGGCCGTCAGATGGGGCTCCGCGGGCCCGGGCTCTTCGAATGCGGTGAGTCTCGCGTTCAACCGTTCCCCTGTTGTTATGACGAACCCTCGCGGTACCTTAATTCCTACTTGCCTCACCCACGGCCCGGTAATAATCACCTGCGTGCGATTGGCCGCAGCGTCAGCATTGACTTCGAGGGCTCGGCAAAATAAGGGTTCGCCGCTCATCACGAGTAGCAGGGGATCGTTTTGGCTCAAGCCGGTCGTGATGCCCTTGAGGTAGAGCTTGATTGGTTCGTGCGCTTTCGCGGTGTCGCTCATCCGAGCGACACTCTGCGGTTGTGTAACGCGGGGCACAAGCTTGTTCCAGCGTCCGCGCGCTTCAAACTTCTCGATGTTCTCGAAACTTTGAGGAAGCTCGCCCGGTCCCGGCACGCTCTGCGCGCGCACTTCATACGGCTCGATCACGACCTTCTCGTTATCTTCACACGTGAGCGCCAGCCACACGCTCGAGGCGACGCCCGGGCGCAAGCGATAACCAACCAGCCGCGCAAGCTCGATGATCGAGCGCCGCTCGATCGCGGTTCGCAGGTAACCTTCATTGGCGATCCGCTCCTGATAAAAGGTCAGCACGTCGGCGACCATCGCCCACGCATCGAGCAACGCGATTGACGGATCTTCCGCCTCGCGTGTGCTGAGCTTCAAGAGGGGACGGTACGTCTGACTATCGTGCTCGATTTCGATCGTCGACAGCCGCGCGAGCATCGATTCCAAAAACGCCCCGTGAGTTCCGGCGCGATACGCGAGCGAATTCAGGCCCGGCCGATTCGCCTCCGAAACCGGAGTCACCACCTCGACGCCTTCGCAGCAGCCGCACGGAACCTTGCTGCTCCCGCATCCACATTGCCTGTGTGCGATCATCTGCCGCCTCCCATCGTCATGGTGAAGGTCCCGTTTTCAGGCAAGCTCGGATCGTTGTCTACCTGCGCGACCTCGAGCGGTCCAAGCGGAAGCAGGCCGAATTCAATCTCGCGGTTTGGCCCCTCGCCCAACCGTTCCAGCCGCGTGACCTCGACGCTTTCGACTCCCTCGACCGCCTGTGCCGTTGCGATCAGACGGCTGAGATAAATGCCTTCCCCGAAACTGAGATTGTCTGGATGGAAGAATCCCTTGCGTCCATCGGCGAGCACCCGATTGCTAAACAGATCCAAAAGCTCGCTCTTGACGTGCCCGCGCAGATAGTGAGGATGAACACACACGTGCATCTCGATCACCAGCGGCACAAGCCGCGCCGATGTCACGTGGATGTCGTGACCAATTCGTCGATAGCGATGCATTCGCCGGTAGATTGCCGCCAGCAGCGAATGATCTGCTTCCTCCTTGCCGATTTCGTCGACGGCAATCAGCGCCTCATAACGGCTCCCGTTCCATCGAAGCGAAGCGGCGGCGCGTTGCACCTCGGAGCTGAAGTCGCGCTCGACAAGCGCGCGGTAGTCGTCGGCAATAATCGCCCGCTGCAGCTCCTGACGAAACGCGTGCGGCGCGAACAGCTTCGCCTCGGCGACGGGCTCGGGATTCGTCCCGCCCGCGGCAGCCAGAGGATTGCGCACACGTGTGATGCCGCCGCTCAGCGGATTCCTGCGAAAGACGATGTGCGCGATCGACTCGGCGCCGACGTTGCCCGCCGTCCCGTTACCCGCGCGATAAGTTGCTTTGAATTTCGTGTCAGGCGCGGGGCTGCGGCCCAGCTCGCCATTTCCGAATCGCAGATGCGCGCGGCCGTCGTCATCCACTTCCGCAACGAAGTGCTGATCGATGGATGAGCTTGCCAGCAGGTCGGGCTGCGGGATCCACAGCGAGTCGCCGCTCGGCGCAGGATCGCTCGCAAGCCACGCTGACGGTAGCGTCTTCCTGACGTCTTGGACGAGCGCGCGAGACGCCGGCGTCTTTGGCGCGAGCGGTTGGGCGAATGTCAGCGGCGCTTGCTTCAACTTGGCCGGAAACCGTCCGGCGGTTTTCATGATGTCCGAGGGCATGCCTTCGCAATCGCAAACCTCGATCGTCTCTTTCACCGGCATCGTGCCCGCTTCTTCTTCGATCGTCTTTCCGTGATCCACGAGAATCACATTGCCGCGCGCGACGCTCACGTTACGAACGATCTCGCATTTTGGCGCGGGTCCCAGCACCGATATGCACAGCGGAAATGGAAGTGCGTCTTCGGGCGCCCACGAGATATTGACGATTGATTCTCCGTTGAGCGAATCGACACCAGCTTCGACGTGCGTCAATCGCACGGCGTGCCGATGCCCAGGGTCGGCGTCGGACGTATTGCCGGTCTTTGGGCCGATGACTTCTTCGAATATTAAGACATCGCCCGGTTGCAGGTGCAGTTTAGGGACGCCGCTCGCGCCTTCGGTTTCGCTCGATTGGTCGGCGGTTTGCCCGCCGTACTCGGAATATTCTTGCGACTCCTCGGGCGGAGGTCCATCGACGTCCCTAACCAGCTCCCCGATCAACGCGGCACTCGTCGCGCCGCGATCCAAACAGCATTCATCATCCCCCCACGTGTAAAAGTGCATTTCGTAGTGCGACTCGTACAGCTTGATCTTTTCTTTCGTCATCGGCTCGAAGACTTCAAAGTCCGCGCCGCTTGCGAGCTTCGCGAGCTCTTCGGCAGTCAATGTTACGTCTTCCTCCGAAACACGATCGCCGGCGGGCCGGGTTATGAAATACAAATCGCGCGGGTCGAGAGGCGCCGGGTCGCCGACAGGCTTTATCGTCACCCACGCGCGCGCATTCGAGCCTTCGTGCAATTGATAATCAACAAGCCGCGCGTGGCGTCTCACCGAAATTCGGAGCCTCGCGGTATCAAGATAAGCCTCGGTCGCGACCGCGTCCTGGTAGTAGCTGAGATAGTCGCCCGCGTAGGCGAGTAACTCGACAAGCGCGATTCCAACGTCGGGTACGTGACGCTCTTGCCAGTCGGGCATCACCAGCGCAAGCCGGTCGAGGATCAACTGCCGAAAGCTCGCGTAGTCCTTTGCCAGATAGCTGATCTCGGGCTGCGGGCGCTCCTCGGGCGGGCATAACCGTTCCTCCTTGCAATCAAGGTCGCTCGCGCAATCAACCTTGAAGCTGAAGTCGACCGAATCGTATCGAGGATCGAAAAGTGGATGTGGGTGCGGGTGCCCGTGGGAATCGCGAGCGACGATGCGAAGCGTGTAAGTCGAGAAGTCACCCGCGCGATCCACAACTACGTCGAGCGTGTCGTCAAATTCGGGATCGTTCGTAGTATGCGTCACGACGCTGAGAACGTTGATGTCTTGAATTCGGCGGCCGCCCTCGATCAACACGTTCTTCTCGGTCAGCTTGTGCGAGCCGCGCGGCGCCTTGCCCAATAAGTGCACCGTAAGCGTCCGCTGGTCCGCGCCGACTTCGAGATAATCCAGACCGCAGAGCTTGTCGTGTTGGCGCACGGATTCGCGCCGGCGCTCGTTGTCGCATATCAGGCTGTTCATTGACTGATGCTCCGAGTGAAAGTATTCGTGATCGCTTGTTGGGTGCGCCGCACGACGTATTGCACCTCGACGCGAAGCTCGGCGTCTTCGCTTGTGACTTCGAGCTTCTTCACTTCAATCAGATCGCCGAGCCATTGCTGCAGTCCCGCTTGAATCGTGAACTGAAGCGCGGCGGCAAGCTCGGGACTGTTTGGCGCAAACACCATCTGCAGCAGGCCGCTTCCAAAGTCCAGGCGGTTCACGCGCTCGCCGGGACTGGTGAGCAGGAACTCCTCGATCATGTCGCGAATGTGTTCGTCGTCATCCGTAGCGGCCGTGCGCCCGCGATTGGCGAAGTGAAATGGATAGTCGATATTCATCGCGTCCTCTGACTAGAGCGCGGTCGCTCGCAATTGCGTCAAAACAACAAAAGCCGGTGTGCCGGTTGGCGCGCAGATCGCCTGACTGCTCTGGCAAAGCAGGGGCAAACCGTTGGATAGCACTCGAGTAGTGCCGCTGAAAAACATTGCCGTCACGCAAGGCCCGTTGGCCGCGGGCGGGGGCGGGAACGCACACCCGGCAACCACGTAGGGTGAGGTCATCAGCACCGTGGGCTGCCCGCTAACTGTCACTCGCGGATTTGGCACGGTTGGCTGCGCCTGCCCGCCGTGAGAGCACATCACCTGCGCGCCTACTTGAACGAGAAAGCCCGGCATAAGTCTCCTAAGGTTCAGATCACCACCAGCGCGCCGTTGTTTATCGTGATCATTGGGCCGATCATCGAGATCGTGGCGCCTTTTCCATTTGAGATAAATATTCCAGCATCGTTTACGACGATCGACGCCCCGGTCGCGCTCTTCAAAATGACTCCGCCGGTTGTCGGGGCCGGCGGCATAACCGGAGGAGCGGGAGACGGCGGCAGGTCGCTGATTATGATCGCGTTCTGCAGCAACGACTGAATCACGATGCTCGGGTCAGCCGGATTTCCCGCGTGCGCCGCCAACGGAATCTCGGAGGGCAAGCCCCATCGGCACCCAACCCAGATCGGCTTGTCGGGGTCTCCGTGTTCGAACTCGACCCATACTCCGGCGCCGATCGATGGAACCATATACACGCCCATCGGCGGACCGGTTGGTCCCGCGAGCGGTACACAAGGTTCAGCCCAACTCGACGGTATCGGCCCGAGCACGTCGGGCACCATTACTTGCAACCGCCCGCGCTGCTCCGGGTCGATGTTCTGAATGACCGTCCCGCGGAACTTGCCTATGAACTTCTTGTTCGGGCTTTGTGTACTCATGGTCCAACCACCGGCACCTGTGAAATCAATCCGTCTCTTGAAAGCGTGAACGACTGCTTGTACTCACCTGATTTAATGTTGTGAGTAACGCTGTTTATGTAATAGAGCCCATCGTAGGCAGGCCCCGCACCACGAACCCCGACCACCGCTCGCGTCTGCAGGATAAAGCCGTACTGCGTCGTGTTGAGCGAACCGTTTCCAGTAATCGCATCCGAGTTGTTGAGCATTAATCCGAACGCTCGCTCGAGTGCGTCGGCGGGCGAGAGGTTAGCCATGTCGTCGGGAAATTGAATCTTCGCCGGAGGTGTGAGGCGCAGACCCAGCGGCGGATGAAGAATGCTCACGTTGGGAATCGGAATTGGAATCGGTATTTTTTTGGTCACGGGATCGAAGATGGTGATGACCACAATCTTCTTCGCGAGACCATCCAGCGAGAAACTGAGTGACTCGACGTTTGTCTGCCAATCCATGTTGACGCTCATCGCGGGCATCGGTAGCGGAATCGGAACATCGGGTCCGAAATAGGCAGTGCTGGTTAGGGGCGCGGGTCCGGGCTCAACAAAGAAAACGTAGCCGCATTGTGAGGCGAGCCCTTTGATGTACTCGCGATCGCTCCCGGTTTGCACCGGTATTTCTTCGGTAGGAAGCGGAGGCGCGTCTCCAACTGGAGGCACGACGACGGGTACTATTCCGAACGCGGCATACTTCGCCAGGATCAACGCAACTCGCGCCGCGACGGGCATGGCCGGATAAGGAATCTTGATTTCAATTATGTCCATCAAAACGCTCAGGTCTTCTCCGGTAACGGTCAGCGTGGACTGACCCGGATCGTTGCTGGGCGAGATCTCCTGTCTGGTAATGATCCCATCCATAAGCACGCGCGGCATTCCATTCATCGTGACCAGGATCACCACTCGCGTGAGGATCGGATCGAAGTATCCCGCGGGAAGCATCGCGAGTTGCAAAGGCGAAGTCTTACCCACCGTGAATGTGAGCTGAAACCCCGTGCGCTCCTTCGAGCTGCTCACCTGAACGCTCTTTAACGCTTCCATCACCGGCAGTGGCGCCGGGACGGGCACGGTCGGCCCTATCATCAATGTGAGATACACTCCGCTAAGCATTCGGTGTCCCCGGTATTCCTTCGGGCAGCGTTATTCGAAGCCGCCGTCCCGGTTCTTCGGTTAGTTCCTCGGGCCGCATCGCCCGATTCGCATCACACACGCGCCAGAACTGCAGCGGGTCCCCAAGGTATCGCGCGGTGATGTTATCGATCCGCTCGCCCTGAACCACCGCGTGCTCTTGCAGCGTTGTGAAGCGCTCAGGCTGCGGTACAAATCGGCGCCTGAGGTACGCGTGAGTTCGGCCGTCACCGGTCTCGAGTGTCGTAGTCTCTATCCCGAAGTAGCGGCTGGTCGGTGGAAACGTCATCATTAACCTCTCGGTTTACCTTCTCGGGTTTGCTAGACCTTCAATCCCGTGCCAACGTTCTGGACGCTGTTGAAAATGTTGGTCGTAGCCATCACCTCTTTCAGAACCTGATGGGTCAGGAAGAAAACACGTCCAACGATGGAAAGGTCGTTGTAGCTGAGCACGGAAAGCGACAAGTCAACCTTCGCGCGAATCGGATTCAAGAGCTGATCGTGAGCTTCCTCGGTGATGCTCAGACTGGTGAGACGCACCGGCAGAACGCGCCCGGGGCCCCACACAAAGAGAATCATCGGGGCTTGCACAGGAATGATTTCGATTGTCCCTATCAGCTCAGCCACAGTGTTGGCGATGACCGTCGCGCTCGGCGGGTAGAGCATGAGCTCGAGCGCGGAGAGCGTTGGATATATTCCCGTAGCCAAAGCGATTGGATTGGCTTGTTCGAGCTGGTCGGTGGCATCGATCTCGATGCTCATGCTGATGGTTTCCTTGGGCGCCCCGGTGAGCCTGAATGCCTCGCCCCGGTCGCCTTCGGCCGAAACGGCGCGGGGGTCGAGCTTTCGAGTCATCGTATCCGGGTTGTATTGGAACACAACCACCCTCGCGAGCGGATTCAGCGGATCGACTCCGATCAATGCGCCTTTGAGTAGTCGTGGTGAACCTGGAAAGCTGCTCATAATTCAATCCTTGACGAATCGCTTTCAGTAGCATTCGTCGGTTCCGGTTAAGTCAGAAGGAGTTCTCCCATGCGTCAGTCCCCAGGGGCTCTGGCGAAACCTCAACTCGCACGTCCGGCGCCTCATCACTCCCGATGGAATGCGCCGCTAACTTGATCCTGAGTCCATTCCCCATGCCTAAGACGAGCCATCGGCCCGGGAGAATCCCGGGAACGATATGGGGTTCATCTTCACCGAATGCCGGCTCGGGGTTCACTGGCTGGCAAGCCAGAATTGGTACGGTCAAGGTCGGGTGATTTTTGGGTGCAAGAGGGAGAAAGCGAAGCTGCCACTCGGTGGCATGATGAGGCACCAGGTTACCGTACTGCGCCACGCGGGCGCACACGCTGTCGTCGATCGTAAGACTCACAAGCACCCAAGCTCCTTGTTGCTCCCAGTGGCCGCGATACCCGAGTTGTTCCCGAATCTGCTCAGTCGTGTGTATCTGTGGTCCGTCGTTGAAAAACAAGTAGCGCCAGCCGCGGCAAACGGCGGCAGATCCGTCGGGCTCCAGATTCAAGATGAATGAAGAAGTCATGTCTTCGCGAATAGCCTGAAGCGCGTGTCTGGCGTTTGTGGTTTTCTGGATCGCATTGGCAAAGCGCCCCGGCTTGAACGAATCGACGCTCCAATCCGGGCCGACGTCGATTTGAGAGTCGGCAAGGGTTGACTGTTCAGGTGGGACACCATCGGCGCGGGCTGGCGTCGACGCGACCGCTGAGTCGCGCAATGTTTCCGACCTTCCTGAACTAGTCGAAAAAATCATGTTCATGTTCGTCACATCGCTTCCTACGCCGCCGTCCTGCGCACCCACGCCGTTATGGGAAAGCGCTCGGAGGACGGATCGCCAACAAATCCGAAGCGCCGGTGACGCCCGCTTGCGCCATCCGCACCACCACTCGCTCATCGCGGCTCACCGGGCCCGTGATGCTGCCCAGTTTGGCCCGGATTACCAGTCTGATCAGGAGGTCTTGCTCCGCAGCTACGCTTGCTGCAGCGGCGGTCCGTTCGGCCGTAGTGGCGCTTGCCGTCTCCAATGCGAGAGCCGCCGCCGGAGTTGGCGGAACGCTGTTCATCCCCAGAGATAATCTGCGGATCACCTCTTCCGACAAGGCAATGTCAATCAAGGTGACGGGCTGGACGTCCGGATTTCCAACCGGGTTGATGGCGGGTCTCGCGTGGATAGTGAGCATTTCAACTTTCGACCAGAACGGCAGCACATCCTCAAAGTGAGCACCTGCCGGGCCTCCGAGTGCGCCGAGATCGAGCGTATTCCACTCAGTGGGCGTGCGGAAGAGCCGCACGAACAGCTTGTGCAGCCTCAATCCGGCCGTCCATGCGCTCCGGTACGTTTCAGATGTGCCACGGATCGCCTCCTCGCGTGGAGTCAGCGCGGGTGTTCCGCCCGTGCCGGCAGGGGTGAAGGGCACACCTATAAATGCATGGCTTGCGCCGAGAATACGGCGCGGAACTACTTCAAAATGTGCGGCATTAGTCAGTTTTACCGCGGGGTCTAATTGAGTGAATGATGGTTGGCTGATGTAGCCTTTGTCACGGACAACACCAGGGTTCCCGGCATGCATGCTCTCGTGAATAAGAGTAACCACTGACTCGTCATCACCCGGGCTGTCGATTACCTGCGGCCGCACCGAGATCTGAGCTGAGTTGGACAGACCACCCAGCCCGACTTCTTTGCTATAGCCGGATCGGTCAGTGACGATCTTGTTGCTGGCGTGCAGCGTATCCATTTGTGATTTGGCGTTGCCGTACTTCGTTTTGGCGTCAGCCACATTGCCGGCGCCGAACACTTCTTCGATATCAGTGTCGCGCGTGGTCCCGGCGAGCGTTGTAAAGATGGTATTCGCATTGTTGACCAGCGTGGTGATGTTTGCGGCGTCAGAAGTCCCGGGCCGCGCGCCGACGTCGATCAGCAAGGGACTTCCCAATTCAGCAGTTGGGTCTGCCGTGCGGATCTCCTGGCCCAGGCGGACGAGCTGGTCACGCGTCGCCGTACTGAGCTTGGTAAACAAATCAGCTTCTGTCGTCCAGGTGAGGCTGAAGACACCCGAGGCCATTGCCGTCTGGACCGCTGTCTGCTTTGGGACCGTCAATCCCGCCCAGGCGCGGCTTAGTAGCCGAGCCAAGCCGGCTCGGGCAGCGTCGAACCCAGGCCCTGAGATGGGCGTGGCGGCTTGCAAGCCGACGTGCTCGGGAACGCGCTTGCGTTGGATCGTTCCAACCGGGGCGTCGAGGGCATGCAAACCACTACGGGCCAGATCGGTAGCAAGAGACGTTCTAACTTCAGATCCGGGAAGGGTATCGTGGGAACTGTGGGCCGGTTCTGATTCCGGCGGCGCTTGTAGTCGACGACGATCATCCGTTGCCGTACGCTCTGCAATCGATGGGTTTCGAGAACCAAACATCGCCATCACGTCGGCGCTTACTCTGTGGGCCTGGCGCTCCAGCGGACTTGACTCACTGCCAAGATTCATTCGGGAGGGAACTGGTCCTTCGCCTTGCTGTAATACGTGAACCAGTTCGTGCGCAATCACATGGCGCCCTTCCTCAGTTGCAGGCCGATACTTTCCCGCGCCGAAAACAACATGATTCCTGACCGTGTAAGCCTCTGCGGACACTGCGTCGGCACTAACTCCAGCCTGCGCATCCGCATGAACTCGAACTTGACTGAAGTCCTGCGCTAGACTGGACTCCATGAATCCGCGCATTCTACCGTCGAGCGGCTGTCCGGATGAGCGCAGGACTTCATGCACTATGCCCGGCACTTCGGAATAACCACTTTCATTAGTCGCTTTTCTTTGAAGCCAGCTCTTCTTCTTCGTACAGTCGTCACACTTGCCACCGATCGTGTGATTTCCGCAGTCGCATTTGCGCTGCAACACGCCACTCGCCGTCGCGAATGATACAGCGCTTGCGGCCTTTCCTTTCGTTTGCGGGGCTCTTGCGTCGCTCAACCTCAACACCTCAATTTGCTTCCATCCGTGTCAGTCGACCTGTTTTGTCCTTTACACTCCACTTGTTCCAGACGGAGTAATCATCGCTTACGTAATTGTGGTTTCTTACCGAATTGAGTAAGCAGGACTTTGAAACCGAAATCCAACGCAGGCACGCGCGGCCCATCGTGTGATTGCCGCAGTCGCAGTTGCGCCGCAGCACGCCAGTCTGAGGACGGGCTGAAGATGTATCAAGTGCGGCTGTGCTCTGAATCTGCGGCTCCACTCTCAACATATTTATTCCCTATCTTTCAAACAATGCGGTCCTCTCAACGGCGCGGCTGATCCCGAACGCTTCATGGGAGTGTGACATTCTGCTTTTTCAAGTCCATTGCGATGTCTGTCTTCCAGGCCGCTTGTGCGCCCACCTTGCAACTGTGCTCAGTTTCTAGATCGTAAAGGTCGTATAGCGCCTGGCGCTTTTTTTCCGCTGCGGTTTCGATTTTTCCCAGGTCGCCGCCGGCATCCAGCGCGGTATTGGCTTTCTTGGCAATCACGCAACTGATATCGAAATGGCCCACCTCATGGTCAAGCAGTCGCGCCGATTCGTCGAGTTGGCGCTTCGCGCAGCCCTCACCGAGGACCGAGTCGCATTCGGCAACTGTTTTGGCTTGCAGACTCGGCAACACTACGCTCGCCGCACACTTTGCAGTCTTGACTTCCGGACCGTTGTAAATGCCACCTGGTGTTTTGAAAGCTTTCTTGCAGTCGTCAACCAACGGTTTGCAGCCATTTTTCAGTGGGTCGTTAGCGCTCTTGAATGGTTCCCTGACCCAGGACTTGCTCGAATCTAACACGGTCCGAAAACGGGTGGCGGGGTTGGCGGGGCGGCCCAGTATCCGCTGCGCGCAAACTTCCGACGGCACCGGACCGCTCTTGACCGGAGCCACAGTCCAGGCAGAGAAAGACTTGTCTGGAGTTCCCTGAAAGTTAGCCCAGGTTAATGGGGTGTTCGGCGCACAGACATCGGGGTTGGCCTTCATGCATTGCCACAGCTCTTGTTCTTTGCCTTCGCCTGTCAGACTCGCTTTTGGGCCGGCTTCATCATATCCAACAATAGCTACGTGTCGCTGTAGACGTGCAGCCGGCGCACGCCGCAGTCCTGAAGCACTTTCGTTCTCGTCCGCGTTCACCTTCTTCGCGGTCTGGTCCGCCTCACGCTCAAGTTCGTCGTCTTCACTGCCGATTTCAATCGGCGGCGAGATTGAGCTGCGCTGCAATTGTCCGGTCTGCTGCACTACATGCGTCAGTTCATGCGCCAGAAGCTGTCTGCCACTACCGGTCCCGGGTAAATACTGCCCGCCACCGAATACAACATTCCGGCCCACTGTGTAAGCTGAGGCGTTCACGGCCCGCGCCGACTCTGCCGCGCGCGCGTCCGTATGCACACGCACCTGACTAAGATCATGTCCGAAGCGCGGCTCCATGAAGCCGCGCGTGGCGGTATCTAGTGGCTGACCGGTTGAACGCAACACTTCATGCACGATGGATGGCACAGTGTTAACAGGCACTTGTCCCGCTGGCGCACGTTGCAGGGAGCCCGACTTCTTCTCACACTCGTTGCATTCGCCGCCCTCCATCGTGTGATTGCCGCACTTGCATTTGCGCTGCAGGATTCCGCCAGTAGCCGGGGTGAACGCCGGCGGATGGATGTTGGCTAATTGATTCGCCTTCTCAAACATCTTTGCACCCGCCTTCCTGTTGCTTCCGAGCTGAAACGGAACCGGGAACACCGAGCGGACCTGATACTGGCGAAACTCCCGACTGCTGCACAACGTGCGCAAGCTCATGCGCGAGCAGACTCCGTCCTTCTCGGCTGTGTTGCGAATATTGCCCCGCTCCGAAGACGATGTCCCTCCCCACCGTATATGCGCGAGCCTTCAGCGAGCCGGCCGAATGCGAGGCTTGCGCGTCGGTGTGCAGGCGGACGTTGCTGAAGTCATGACCAAACGTCGTTTCCATATCTCGTCGAATGCCTGGATGTAGGCGGCTTCCCGAGCCGGCGATCAGATCGCTGGCCTGAAGAGCAGACGGCGCCCGGCTAATCGAGGTTTGAAGCGGCCGCGACTCGACGGCCGCCTGTGCCGCGTCGTCGGCCTCTCTCTCGTACGGTTCGTGCGAGCCGGCGCCGTCGCTGCGTTTCGGCTGAATGCCGGCCAGCGACAATTGACCGAGAAAAAACGCCGCGCGAAACCGGTCGTTGGTGACCGCGACCCGAACACGGTCCGCGTCATCGGCCGCCTGTTTGTAGTTCGTGGCCTTACCCAGAAGATCCTGGCCGAGCGTGGACGACGGGATGCTTGCGCAGGGCGTTTTACTCAGACCGGCTTCCATTTGCGCTTCCAGTTTCGGGTCGCTCCCGGCGTCGTTGGCGATATGCGAATAAAGCTGATGCCCCAACACTTCGGGGAAGCCTTCATTGAGTATGGGCCGGCCCTTCTCGGCGCTGCGAAAATCAGGATGCACCATCACGTGCATCAGCTCGTGGCACAGTGTCTTGATGCTGGCCCAGCGCGCCAGGCATTCGTCATATTGCGTCGCGTCCAACGCAGTATTGAGCACGACACCCTTCGGGGTAGTGTTCTGGTCTGTATATGACTTTTGTCGCAGAATCGGGTCGACCAGCGCTCGTATGTCCGGCAGCGGTTCCATCTGCTTGATGATGCCGTCCAGCACGCCGTCATCTGACGTGCAGCGAAAATCAAAGTGCACCTTATTGAAGAGGCCGTTTCCGCCGACGATCCTGGCGCGGCTATCGAGATAAGCAAGCCGCTTATCCGTGGAAGGCGTTCCAGCAGGCCCTTGTGCCGAAGCCAGATGCGAAGAGTACTGCCATTGCTGCACCACTGTATTTCCGCTGCCGCTCGATTTGTCGGCATAGGGGGCGAAGAAGCTGCGTGCTCTCCCCTGCACGAGGTTGGCCACTGTTTGCAGCGACGGCATTGATTGGGTTGTCACAGTCGTTGGAACCGAAACGGTTTGAAGATAGGTCTTCAACTGCTTTGGCATGTCGCTCTGCAGCTGGGTGGTGTTGAGCTGATCAGACGTCGGGCGCGGAGATGGGCAGGTTGACGCACCCGACGACGATGCATTCGGATTGAGCAAACCCTGCGCAAAAGTCTTGCGCGCGCTGTTCAACGGCGTGAGGCCTGATGTCAGCGCCTTCTCGAACCAGCCGCTGACCGAGAGGGCCTCATTTTCGAAGTCGAAGTTCTTTACTCCTGTTGGCCTGGTATACGCCGACGGTGCATGGGCGATCAGGTTGGTTACGGCTTTCGCCTTGTCCAACCCGGTGACCGGGTTGTCCGTCAGGAGATCGAGTCCGTACAACACCCATTCCTTTTCGACGGCGGAAAGCCTGGTCAGTTCCGGATGGATAGTACTTGCCTTGGCTCCGCTATAGGTTTCGAATCGCGACTCGATCTCGGACTCATACTTTGCTACAGCTATCTGGCCGAGCCCGCCGTAATTGATCTCGACTTGTGCGTTGCCGACCTTGAAGGTCGCGCGCGACAGACGTCCCGGTTGCCCGGCCGGCGTGACGGCTGGCGGTGTCGAGGTTTCGCCGCGAGCCACCGCAATTGAGCGCTGGTCCGCTTCCGTCTCGAAGCGATCACCTGCCGGCCCGATCGTGATGGGCGTTGATCGGCTGTGCGATACCCCCGCGTTCTGAGAAACATGAGTAAGCTCATGTGCGAGCAAGCTCTTTCCCTCTCTCGTCCCTGGAGTATAGTTGCCATCGCCGAATACGATATCGCGTCCGACGGTGTAGGCCAGCGCATTCACCGCGCGAGCCGAATCCGCCGCGCGCGAGTCCGTATGCACGCGCACGTCGCTGAGATCGTGTCCGATGTGCGGCTCCATGAACGATCGAGTGCCGGAGTCGAGCGAGTGTCCCGGCGAGTGAAGCACCTCGTGGACAATTGGCGGTACATCGCTTACAGAATTTGTGTCTGCCGGAGCGCGGCGCAACGAACCCGCTGACTGCTTCTCACACTCATCGCAGCTTCCGCCACCCATGGTGTGATTGCCGCAGTCGCATTTGCGCCGAAGAACTCTCGCTGAGCCCGCGGTGAACGACGGGGGCGAATCGGCCACTCGATTGTTCGCCTTCTCATTCATCTTGCACTCGAGTCTCACAACCTGCTCACGCCATTTCCTCACTTCCGGCTGGAGTTCGCGATCTTCGACTTATCGCTTCGGCGGCGATTCCCGGCCGATCCCGCTGTGAACCGCTTGAGCTATTTGATCGCCCAGGTGTGCGGCACTCAATGGATTCGTCATGTGAATCTCTCCCGCGCCAAGTGACCGAATAGCGCCGCCCGCCGCTAACTCAGCGCTCAATCCACCAGTCCTCAGCAATCGAGTCAACTCCGATTCGATCGCGGCTTGAACTTCGGCGCGGTTGCGTTGTTCGACCTGCAACCCATCGAAAATCAATCGCTCAATGTGCAACTCTATATTCACGCGGCTGTTCCCTCGACTATCGGTTCGGTCTCGGTCCATTGAAAGTCTGCTTCGCTCAGCGGCCGCTTGAGTTTTAGGAACTCGGTGCGCGCTGCTTCGAGGACCAGCGGCATCGTCACCGGGGTCCCCGCTTGTGCCGCCAGAAACGCAGCGTTGATCGCGACGTTGTTGATGCCGCCGCCGTTCAGCGTGAGCTTCGCGAGGCGCTCGTAATCCAAATCGCGGGTTTCAGTTTCCGGCGGAAAAATCCTTCGCCATATCGCGGCGCGGTCCGCCTGACTGTGCGCGCGGAATTCGAGGATGAATCGAATGCGCCGCAGGAAGGCGGTGTCCAGCGCTCCTTTCATATTCGTAGCCATAATCGCCAACCCGCTGAATGATTCGAGCCGCTGCAGCAGGTAGTTGGTCTCGATGTTGGCGTAGCGATCGTGGCTGTCCTTCACTTCGCTGCGCTTGCCGAACAGCGCGTCGGCCTCATCGAAAAACAATATCGCGCCTCCGTCTTCGGCCGCGTCGAATAGACGGCGAAGGTTCTTCTCAGTCTCGCCGATGTACTTGTTCACCACTGCCGACAGATCAATTCGATAAAGACTCAATCGCAGCTCGTTGGCGAGTACTTCCGCCGCCATTGTTTTGCCGGTGCCGCTCTCGCCGGTGAACAACGCGTTGATGCTCAGCCCGCGCGAGCGCGAAGCCGCAAACCCGCCTGCTTCGTAAACACGCCCGCGATTGCGAACCTGAGCGGCAATCTGGGCAAGCAATTTCATTTCGGCATCGGGCAGCACGATGTCGTCCCACGAAGCTTTCGGCTCGATTCGTTCGGCCAATCGCTCGAGTCCCGGCCGCGTCGCCGCCAGACACTCATCCCACAAACGAACCCGCCGGTGAGCGGAGTCTTCATCAGCAGCGGCGGGCGCGCTCGAAGCGACTTGCCCGATAGTCGCTAGGTTCAAGTTGAATTGTGAGGCAAGTGACGCGGCTGTTTCCTCGGAGCCGGGCCCGAGAGCCGCTGTCCACGCGAGTGCTTGTTCGGCGGGCGTTGGTCGCGCGATATCAACCGTGATCACCTCGCGGCTGAGTTCCCGCCGCGGGTCTCGCACATCGAGGAAGACGAGGCCGTCGTTGCGCGCAAGAAATCGATTGATCGACGGCAACACGGAATCCGATTTGGCTTCGGCGTCCGCCTCGTGCGCCTCGAGATAGATGGCCAGCGGCCACAGTGCAGTCTCGCGTTCGGCGAGGCGGGCAAGAGTTTCGAGATCGGCGCTCTGCGTCGGGATCATTTCCGCGGGCAGCCGATAGAGCCGCAGCCCTAGCGCCCCGACGACGCGCTCGGCGATCAATTGCTTGCTCGCCGAGTCGGAACCAACAAGTTGAATCACGGGCGCGACGCGTCGAGGCTGATGCAACGAGCGCAGAATCGCATCAACGGTGCGTTGCTGCGACGCGGGCAAGTCGCCGGTAGCAATTCCCTCGAGCGGTGTTGCCCGAAGCAATAGAGTCGCGAGCCGGTCGTCGAGATAATTGAGGCCCTTCAGAAAATTCACGATACGTTCATCGGCCCTGAGAGCGCTCGTCGTCAACGGCTGCGCGCCCGGCTGATTGATTTCGAGCAAACGCCAATGACGAAGCGGGCCCTCGGGGGACAACGCGCTCCACGCCGGATCATCGAACAGGGTCATCGCCAACGCGAAAGTCGGATACAGTCGTTGAGCGTTGCCCTGCGCGTCGGCGCACAGTGAAGCGATTCCCGTATCCAGCTCCATCGCCACGCACAACAACAGAATGTCCTTCTCGAATCGAGACAAACCAAAGCTGTTGCTGAGCAGCACCATCGCCGGAGGAGGCGTAACGGCTTCGGCGGCTTCCAACTCCTCGGCCGCGCACGTCAGTTGTTCCTCGGTAATAAGCGAGCCATCCGGCGCCGGCAGGAGCAGAGCCCGCGGCTGACCGGATGCTGGTTCGGGTTTGTTCCAGAACCGCCACTTGTGTCCGGCGCCTTGTGGCGGCGATGCCGGTTGCGAATCGAACCGCGCCACCCGCACGCCGGACTGCTGTGTCATCGCGCGTAACCTGAGTCGCAACCAGTCGAGCGCCGCTGCGAGGTATCGCTGGTTGTTTTCCTGCCAGTTGCTGGTGTCGCTGCTCATGGTTTTGCTCAGGTGATCGTGATCGTTTTGTTTGCGTCGAATTCCGCCGGGGTGCTCTCGGGCTGCCCGGGCTGAAGCGGCGCTATGATCTCGCTATCGACCCCATCAACGCGCAACCGTGCCAGCAGCGCGATGCCCGTGGGCGCGGGGAACTGTCCGCCCGTTGGGGTGTCGATTACAAATTGAAACGCATTCGTCGAAGGCGGCGGCGCCGGAGGTATCGTTCGCTTCACCTCGAAGTCGCCCAATAGCAGAGACACTCGCTGCTCGACCACCACGGCAAGGCTGGAAGTGATATCGATCGTCGCGGTGCCGGCGACGCGCGCTACAACCAACGGCATCGGTGTCGTTATCACCGGCGCTACCGGAAGGCCCATCTCGTTGCTGGTAATTGTTCCGTGTGGCGTTACGATCTCAACCGCAATCGTGTAGAACCCGGGCGCGAGGTTATTCGGGAGCGTAACATCCAACCTGGCATCGCTCACAGGCGCTGTCGCCGGCTGAGGTGGATTCGTCGTGCGTGATGAATGCAGGCGAGCTGTACTGCCCGCAAGCCTGCTTCCAAAGATCGAAATGACGTCACCGGGTAACGCGCTCAACTGCCGTTTTGGCGGTTCGAGCGAAGTCAACACAGGGAAGGGCGGGGTGACATCGGGCTGCGAGGTCACGCCTCGATCATCTTCGCCGCGCTTTAATACCGGGAGCGGCGTTCTGGGCCGGCGACTGCTCTCGATCAGCACCACGGAAACCTGATAGGCGGCCGAGACGCGATAGTGAGTTTGAAACGTCGTCCACAGCTTCGACATATCCTCGAAGGTCAACGGCTGAAGGCTTATTCGAACCCGCTCGATTTGCTCGTGCAGATCGCTTTCCGTGAGGTCGGCGATCGGCGATGTCGCGTTTTTGATTTCAGCCGCGCCAAGCAGCGGATGATCGTGAAGCACACCCATCGCCTCACCGAGCAATCGATGGGCGTTGGTGTCGTCTTCGTCGTCGCTGTAAGCGGTCAGCAGGTAATAGAGGATCAATGGCAACGGAGGGAAGCCGGTTTCACCAGGCTTGGTTCGACGCGGCATGTCCTGATTGCGGTAAGCAGCATCCGGTAGCACTTGATACAGAAACAGGTTTAGCTGATTGCCGGTAACGCTGCGCCGCGCATTGTCCAGGGGCCGCGCCGTGACCTCGGGAATGCCGACCCCGCGAACCAGCAGGCTGCGCAAGGTAGCGGTGACCGCGGCGATGGCAAGTTGATTGCTCATCGCGTGCTCCCCTGGTTGCGGCGACGCAGATAGTCGTCGAGGTTCATGACAGGCGGTGTTGCCCGTGGCTTCGCCGGCGACTGGGAGGACCCGACCGCGCGCACCTCGATGCGCCCAATCGTTACGCGCACGGTCGGTTGGGGTTGGGGGCTTGGACGGTTAAGTGAGAGATCAAGGCCTTTGTCGACCATAGGCGCTATGCGTGTTTGGACGACTACTGGAGGCGGTTTCGTGTCGCCGCGCTGCGTCTGATTTGATGGAGGCACTAGAGAGGCCGTCGGCGGTGAAACGCGTTCGCGAGCCTGCTCAGAAGGCTCAATTATTCTTTCCTCGCGAACGATAATCGTCCTTATCTCATGCGGATCAGACGGCCTCGCTTGATCGGAGCGGGGCTCGGGTAGACTGCGTTGTTCAGTGCGCGCTGGGGACGCATCGCGCTCGAAACTCGATCGAATCGGCGAAAGAGGATTGACGAAGACTGGCTGTGGAGCCGGAACGGCCGCAATCGCCGCTTGAATAACCGGCGGTTGTGGCGGCGCTACAAGAGTGTCGTTACTTAAGGCAGTGTTTTTCTCATCTCGATTTGCAAACGACAAAGCGTGCGGCTCGTGTTTGTCGTCGGGCGTTCGGTTCGCGTCAGGGTGTTCATACTTCTGCTGATTATCGGAAGTAGCAGCAAGAATATTATCAACACGCCGCTCGGAAGCGATCGATTCCGACGGGGCGAGCTTCAGTCGATCGACGGCCGGATCGTTTGCGGGCGGCGCGGGATCGAATCTTGCACGCAAACGAGGACGCACGGTGGGTGCCTGATTCAGCGCGCGGGCCGCGATATTTGAAAGATAGTTATTCACGATCCGAATCCTGTGCGTCATCAGTTCGCGTCGGCAATCATTTGCAGATAAAGCTGGCGGCGCCCGGGGCTCATTGCCAGGATGTCGGGTTCTCGCCATCCGAACGCTGAAGCCAGCGCGACTACCTCGCGCAGCACGCGCCTGGCCCAGTTGTCGATTTCGCTCCACAGAAAGGAACCGATGTCGAAACCCGACAGCCAGCGATGACCGCAGTCGGCGCAGTCAAGCGCGAGTTGAACATTCGCCTGCGGGTCCGCCTTTTCCATCTCCGCGGCAATCGCGTCGATCAGCGCGGCCGGCAGAGCTTGCGATGAATCGACTCTTTGCTTGCGCCCGTTTTTGCGAAGTTCAACCAGACACCTGAAGAGAAGCGTTCGAATAGCCGACTCTTCGCCGGATTCCTTAACATTGACTTCGGCCAGCGCGGCGAGGTCGCCGCTATTCGGGAGTCTGAAGCGCGCCGCGTATGCGCCGCTCGTCGCCGTGAGCAATTCTGGATCGAGCGTCTCGACATCAGCGTGAATATCCGAGGTCTCGATGCCGATCTCGAGTGTCTGTCCGCAGCGGGGGCAAGCGGTCAGTCCATTGAGCCGCGCGCCAAAGAGCAATTCGCGCAACGAGAGGAGGAGCGCATCGCGCCGGCCGACGCTGAGTTTGGCCAGATCTTCCCTGGCCGCGCCCGGCGAGCAGCCTTCGAGCAACATCAGCGCCTGCATCGTTATTGGTTGTGCCCGCGCGCGCTCCCAGACGGCCAGTAATTCTGAAGCATTAGGAGCTTGCATCACTGAGGCTCAGTGAAAGTGGGTTCGGATGGTTCGGGCACTTCGACGTCGCGCTCCCATCCTTCGTTTTCGAGCTTGATGTGTTGTATCAGCACCGCGTTTGCGTTGGCATCAAGATCGGCCTGCGCCTGAAACTCCGAGACCCAGCAGCGAAACACCTTGTAGGCGAGTGCGAGCTGGCCGGCCTCGTTGTAGACCTCGATGATGACGTCTTTGCGAAAGTCCTTGAGGGACACTTCGACGCCAAGACCCGAGCCGAAATTCCAAACCTTGTTGGCCCATTGCTCGAACTCTTTATCGTGGGTGACGCCGCGGTCGAGCGTTATCGCGTCGTACTCGGTGCGGCCCGGTGACTTGCGGCTGCTTGAGGGATCGCCGCCGTCACGATGCTTGACGACTTCGGTTGTGCGCTTCAAGGCGCTGACCTTGCTGATGCCGGCCACATATCTGCCATCCCACTTGACGCGGAATTTGAAGTTCTTGTACGGATCGAAACGTTGTGCATTGACTGTAAACTGAGCCATACATTTTCCTCCCGGCTGTTACACCTCGATTTGACCGGCCATCTGCTGGATCTTGATGATCACAAACTCGGCGGGCTTGAGCGGCGCGAATCCGACGATGATGTTGACGATGCCGCGATTGATATCACTTTGTGTTGTGGTTTCTTTATCACATTTCACGAAGTAGGCATCGCGCGGTGTGCTGCCCTGAAATGCGCCCTGTCTGAACAGATCGTGCATGAACGCACCGACGTTGAGTCGTATCTGCGCCCACAACGGCTCGTCGTTCGGCTCGAACACCACCCACTTCAACGCGCGGTAGAGCGTCTCCTCGATGAACAGGGCCGTGCGCCGCACCGGGATGTATTTCCATTCTGAGCCGACTGCGTCGTTGCCCTGCAGAGTCCGCGCGCCCCATGCGATTGTGCCGTAAACCGGGAAGCTTCGAATGCAATTGATCGCCTGCGGATTCAATACGCCGTTCTCGTCATTGGTCAAAACGTTCTTCGGGCCAAGCGCTCCCGTCAGGCTTGCTTCTGTTCCCGCCGGGGCTTTCCAGACTCCGCGATTTGAATCGGTGCGCGCATAGAGACCGGCCATGAACCCGCACGGCGGAAACTCGCCTGGCCGATTCTCCTGCAGCGGGTCCGCCGCCTTTATCCAAGGAAAGTAAAACGCCGCGTTGATCGAATCGGCGCCGGTCAGGCTGCCGTTTGGGCCACCCTGCAGCGAGTTGAATGAATCGCCCTGCGCACAATCGGCGATAAGGAACGCTCGGCGCGCGTGACAGAACTGTTCGAGAGTCCCGAGCGTGCCCGCATTGGTTTCGCCGGGAACACATAGCAGGTTGAACAGGTCGATTCGATCCAGGTAATAAACGCCACCGACGCCGGTTGTGGGAAGGATCGCTGTTTCGAACTTGCCGTCGTTTACTTCGAGCGGCTTTCCCGCGTTGCCGCCGGTTAGTTTCGCCGCGTCCGGAATCTCGCCGGCCTTCGGATCTGGCGGGACGGTAAAAGCAGTGTCGGCTGGCGGATCAGTCGCATTGCCCTGGACCTCGCCGAGGACAAATGCGGACTCGTTCTTCAGGACACTCTCGACGAATCTGGGGTCCTGTTTGTCCATCGACAGATTCTCGAAGGTCTCGACGGGGATACCCTTCTTGTCCTGCTTGAAATTGTTGACCACGAGTCGAAAGCGTTTGTCGTTTGGCGCGGGGCGCTTTTTGGTTACGATGGCGTAGTCGTTTGCCCATGCGCCGGCGCTCGAAGCCGTAACCTTGAGTTTGTTGTCCAGCGTCACTACCGCGGATGCGGCATTCTCGGTGGCGGTTTGTGAATCTGTTCTCACCACTCGCACGATGTAGGCGCGCTGCCCGCCGTTAATAAAGAAGTGATATACGGAATAGCTCATCGGGCTTCCGGGATCCATGCCGCCGAATTTTCGATCGTACTCAGCCCAACTGAGCACCAGTTCGGCGCGGTCGGTCGGCCCTTTCGCGGCCCAGCCGACAAACGCTGTTATCGATGTCGCGACCCCTGTGATGGTGCGCACCCCGCTTTTCAACTCCTCGATGTAGACGCCAGGATAGGTCGGTGCAATTGGCATAGTTTAACTTCTCCTTAGTCAAGTAGTCCGGCTCCCTGCTGCAAGCAGGTCACCCGGTGAGGATAGTCAGACCCGTCGCGGTAGCCGGGATTCAGGATTACAACCCGGGGCGATCAGCCGGCTTGTGGCCAGTGCTTCAGTAGTAACTCGATTTCATCTCGTTTGCTGCGATCGACTCCGTAATGAACTCGCGAATCCGTTCCCATCCGAGCCACTATCAGCCCGCGCTCGGTAAGCTGGGCGAGCGCTTGTTTTACTCGCTCGGACTGCCGCTTGATGTTTTGATCCAGCAGCCACCACTCAACGATACCTTCCAGGGTATCCTGCGCGTCGGGATTGGCATGCAGATAAGCAAGGATTTGATACGCCATGTCGGCCTCACCTGCCTTGTCGCCGCCAGAGTTCAAAGTCACTCCTTTGCTCCCCGGACTGTAGCCACGGTAGCAATTCGCGTACTCGTCGCTTAGTTATTGGGACTACGTAAGGCGGCCCTGGCGGGCAGGACTTATTTATCTCGGTGAATTCTCGCCACACAGCAAAGCGCGTCCACTTTGCCGGATAAGTTTTGCCAGGAGGAAATTGTCCTATTGGCGTCAGGCTTTGTCCGCCTCCGAACTATCAATCGGTTGAATAAGCTTCAGAGGTTGAACTCTCCGCATTCATCCACTATCGTGGTGCCCTGCACCGTTCACCGGAAAGGACTCGCCATGAACTTTGAATACTCCGAAAAGGTGAAAGCGCTTCAGCAAAGACTCAGCGCCTTTATGGACGAATACGTTTATCCAAATGAGAAGACCTTCTATCGACAAATCGAGCAAGGCAACAGGTGGGAACCAACAGCGATCATTGAAGAGCTGAAACCAAAAGCGCGCGCCGCCGGATTGTGGAATCTCTTCCTGCCCGAGAATCCCTACGGCGAGGGTTTGTCTAATCTTGAATACGCGCCGCTTTGCGAAATCATGGGCCGCTCCACGATGGCGCCCGAAGTGTTCAACTGCTCGGCGCCGGACACCGGCAACATGGAGGTGCTCGCGCGATACGGAAGCGAAGAGCAAAAAGAGCGATGGCTCAAGCCGCTGCTTGACGGCGAAATTCGTTCCTGTTTTGCGATGACCGAGCCCGCGGTTGCGTCGTCGGATGCAACCAACATTCAGGCGAGCATCGTGCGCGACGGCGACAGCTACGTCATCAACGGGCGCAAGTGGTGGAGCTCAGGCGCGGGCGACCCGCGCTGCAAGATCGCGATTTTCATGGGCAAGACCGATCCGTCGGCGCAAATTCACAAACAGCAATCAATGATACTCGTGCCGATGGATGCGCCCGGCGTCAAGATCGAGCGAATGCTCACGGTGTTCGGCTACGATCACGCGCCGCACGGCCACGGCGAGGTGGTTTTCGAAAACGTGCGAGTGCCCGCTTCGAATATTCTGCTCGGCGAAGGACGAGGCTTCGAGATCGCGCAGGGACGGCTGGGGCCCGGCCGCATTCATCACTGCATGCGATTAATCGGATTGGCTGAGCGGGCGCTTGAGACTATGTGCAAGCGGGTTCGCTCGCGCGTGGCGTTCGGCAAGCCCATCGCCGCGCAGGGAACGATTCGCGCGGACATCGCCACTTCGCGGATCGAGATCGAACAATTGCGGCTGCTGACTTTGAAAGCGGCGTACATGATGGACACGGTCGGGAACAAGGCCGCGCGCGCCGAGATCGCGATGATCAAAGTGGTCGCGCCGAGCATGGCATTGCGAGTGATCGATCGAGCGATCCAGGCTTGCGGCGGCGGCGGTGTGAGTCAGGACTTCGAGCTGGCGGCGGCGTGGGCGGGCGCGCGGACCTTGCGGCTCGCGGACGGACCCGATGAAGTCCATCGCGAAGCAATCGCGAAGCTCGAGTTGAAGAAGTACGAGTAGTCTAGCTTCGTCTAACCGTCGAAACGAAGGACGCCCACTTTTTCGAGCACCCTCAGGTAATCGGCGACTTCCTCGACCGCCACGGGACCGTAGGCGGCCGTGATGAAATCGCGGATGGCTTGAATGCTGCGCTTGCCGTCTACCAGATTCAGAATTTCGTAGAGGACTATTTCTCCATTCGGCCGCGCGCCGATGCGCTCGATCGGGCGCAGGTCTTCGCCGCTCGCGCGGTCGGCGACGTAATCGTAGTAGTAAACATTCATCGGCCCGGATATTTTTCGCGTTGGCACTCGCCCGAAGTCGGCGGTCACCGAACGCGGTCTCGAGGCTTCTTTTGGATTGCGCGGCTTCTGGTCTCTCGGTTCCTCGCGAGCTTCCAGTGTGAATACAACCCGCTTGCCTTTGCGTTGTTCGCTCAGCACGCCGGTGAGCAGCAACCACATTCCACTCAATTGATCGATTTGATTCTCGACCTTCGTCGCGAGGGCCTTGTCGTCGGGCGCAAGCATAAGCACGGATGTCAGGGCTTCGGCGTCGTGTTCGAGCGAACGCGCGATGATGTTGCGAGACTCGTCGATTGCGCCCGCGACTCCGGACACTTCGATAGCGTGCGCCCGGTCGCGTGTGACGGGCACTCGTGCAACGGCGCGAGCGAAAACCTCGTCGGCAAGCCGCGCCGCTTCACGAGCGCCCGCGTGCGCCAGAAAATAACCCGACGCCGCCGCAATGAAAGAAGAGCGTTTCATCTTCGTGGGATCGATGTTCGCCGGAGTGTCGTTGTTGGTGTGAATGAAAACGTCGGGCCAGTCGCGCAAATAGATCGCCGGGATGCGGAACGTGCCTTCCTGATAGACGTCGTGATCGGAACCCATCTCAAATGGAGTCGAATCGGCGACGAAGCTGTCTTTGCTGCCCCCGGGCGACACCAGCCCATCCTCGAAACCGGCTCCCGACGCCGCTTTCACGCTGCCTGCTATCACGTAGTCGCCGAAAATATCGCCGACTGTATCAACGCAGCTCGGCAGCGACGCCGGCGTGTGAGTCACGTGCAGCACCGACTTTGTGATCGCATAATTCCCGCCCACCATATCGCAATGCACGACCGCCTTCATTCGTCGAACGATCTCAGGGTGAGCAGCGAAGTAAGCAACGGTGCCGCTGATCTCGGGCGGCCAGATGAATCGTATCGTGCGCCGAGGAGCTTCGATTTCGCCGCGCTTTATCAAGATCATCAGTGTGCGCGCGACTTCCAGGATCGCCGCCGCGCCCGAAGCGTTGTCGTTGGCGCCGGGCCGTTGATGACACAAATGACATGAGTAGACGATTTCTTCTGCGGCAGCGGAGGTCCCGGGAATAACGGCCGATACGACATCGTAGTTGCTTTGCGTGAGTTCGGCTTTCACCGTCGCGTGAAGAGTGATTTGCTCGCCACGCGCAAGCCGGGCCTGATATTCGCGCGCGCGCCGGAGCGAAATCATGAACGCGAATTTGTTTTTCGGATTGTACGGCGACAGATGCCCCCAGCGGACGTTGTCGGCATAATCGCCGGACCAACCCGTGACTTGATTCTGCTGATAACTGAGGATGCCCGCGGCGCCGCGTTCGTCGCACGCCATCCTATGAACGCCGGCGACCCCTCCGCCCGCGAGCACGATGTGACCCGCCACGTCTTTGCCTTCGTAATCTTTTGCGGACGTGCCCGTTCCAACATCGATGAGCGTCGTCGTTGCCTCGGCGCTCTGCGAATAATCCGCGAGCGCGACTCGCATCTCATTCCAGTCGGCAACTTTAGTTTTGTTCGGTTCGATCTCCCACAACTCGCCGCGCTCAGCTTCCCACCCGGGCGCGGACTTAAGCGTGTAATAAGTCTTTTCTCCATCCGCGGGAAAGCGTTCGATCTGCACCTGCGAGAGGCCGTATTCCCTGGCCTTGTCCGCTATGTACCCGGCGGCTTGCGAGAAACCCGACGAGGCTTGCACGCGATGATATCGAGAAAGTTCGGTGACTGTGTCTTTTGCAATCAATCCGCTGATCTCCGACGCGAGTGCGGTCACTTCCTTATCGGTGAGCAAGCTTGTTTTGGTGAATTGATTTTGCTGAGACTGCGCGGCAACGGGGCCGGCGAAGGAATGAAACAGAACGACCCACAAGATGAGTAGCGAGACGGCGTTTTGCATTAGTTTGATAGCCTTTTCTTTATTTGCGCGTCAGTCGTACAAGTTATCAGACGACGCGATTCGGGAGATGCATTTTAACCTAATGGCGTGACGTGAACGCAAACCTTTGGAGGGTCCGAGCGCGGAATAGGTTAGGCGAGGGGTTCACCCAAACAGGGCGACCGCAATCGGCCGCCCTGTTCGGAACTCGGCGCGCTCAATCAAATCTGAAGGTCACACCCGTGCTGACGCGTAGGTTGTGACGCCACTCCTTGTCGCCCGTAAACGGGTCTCGGTCGCGAAATGGAATGTAATCGGCTTGGATTAACCTGACGGCCACGTTACGCGCGACTTTCACGTCAACGCCTCCGCCGGCGCCAAGCGCGAAGTCGACGCTCGAACCGACGTCCTGGATCTCGCGCCTCACTCCTCCCACCAGGGCATGCGCAAAGCCTTCGACGCGGTGGCCTCGCGCCGTCACCCGAGGCCCAAACAGAAAATTGAAAGTTGTGAACCTGATGTTCGGGCCGAAAACTTCGAATTCCTTCCTGTGATAGCTGAAGTCGGCGACGACGCCGAAACTCCTGGACAGGTTCGCCGCTCCGCTTACCGCGAACCCGTGAAACCCCTCGCGTTGCTGAAAGAACGGATCCCCGCTTGTATCGAACGGGTCACTGATCTTTATATCGGCACTGAAGTAGGAATAACCTCCGAATACCTCGGCCTTCGGGTAATCACTTTGAGCGCGAGCCGCCACGGTGCACAGCAAAATCACTCCGGAAATAAACAACAACTTCTTCATGACAAACTAAGCCTCCCCTTTTGATCTTCGGCCGCACGGCGACCGATGGAAGAAGCCCAGCAAGATCAAGTCCAAGATTCGCAGCGCAATGCCTGGCCTAAGGCAGAGACGTCCCTGTTCCCGCATAGTTCCGCGGTTTCAATGTGGAAACGTTGAACGCGCAGCGGACGGGGCGACGTCACTATCAAACCAGGGTGTGACAAACGTGACCCACGAAACGAGCACGTATGCCAGGACGCGGGTGGCGTGTAAGAAAACCGGACGAGGCCAAGCGCGAGGCAATATGAGGAATCGAAGACTGCCGTGTCGATGAAAACCTGGAAACCTTATTTCCTTCGCAGATTCATTCGCGCCTGGGCGATCGACATCGCGGCCGCGTAAGCATAGCCGCAAAGGTAGATCATCAAAAACGGCAGCGTGCCGAAGATCCCGCTGTCGACCGCGTACCAGATCGTAAACACAAAATAGATCGCGAACAACAACTCGAGCAGCGGCAACTCGAGTCGGCGCGGAACGTAGCTCTTCTTCACCCATATAGTGTCGCTTGTGTTCTCGATTCGGTACTTGGGCGTGCGCACGAACGGAGTCTTCACTCCGAGCACCGCTTCCAGCACCGCTCGCGCGTTAGAAAACGTCAGCGCGATTCCCATACTCATCACGAACGGAATGTACTTGAGCGATTTTTTCCAGGTGTCCGGATGCAGATACCGCTGCGTGACAACGTAATAAACGATCACCGACAGGGTCGAGAAAGTGAGTATCGGGACATCGAGCGCGAACAGGTGAAAGAGTCCCTGGTTGTAACGGACGATCAGTATCGGGAAGTTTATCAACGCCAGCACGATCACGAGCGGCGCGGCGAGATTACCGGTCAGCCGAAAGAACTGCTCGAGCTTAACACGCATGGGCAAACGCGGATCGTGCCACATTCGGCGAAGCAACTTCATTCCTACTTGCACGACGCCCTTTGCCCAGCGGCGCTGCTGCGACTTGAAGGCGTTTATTTCGACCGGGAGCTCCGCGGGGACATCGTCGTCGGCCAGATAAACGAATCGCCAGCCCATCAGTTGCGCCCGATATGAAAGGTCTGTGTCCTCGGCGAGCGTGTCGTGCTGCCAGCCTCCCGACCACTCGATTGCTTCGCGTCGCCACATACCGGCAGTCCCGTTGAAATTGAAGAAGCCGCCGCATCGATTGCGCGCCACCTGCTCGATCACGAAGTGACCGTCGAGCATGATCGCCTGCACCTTGGTGAGCAGCGAATAGTCCGCGTTGATGTGACTCCAGCGCATCTGCACCATTCCGACGCGCTCGTCGGTGAAGAAGTCCAGCATCTTGCTGATGCAATCGGGGCGCGGCACAAAATCGGCGTCGAAGATCAAAACCAATTCGCCCGAAGATTTCTTGAGCCCCGCTTCGAGCGCGCCGGCCTTGAACCCTTCGCGGTTCTCGCGGTGATGATAAACAATGTCAACACCCTCAGCGAAGTATTTGCTTACCGCGGCCGAAGCGATCTGTTGCGTTCGGTCGGTCGAATCATCCAGCACCTGAATCTCGAGCAAATCGCGCGGATACTCGAGCTTGACCACTGCGTCAATCAACCGCTCGGCCACATACATTTCATTGAACAACGGAAGCTGGACGGTGACTCTTGGTAAACGATCCGGAGAGAATCGAGCCTTCGGTTGCGGTTTGTGCTTTTGATAGCGCAGAAACAAATACACAAGCCGGTAGCGATATACACCGTACACCGAAAGCAATCCGAGAATGCCAAAGTAGACGCACATGAAATAAATATCGAGCGCGTCGTTGACATTCAGGTAGCTGATGTTACCGGCCGGATAGCGGCCGCCATGCGTCGATGACGAAGCAACGAACTTGTCGATCGCGACGTTGCCGGTTTCGGCAAGCGGCATCGCGAGAAGCTCGACTTGACTGGTCTTGCCCGCCTGAACCGTTACCGAACCAAGAATGCGATCTAGTCCCGAGCACTCAGACGCGAGCACGTAGTTACCGGGCTCGAGCGAGTCAAAAGAAAACGAGCCTTTTGCGTCGGTGACCGTTTCGGTCTCGCGGCCCGTCGCTTTGTCGCGAGCCTTAACCGTGAGCCCGATCATTATGTATCCGCGCACTTCGATTATCTTGCCCTGGATCGAGGGTTCAGTCGCGGCGTGAACCAGCCCCGCAACCATAAAGATGAGGACGGCGGGCAGGGCCGATCGTATTAGCTTCTTCATTTGATTCCTATTATGACTGCCGCGAACTCGGAAGCGGGGTTATTACTCTCCTGGTCCAGTCAAGCGGAGAGTATAGGGATGTAATTCGCTCATTTCAAGATTCGCCAGGATGACGCTTGTCGACAGAGTAAACGAAGAGGTCAATATGTCGGCGGCGTTCTTCCCGAATAAGGCGGTTCACCGGAAGACGAAGACGACCCATACCCCGATTGGAAATCCGGATTCGCGGGCGCACCCTGCGGAGGATACGGCTGGCCTTTGCGCTTTTCGAATATGGCGGTACCAATCACGCCTCCGACTGCCGCCATACCGATCGCGACGATCGCAAACACAAGCCATATCGCCAACGAGACGAATATCGGATGGTCCTGCATTGTCGCGACGAATTGCCGCAACGTCTCGCGAGTGGCTACGTCCTCGATTGCGTCGGAGCGAGCTTGCATCTGCGCGACGGACGCCGACCACTGAAGCAAACTGAGCGGGACTCCGATAACCAGATAGACGAGCGAGCCTACGACACCGGCGAGGGCGCCGGCTCCGGCGCCGTCGCCTTTGGTGACTGGAAGCACCGGTGACCGCTTGATCAACAAGTACGCCGCGAGCGCTCCTCCCGCGATTCCCCAGCCGCAGCAACAAAAATTACCGAGCGACACGATTGGGATCACGGACCCCAGCCCGAGCACGAGCCCGCCCAAAAGCGCCGGTTGTAGTTTGGAAGGTCTTTCAACCATTGTCAGAATCGAACAACCGTATCGGGGCCGCCTTCGATGTGAACCGTGTCGATGAACCGCACGCGCTTCGTTCGCTCGGTTGCCATGATGATCGAAGAAGTGCGAGTGCCCGTTCCAAAGAATCGCACGCCGCGCAGTATGGTTCCATCGGTCACACCCGACGCGGCGAAGATCAGCTTCTTACCCGGCGCCAGATCATCCGTATCGTAGATGCGGCGCGGATCGCTTATGCCCATCTCCTTCATTCGCTCGATCACCCCTTCGGGGATTCGGCTGCGGTCCTCAACGTCTTCGAGTTGATCCTTCAGCACGAACCGAGCGAGTATCTGCCCGTTCAGGCATTTCATCGCCGCCGCCGTCAGCACTCCCTCCGGAGCGCCGCCCGTACCCATCACCGCGTGCACGCCCGAGCCTGCCACCGCCGCCGAGATGCCCGCTGAAAGATCGCCGTCGGTGATCAGCCTGATTCGAGCGCCGGCCTCGCGAATCTCTTTGATCAACCTTTCATGACGCGGCCGTTCGAGCACGATTACGACCAGGTCCTCGATGTCGCGATTCAACCGGCGCGCTATGCTGCGGAGGTTGTCCTTGACCGGCGCATCAAGATCCACCGCGCCCTTTGAAGAAGGTCCGACGATCAGCTTCTGCATGTACACATCCGGCGCGCGAAGCAGGCCGCCTTTCTCGGCGCAAGCCATCACCGCGATCGCGTTGCCCGACCCGGTGGCGCACAGATTCGTGCCCTCCAGCGGATCGACTGCGATATCGACCTCCGGAAACTGATCGCCGTCCTCGACGTCGGAGTGATGGCCGATTCCGACTTTCTCGCCAATGTACAGCATCGGCGATTCATCGCGTTCTCCTTCGCCGATGACGATCTCGCCGCGCATCGGAACGGTGTCCATCACCTCGCGCATCGCTTCGACAGCCGCGTGATCCGAGTATTTGCGATCACCCTGCCCCATCGTTTGCGCCGAAGCGATGGCCGCGGCTTCGACCACACGCAGGAAGTCGAGCCCCAACTCGTGCTCCATCTTTCGTTCTCGCATAAGTCCTCCAGTATGAGTGCGACATCAGCTCAAGGGGAGTTGATAATGATTCAACGACCCTGCTTTTTCAAGTGCGAACGGGTTGGGGGCCGGGAGCTGTGTCAATCACATGCAAGCCGATTTAGACGTGGACATGCAGAGTGCTTTGGGGTAACATCGCAGCCACTCAAAATCGCCCGGAGGTCCGACACGGGCGTCAGGTCTCAAGAATCGAAAAGGGAAGACAGACTCGCTGGAGCTTCGCTGGAGCTTGATGTTGAGAAGGACGGTCATCGCATTGCTTTGTAGCTTGATGCTGGCGCCGGGCCTGCTCTGTCATGCGCTGGCCTTGCGCGAGAACGCCAGTGCATCGCTTTCGCAGGATCTTTCGCCTCAGGCAGTGACGCTCATCATCAACGAATACCTGGCCGATCCGCCGGCTGTCGGTGGAGACGCAAACGGCGACGGAACGATTAGCGCAACGAACGATGAGTTCGTTGAAGTCGTCAATAGCGGAGCAACGGCGCTCAACGTCGGCGGGTTCACCATCAGCGATGCAACGCAGGTAAGGTTCACGTTTCCCGCGGGCAAGATGATTCCGCCCGGCGAGGCGGCGGTCATATTCGGAGGCGGCACTCCGACCGGCTCGTTTGGGAACGCCGGAGCAAATGGACTCGTGTTTACTGCATTGTCGGGCGGGCTCTCGCTGAACAACGCCGGCGATACGATTACGGTGAAAGACAGCTCGAGCGTGGTAGTTGATACGTTAACTTTTACATCCACCCAGGGAAACGCCGATCAATCAATCACGCGCAGCCCGGACATCACCGGTGGATTCGTCAATCATTCGACGGCGACCGGCAGCGGAGGCGCGTTGTTCTCGCCGGGCGCGAAAGTCGACGGCAGCACCTTCACGCCCCCCAATCCCCTGATCAGTTCGATATCGCCTACGGTGACAATTGCCGGAAGCGGCAACGTGCCTCTGATGGTCGCGGGCAGTAATTTTCAGATGGCGTCGATGGTCCTTGTTGACGGCGCGCCGATAAGCACTTCTTTTCAGAACGCGAATCTGTTGAACGCGACTATTCCCCCGGCCGTGACAAACTCACCGGGGGCGCATTCGGTGACAGTCGAGAATCCCGGCCCGGTTAGTTCAAACTCAAAAACATTCACGGTGCTTGCCGGCCTTGGAATAAACGAATACCTGGCTAACGGCTCCGCTGGTGATGCAAACGGGGACGGCACCATCAGCGCAACTCAGGACGAATTCGTCGAGATCATCAATCGCACAAGCTCGGCTGCCAACGTTGCAGGCTTCACGATCAGCGACACCGATGCAGTGCGATTTACTTTTCCGCCGGGAACGATTATTCCGGCGAACGAAGTCGCCGTTATTTTCGGCGGCGGCACGCCTACCGGCGACTTCGGCAATGCGCGTGCGAACGGTCTCGTATTCACCGCGACGCTTTCGCTGAACAACACCGGCGATACGATCTCGTTGAAAGACTCAGGAAGCATCGTCATCGAATCCATCACGTACGGCGCGAGTGAAGGAGGCGCTGCCTCATCCATCACCCGCAGCCCGGACGTCACGGGCGATTTCGTCCCGCACTCGACCGCTCCCGGAAGCGGAGGCGCGCTATTCTCGCCCGGCACGCGCATCGACGGCACTACGTTTACTCCGCCGAATCCTTTGATCAGCACGATATCACCGACTTCGACAATCGTCGGGAGCGGCGATGTGCCTTTGATGGTCACGGGCAGTCACTTTCAAATGGCCTCAATTGTCCGCGTTGACGGATCGCCCATTAGCACCACGTTTCAGAACGCGAGTCTGTTAAACGCGACGATTCCGCAGTCCGTCACAAACGTACCGGGGCCGCATTCGGTGACCGTAGAGAATCCAGGCCCGGCGGGTTCCAACGCGAAAACGTTCACGGTGCTTCCCGTCGTCGGGATCAACGAATATCTGGCCGATCCACCCGATGGCGCAGCGGGCGATGCAAACGGAGATGGCCTTACGAGCTCATCACAGGACGAATTCGTCGAGATCATCAACCGCACCAGTGTCGCCGTCAATGTCGGCGGATTCACGGTCAGCGACGCCGACGCCCTGCGCTTTACTTTTCCCCCGGGAACATTCATTCCGGCTAACGAAGTAGCGGTCATCTTCGGCGGAGGGACGCCGACCGGCGAATTCGGCAATGCGCGAGCTAACGGACTTGTGTTCACCGCGACGCTTTCGTTGAACAACGACGGCGATACGATCTCGTTGAAAGACAATGCGAGCAACGTTATCGAATCCGTCACATACGGGGCGGCCGAGGGCGGCGCCAATCAATCGATCACGCGCAGTCCGGACGTATCCGGAAACTTCGCGATGCACTCGACTGCGCCGGGCAGCGGTGGGCGGCTCTTTTCGCCGGGCACGCGACTGGACGGCAGCTTCTTCACCGCGCCAAACCCGCTGATCGGCTCGATCGCTCCTGATTCCGCGGTCGCGGGTTCGGGCGCTGTTCCGATAACGGTAAATGGAAATCATTTCGACGCGTCGGCGCGCGTTCGCGTGGACGGCTCGCCCATCGACACGACTTTTCAAAATGCGATGCAGTTGACGGCGGCCGTTCCCGCATCTGTGACCAATGCCGGCGGAGCGCACGCGGTCACGGTGGAGAATCCGGGCCCGGTCATTTCCAATGCGGTTACCTTCACCGTTCTTGCGACGGTTGGCATAAACGAATACCTTGCGGATCCGCCCGACGGCGCGGCGGGCGACGCAAACGGCGACGGAGTTACCAGCTCATCGCAGGACGAATTCGTCGAAGTAATCAATCGCACCAGCTTGCCCATCGACATCGGCGGCTATTCGATCAGCGATGCCGATGCTCTGCGCTTCACTTTTCCATCGGGCACGATCCTTCCGGCTAACGAAGCGGCAGTCATCTTCGGCGGCGGAACGCCCACCGGCGACTTCGGGAATGCGCGATTGAACGGCCTCGTATTTACTGCGACGCTTTCTTTGAACAACACCGGCGATACAATCTCGCTGAAAGACGGCGCGAGCAGCGTTGTCGAATCCATCACCTACGGATCGAGCGAGGGTGGCGCCAATCAGTCAATCACCCGCGGCCCGGACAGCACGGGCAACTTCGTTACGCACTCGACGGCCTCGGGCTCCGGCGGGCGATTGTTCTCGCCGGGCACTCGACTTGATGGCTCACCGTTTACCGTAGGCCCGCGCATAACTTCGATCGCCCCCGCAAGCGCGCCAAAGGATGACCCGCCGTTTGAGATCACGGTGATGGGCAGCGGCTTCGATTCAATGTCCGACGTTTTGATTGATGCGCTGCCGGTGACAAGCATGTTCGTGAGCGCCGGTGAGTTGAAGGCGATGGTGCCCGCAAGCGTGACCGGAGTTAGTGGATTTCATGAGGTGCGAGTGCGGAACGAGGGCGGCAATCGCTCGAACACCGCAACGCTCACGATAATTCCGCCGCCGCCGTTTTTGTCCGATCTGCGGCCCAGGCTCGTCACGATAGGCAGCGGGCAATTCACATTGTTCATCGCGGGTGTGAATTACGATTCGGCATCCGTCGTGCTGGTCGAGGGAACGCCGGTCTCGACTACATTTGTCGACTCCCGCGAACTGAAAGCCCTCGTGCCGGCGTCGTTTGTTACATCTCTCGGGACGCGGCGCGTCGTTGTTCGCAACAGCGGCGGAATCGAGTCCAATCAGGACTCGTTCGAGGTTATACCCGCGGCGACTGTTTTGACGTCGCTGTTCCCGACAAGCGTGCGAGCCGGCGCTCCAGGTTTTACGCTCTCGATCAAAGGCGCCAATCTCAAGAGCGGCGCAAGCGTGATGTTCGACAAGACCCAGCTCGAATCGATATTCATTTCGTCCTCAGAGTTGAGAACCGATGTGCCCGCTTCCTTGATTGCAAGCGTCGGGATTCGCGCGGTGTCGGTTCGCAATCCCGGCGAAGCTTCTTCAAACGAGTTGATCTTCTTTGTTCTTCCTGACCCGCCCATCATCGCTTCGCTTGAGCCAGCCGGAGTCCTGGCGGGGAGCGGGGACGTGATGGTCACAGTGAACGGCTCGAAATTTCAACGCGGCGCGGTCGTGCGAGTAATTGAAGACACGCGCCGCCCGGCCGCGCTTGATACGACGTTCGCCGGCGAGGGCCGGCTTCAAGCGAAGGTGCCGGCGTCGTTCACGCAGGTTCCGGGCGTTGTGCTGCTCGGTGTTGAGAATCCCGACGGCGGTTTGTCAAACGCCGCGCCGCTCAGAATATTCATCAAGGATCCGCTGGTGATAAACGAGTATCTTGCCGATCCACCCGAAGGCGCCGCGGGCGACGCGAACGGGGACGGCACGCGCAGCTCTTCAGCGGATGAGTTTGTCGAGATTCTAAATCGCAGCGGCGAACCATTGGATATCTCGGGCTACACGCTGTCGGATGCCGACGCCCTCAGACACGTCTTTGCCGCGGGCACGGTCCTTCCGGCCTTTGAAGCGACGGTCGTGTTTGGCGCAGGCACGCCAACCGGGGCCTTTGGCAACGCGAGCGAGAATCATCTGGTGTTCAAGGCTTCGGCGGGCGGGCTGTCGCTGAATAATGGCGGTGACACGATTACGTTAAAGGACGCACAGGGAAATGTCGTGCAGGAGATCAAGTTCGGCGCGGGAGAAGGAGGAGCGGGTCAATCACTGAATCGCGATCCCGATGGTGATGGTTCAACGTTCACGCTGCACGCGATTGTTGCCGAGAATTTCGCGCGATTGTTTTCGCCGGGCACAAGAGCGAACGGCTCGACCTTCACGATCAAGCCCGCGATATCAGGCTTATCACCCGCTTCGGTTCGAGTTGGCGCGCTGTCGTTTTCGCTTGTGGTCACTGGAAGCAAATTCCTTCCGGGCGCTGTTGTGCTGTTAGGCACGACGCCTCTTGCGACGGTGTTTCGCTCGGATTCACAACTCGAAGCGCAAGTCCCCGCCAGTCTCGTCGCAAGCGCGGGCGCGGTCGAGATCCGAGTGCGCAACCCGAGGGGCGAACTCTCGAGCGCATCGCCACTGTTGATCATCGACGATCCACCGCGCATTTCGGGCATCACTCCGCAGGTGGCGGGCACCGGAGCGGACAAGCTCGACGTTACGATCAGCGGCGAACGTTTTCAGCAAGGCGCCGTTGTCTTTGTGCAGGGCTCGCGAATGGAAACGCGATTCATCTCGGCGACTTCGCTGGTAGCGACGTTGCCGGGCGCGCTGCTCGTTCGCGCGGCCGAGCTTCCGGTGCTGGTCGAGAACACGGACGGTAATCGATCGAACACGGCGATGCTGACGGTCGAGAACGGCCCGCTGATCACGCGGCTGTCGAAGGGTAAGATCAGGGCGGGCCGTGGAGTCTTTGAGTTGACGCTTGGCGGCGTCGCCTTCAAATCGGACATCGTGTTGTTCGTGAATGATGTCGCGGTGAGCACAACCTTCGTGAGCGAATCCGAGTTCACCGCCCGCATACCGGCTGAGTTGAGTGCTCAACCGGGGGTGTTGATGCTTCAGGCTCGTCATCCGAACGGCGGCCGCTCGAATATGGTGAAGCTGAAGGTTGTGCAGTAGCGCCACGTATCTTGGAGAGTCGTTCGCACTGTTGACCAACCGCATGGATGATTGCGAGCGTTCAAAAGACCCTGTTTGCGGTTAGTGCGCAAGGAAAATCCGTCTGCTACAATAATTCTTCAATCATTGATCGGGGAGCATGTTCTTGAGTCCTAATGTCGCACTCATATCCGGCGCAATCGCGGTCTTGGCGCTTGTTGTGTCCATTTTTGGTGCGTCGTGGCTCAACCCGCGAGCCACCGAGAGGCTTGTCGATCAACTTGAGAAACGATTCGATCAAAGGTTGGCAGGCATCGATCAGCGTCTCGAGAGGATCGAACGTCAGCTTGAAGCGGTTTTTGAGCCAGTGTTGCCGCTCCGATCATAATCCCAGATCCAACCCGGCTAGTATTCAAATGAAAACACACAAGACACGCTTGCTTACTTATTTTCTGGCAGTAGCAGTCATCTTGAGCGCCGCGTGTTCAAAAGCGAAAGCACCGGGCGGCTGGGTCACGCAGGACACCGGAACCGGCGACTCATTCTTCAATGCCAACTTCGTCAACGAGAATGTAGGCTGGCTCAACGGCGCAAGCGGACGCGGTCCGGAAGAGCCCGACGAGAATGCCAACTCAAACAAGAAACCCAAACCAAAGAAACCGGGCGAGAAGATCGATGATCCGCTGAAGGCCAATCAGGGTTTCGAGGTCCTTCAAACAACAGACGGCGGCCAGACCTGGCGGCAGATCCCCGACCAATTCAAAAACAAAATAAGATCAGTCTGGTTCGTGGATCCGCGGCAAGGCTGGGCGCTAACTATCGACCGGAACATTCTTCACACAAGCGACGGCGGCGCGAGCTGGACCCTTCAACGCAAGGCCGGGACCGTGAAGCTCAAGCTGATCGGCAATCTTCGCCAGCCCGAAATGGATCAGCCCGAGCAAATCGATTCGCTTCGATTCATCGACGCGAATCACGGCTGGGCGTGGGGCGGCGGACGCAAAGACGAATACGCCGAGCAGCCGGGCGTCTTTCTTACAACCGTCGATGGCGGCAGGAACTGGAATCAGATCAAGTATCCGTTTGATCAAACCGCTTCGGCGATTTTTTTTCTCGACTCGGATCACGCGTGGGCGAGCACGACCGGCGCAAGCTTCTATCGAACGACCGACGGCGGACTCAATTGGGAAAAAGTCCAAACCAAATTGCCCGAAGACGTGTTTAGATCGATGTTCTTCACCGGCCCGAATGAAGGCTGGGTCGTAGGACGAAGCGGGCGAATCGCCAGGACCTCGGACAGCGGACGCACTTGGCGAAAGATGTATGAGATCAAAGATCAATTTAAGATGCACGATGTCTTCTTCACCGATCGCTCGCACGGTTGGGTCGTCGGGGACGAAGGCGCGATCCTCTACACTCCGGACGCGGGTGAGAGTTGGATTGACGTCAGCGCACCCATGCCCGCTCGAATGATGAATGTAGTTTTTCTGAACGACCACACTGGCTGGGCCGTCGGGCTGAGCGGTGTTGTTCTCAAATTCGAAACCAAGTAGCAAACCTGGGCGTCCTCAGCGTCTCAGCGGTTTCTCCTGGATCAGCTCGGGGAAATAACCGCGGAGGGCGGACAGGGCATTGACCGGCAATTCTGAGCCGGCCAACCTGTGAAGTCACTACCCGATGCCTAAGCTATTTGAAATTGATGCTGAGCTTGCCGCTGTAGTTTCGCGGGCGGCCGATGGTCGTTCTCGAAAACACGCTCTCGAATGTGATCAGATAAAACGTGTCCGCCAGATTCTGAATGTTGAACTGGCCCGACAGCGAAACATGATCGTTGATCGCGAAGTCGCGCCCGATTGAGAAATCCAAAACCGTGTGAGGCTTTACGAATCCCTGCTCGAAGTTCACGCGGTCCAAAACCTTCTCCGGGAATTCCATCTCGAACTCGCTCTGATTCTCGCCAGGCTCAGTCTCGACGGCATAACCGCTGTCGTGGCGGCCGCCGAATGCCGTCCAGAATGTTCCCGGCAACCGGTCATACATAAATTGAAACACGACGGTGTTGCGCTGATCCTCTTCATTGTGAACACGCTGCCCGGCGCGCTCTCGCAAATCGATCGCTTCTCCCAGGAACAAGCCGCCAGTGATGGGCGCAAATCCGTAGAGATGCAAATTTGTGTAGCTGACGAAACCTGAAAGCCCACGAACCAACGCCAGATCGAGTCGAGTCTCAAGACCCTTTGAGCGATTGCGCGCGAGCGATACCGGAAAAATGATTCCGGTGTTCAAAAAGTTAGTGATGTCCGCCGAATCCTTGAAGCGTCTATAGTAAAAATCCGAATCGAGTCTGAGGTATCGGCCGAGTTGCTGTTGAAAGCCGCCGTTGACCTGCCATTCGCGGCTCGGTCGAATAGGAGCGCCTGTTTCTCCGCCCTCGTCGCCTCCCGGGCTGAAGATCCGAGCTTGCTCCGATGATGAAAGCAGCAGGTTTTCGAGCGCGGGTGTTTCAAGAAAGCGATTGTAGCCCGCGTGCAAAACAGTTTTGGTCCTCTCGATCCGATAAGCAACGCCGAGCCTGGGGCTGACGAAGTTCTTATCGACCAAAAAATGATAACTGTCGAAGCGCACGCCTAGATCGAAAGTCAGATTGCGGGCTGCGTTGATGTGATCCTGAACGTAAGCCGATCCTTCCCAACCCGTACGGTGATCGTTAAAGAAAAATGCGTTGGGAAATATGAACTGCTGAACCTCTTCGGGCAGATCCGGTTCTTTCTCGAGCACTTCCCCGAGATCGGTTATCGCCACCGTGAAAGATTCGGTGACGGGGAAACGAGTAAACTCGAAGCCGGACTTGATCGTGTGCCGGCTCTTCTGCCACGTGAGCGATCCGATCAATCCGTAAACGGAATGATGGCGCGACTGCTCCGCGAACACGGGGCCGACCATCTGGTTGCTGCGCAGGTTCGCCGCGTTGTATCGCTCGTATCCGGAGAGTTGACTCATCAGGCTATGCGAGAAAATGTGCTCCCATGACAGCGACGCCATATTGTCGTTCAAGTGACGCCGCAGATTCTGACCCTCTTCCTGCTGATCGGGAAAGTTGGGCACATCGAACTTCTGCCGGTTGTAAAAAAGATTCACGCGCAACAGATTCTTATCGCTCGGCGTGTAGTCGAATTTGAAAAAGGTCTTCAGCGCCTGTCCGTTGTTATGAAAGTTCTCAATCGCTGGAGGATCGAGGAAGCGATCCGTGGTTGAGCCCGCGGCGCTTGCGAAGTAACCGAACTTTTGCGAGTGACCGCCGACGTCGAATGAAGTTTCAAACGAGGAGAAGCTCCCAGCCGACAGGGTTACGCTGCCCGATTCCGGGACTTGAAGACCCGCTCGCGTGGTCACCGCGACAATCCCCGCAAGCTTGTTTCCGTATTCGGCGGGGATGTTCGCCGTGCTTACCTCAACCGATCTAAACAATCGCGGGTCGGGCGCGGCTGCGAATGTATCGGCGATGGTGTCTGTGATCGGAATGCCGTCAATCGAATACTGGACCTGATATTCGATGCCGCGCGCGTGAATCCGGCCGTTCGCATCCGCAGTCCAACCCGGCGCCATGGCGATAATCTCTTCCGCGCTGCGGCTTGGTTGAGATGTCGGAATCCTGAGAATGCGGTTGCGATCGATGACCGTCGTGGGCGCGGTCTTATCAGGCTCGAGGAGTTCGTTTATCGCTGAAACATCCACCTCTTGTCGAACCGGCGCGACGCCAAGCTGCACGTCGATCTGCTGCGCCAGATTTGTTCGGACGGACACCGCTCGCGTCGAAGTCTCAAACCCCGATGTTTCAACGGTGAGAGTGTAAGCGCCAAGGGGCACGTCAACCAGACGGTAGACTCCCTGACCGTCGCTCGCAGTTTCCTGCGCGTATGCGGTGATCGCATTCGTGAGCCGCACCCTCGCGCCGGAAACAACGGCGCCGGTGTTGTCCGTTACAGTTCCGCGTAATATAGCTGTATTTGACTGCGCGAGGGTTATCGAACCTGTCCCCAGCAGAAACATAATAAGGACGTAGTTTCTGAGAATTCGCGTTACCACTCACACCTCCCAGGTCCATCCGCGTGGATCGATCGCCGTCTTCGATTGTGCGATCAAAACCGCAGGTTGTATTTCAAGAACAAGCTGCGGCCGGGCGCGTCAAGGCCCCAGCTTATGCCGCGATAGTTTCTGTCACTGATGTTCCTGAAGTCGATCAGTATTTCGTGACGCTCGCCGAAACTCAAGCCACCCCGGAGATTGAACGTCGCGTAGCCGGCGATTGACAGATACAGAGGCGCCGCATTCACTCCCGTCCCCAGCACGCGATTCTGTATCTGCGCGAGCGTCTCGCCCGTGGCAATTAAGCGATCATCCGAGTTGCCCGGTATTCCGTCAGGCCCGGCGCTAATGAGCCCGCGAAATCTCGCGCCGTTGTTAAAGAAACTCGCGATCGAGCCACGCGAGCGCGTCGCGCCGGTGCGCCGGTCTTCAAGATCGAGACTCGATAGCCGGTCCTGCCTGTCAGCCGCGTGAATGTAGGGTTCAATCCAGAATCGCCGGGATGCCGGCGCATACCGAAGCTTCAGGTAGCCGTCCGGCGCCGGCGTGCCTCCCTCGATATTCGGCGGCAGATCAGTCCGCTTATCGCGAGCGTGCAGGTAAGTGAAGATCGTCCCGATCGACCAATCGAGTGCGAGCTTAGCGTCGAGCGTGTGCTCGAAGCCGTATATCCGCACGTCATCGAAGTTCGCGCGTACCAGCACGGGACTCGTGGATGCCGCGACGAATACCACTCCGTTTGCGGACTGTGAAGAAATCGGCGTCGTACCGAGTAATTTGCCCACCGACCCGGGCGGAAGTATCAACGCCTGCTTGGTGATGTTGTCAGAGATGTCGTTGACGAAGAATGTAAGGTCCGTATCAAACCGATTCTTGTGATAACGCGCGCTCACTTCGTAGGTGATGCTGGTTTCCGGCGCGACCTGTGTCACCGGTGTGCCGGTTGAGACAGCCGTGCTGGCTGCAGTCGATCCGATCGTCGCTCCAAGCCCCGCGACATCAGGCGCCGCGACTTCAAATCCCGAACCGGTTAGTCCCAGCGTCCCGAGGTCGGTGATGTGAGGCGCGCGAAACCCGCGGCTGATGTTCGCCGACAGGCTCACACCTTCAAGCGGCGTAAAGATCGCTCCCGCGCGAAACGTCACATCGTCGACTTTGAGGGAATCATCCGGCCACAGCGGCTTTCCGGCGACGAGTGGCGAATCCGCGGCGCGCGCTCGATAGGACGCGGCGCTCCAGCGCACGTTCCCGACCAGCCGCAACCGGTTCGGAATCGCTTCAACGATGTCCTGAACGTACAACCCGCCGCTGTTGTAGCGCGAGTTGCCGGGCACGCGCGGTCTGCGCAAAGTAGAAACTGCAGTAACCGGATTGAAGCCGAAAGACGGAGCCTGGATTCGCTCGTGATAAAACTCGCCGCCGATCAACACGTTATTGCGCGATCCCCATTGTTTACCCGCAAACGCCTGAACTCCGTGAGCGTTGGTCCGTTCGAATTCGTGATTGATCGATGCGTTCGGGTTTCCATTACCGCCCTGATTGACGCGCTCTTCGCGCTGCGAGTTGAATGAGTAGATCGCTGTGAAAGTATCAAACCAACCAAGCTTCACTTTGTCATAGCGGGCGTAGGCGAAGTCGAGCATGAAATTTCGGAGATCGGCGATCAAATTCCCGTCGCCGCCCATCAACTGATCGTAACGTTTGCCGCCGTCCTGCTGGCTCCGCGCATAGCTCAACGTAATCTGAGACAACGGCCGAGGCGCGTAGCTCAACTTCATCAGACCGCCGTACTGTGTGAACGCGGTGTCGGGCGTTCGGTTTCCAAGAACAAGGTCGGAACTCAATCCAAAGAAACGGGTCACCGCGTTATGCGAATCTCTCTCGTGCCCGGTCCTGAGTGTATTCACGCGGCGTCCGGTGAGATTCGTAAGCAGCGCAAGCTTCGTTGTCGCAAACGAAGTCGTCAGACTCGAACCGAATGCCGCATCCGCGCTGTTGAAAGACGAACTGAGTTTGCCCCTGACCTCCGGCCTGTCCGTTGCGAATGGCGGCGAGAGCGTCAGAAACTGCACGCTGCCTCCAATCGCATCGCTGCCATATTGAGCGCTGTTTGGTCCCCTGAGTATTTCGACCGTCCTCAGGTTCGACTGATCAATCAGATCGAGAAACGAGCTTATGCCGCCGCGCATCGCCGACGTCGAGTAGCGCACGCCGTCGACGAACACGTTTACTTTGTTTCCGGTGAGTCCTCGAACGAAGATACCGGCGATGGTGGGGCTGGTGCGCTGCAGGTGAACGCCAACTTCTTCGTTGGCCACTTCGGCGGTGACGCTCGCCGCGCGTTCCTCGATTTGTTGCTCGCCGATGACATTGACCTGTTGCGAGATCCGCTCGACTGTTTCGACAACGCCGGGATTCGCCGTTACGGTCACTTCCTCATTGAATGGCCGGGGTCCAATGATCAGCTCCAGGCTATCGATGGCCTCCGCCCCGACGGTCAATGCTTGCCGTCGATCGTCGAACCCGCGCGAGGACACAATCACGATGTAACGGCCGCTCGGAACGCTCGAGAATGTAAACCCGCCCTGTGCATCGCTCTTTGTGGTTTTGATGACCGCCTGATGCGCGGCCGCGAGCGTCACGGTTGCATCCGATATTGCCGCGCCGGACGAATCGCGAACGACTCCGGAAACAGTCGAACCGTCGCTCGCGCGAACGACGAGGTCCGAGCCGGTCAAAAAAATGATACCGAACAGCGCACAGCAAATAGCGCGTCGCACTTGGGGAGCAGTGTACGTGCGCACTCTTCTTGTCCTCCTCAGCGGTTTCGCGCGGGCTGGCTCAGCGGTAAGCCACGCGCGGCTTGGATAGTTTACTTTATGTCTCGCCTGGTTTGGTACTGCAGAGCGGCTAAGATGAACAAATTCTCGGGGGCTGACCCGTCCCGTTGCGAGGCAATGATGAGACCTTGAATCCAGATGTACGCAATCTGTTTCCGAATACTGGCCGAGAGCGTTTGGGCGGCGACTGCCCTATCTCACGGGCCAGATCCGATCTCCAAGAATTGCCGGCGAAGACCATCGTCTTCCGGGAATCGCGATTTTCCACTTACGTTTCTGGTTTCACTCCAGGTAAGGCGGAGTCCGCGTTCGTCTGAGGGGCCCTGGCCTGTTGGTCCTCGGAACTCCGGCCAGTCTTGCGCGAGAATTGGCACGGAAAGAATGAGAAGGGAGAGAATGAGCAGCCTCATAAATGTTGAAGGACCAGAATCAAGGATTGTACGAGGAAAAAACATCGCACAGGAGGAGATGTCTTCGAAGAATGGCGTCGATAACCTCTTTCTCATCGACCGTAAGACTGACCGCCCTGGGATACTTTGGCGATTCGCGATCGTCGAGGATTGGAGCTGGCCAATTGCGGGTCGATCTCACGAACTCATCCGCGGCATCCGGCCCACCGAGCGCGATGTACCCGAGGAGAACGCAATCCAAATAGGTACGCCAGATTGGATACTCTCGCGTGGCTGGGCCGCGGCTAGCCTGATCGCCGACGTACATTGAACATGAAACCGATGACTCACTAAGCCCATCGATCAATCGGACGACAACTGGAATGCGCTCGTAGCCTACCTCTCGTTCATCGACTTGAAAGGCTTCAGCATCGTCTGATTCCAGGACAACCCCTTTTATGCTTGAGCTCGCGTCTCGTGCAACAGTAAGAGCACACACCCTGCCCTGTGGTGTCACGATGCGATGCATCCATTCCCGAGACCAACCTGGGAGTACCGCTGGGGCGGCTTCGAGATTTCCAGGACGAGCCGCCTGGTTCACCAGCGATCCGTAAGCAAATATCATTGGCTCACGCCTTGAAAGGCAGAAGTTGGCGACGGCCAGAGCGCCGCGCCGTGAAGACATATTAGGGCTAAAAGCCACATGATCTCAACGAGGACGAACGGGGCGCTGGTGAGCCAGGGTGCTGCAATGCGCCAACACGCATGACCATGGGGCCGGTCCACCGTCAAACCTGCGCAGCCATCTCCATCTTTGAATGAATAGGTTTTCTCCTGGTAGAAGCGAACAAGCTGTCCAATGCGAAACTCCGAAACGGCGAAACTGGCGACGAGCAGGAACGAGGCTAGTCTGAATACGAACAACGGAGCGCCATTCGCTGGACGTCTGCTAGAGTCAAACTCAAGCGCCACGAGAGCGCTCGAAATCGTTATGAAAACCGAGAACATTACGAAACGCAGCGTACTGTAATGGCGCGCAAGATTGCAGACCTCAGTAAACCTAGCGCGAGCATTCTCTACTTCTGTATCGTTGCTCATGTTTCCTCCTCAAATTCCGAGCATTCTCAAATACCGAGATCGGCAGCGGGACCGAACTCCACGGGGTTTCCTTCGCGCGGCTTTGGCCAATCGAGTTGAATCGCCAACACCGGACTAAGGTTCAGGCGGTCAACGTGCGTGAGATTCACGAAATGCCGCTGGAACTCGCCGTTCCGCTGCGACGAGACTTCGAGAGTTACAGAGGCAGGTATTCCACCCGATCTGACAACTCCTTGGGCTCATAGGCCTTGGCGATGATTTCGAGATCGCGGATGCATCCGCTCACAGTCATGTCGCTCTGATTAGCGAAGATGATTCCAGCGAATTCGATCTCATTGCGTTGACGGTCGCTGGCGATGCGCAAAAAGTCTGTATCCTGTGTGAACAGCGCTCGCCCTAACTCGGTTGCGCGATCAAGAAGCGATGGATCCTCAAGTTCGGTTGTGCCATCCTCCTGGGATGTAATGACATCAACATCACGCAAGCGCAATCCGTAACTAATCGCGTACGGCACGTGAACATCCATGTAGAGCCTAATGCTCAAGGCAAGAGTCCCAGATCGCGCAGGCGTCTCCTTCCGGGCGACTCGCCGGCTTCTGCCCGCAGACGCTTCACTTCATCAGAGTTGCTCGCGATCTCAGCATCAAATTCGGATTGGTGCGCGTAGTAGAAAGACAACGCTGCATGAATGTGCGCCATCGAAAGCTGGCCATAGTGCTGAAAGAATATTTCTTCGGGACTCCAGCCGTGCGCGAGATGATCAAGGGCGACTTCGATGACTTTGATCCTCGTTTCAGCGAGCCAGGCAACGCCTTTGTCATCGATCTCGATTGGCGCAGTAACTACAGTTGACATATTCGTTCATTCTAACGCGAGCCGAATTTCAATAACAATCTACCACGAGTATCACGCATTCTGAACCGCTCGCCATTTTCTTCACTTCTTTTTCTTCTCATCAACCGGCTGATTCAACTCCAACAGATAAAGCTCATTCTCTTTATCGCGGTTCGAACCAAACAGTACCTCAGTGTTCGACACAAACATCGGTGAGTGCGTGTTCGCTGGTTTATAAGTAAGCTGCTTGATCTGGTCCGTAGTCGAATCGTAGAGATAAAGCTGCGAGCCGACCGCACCGGGACCCACAAACACGATCAGCTTGCCGTCGGGCGAAAGCGCCGGGCTGAATTTCGGAAGATCGGGCTCGGGCAGCTCGCGCGCGCGAGGCACCGAGGGCTCGAATAAGTAAACATTGTCCTGCTGCTCGGCCTGCTCCTCGGCCCACAGCACAATTGATCCACCCGCGCCGCCGGGAATCACTCTGCGGATGCGAGCATATCGCGTCTCGGTCATGTCGGTGATCGCTTTGCCATCGAGCCCGTATTGCCACAAGGAATGCCGCCCGCTGTTGTCGCTGATCTTCACCAGCAGGACACTCTTTCCATCCGCCGACATCAGCGGCCGTATGGATGAGCACTCGTCTTCGGTGAAGAAATCCGGCTTGCCACCGGCGACAGCTATCACCGCGACGTGCAGGATTCCAAACGCGGCATCGGGCAACGGACTTTCATCGGACGTGAATAGAATCCGCTTCCCGTCGGGCGTGAAGGCCGGCTCCTTGTCGGTGAAGTTGTTTTTTGTGAGTTGACGCGGGGCGCCGCCTTTGATCGACAACACGTAGATGTCAGGGAAACTGCCGGTGTCGCCCAGGCCCGCAAACGCGATCGATTGACCATCGGGCGACCAAACGGGATCCGCGACGCCCCACTTCAAACTGGTCAGCGGCGGCCGAATCGAATGATCGCCGATGTTCATCACATACAGGTTAGGCGCCTGATTGGGCTTCTGTGCGATCAGTAGAATCGATTTTTTATCGGGAGAGACCGGGCCGATCGCGTACAGACCCATGCCTTGTGTGAGTTTCGTTATCTTGAAGGGCTCGGTCTTTTTTTCTTCTTTCGCTTCGGATTTGTCCGGCTTTTGATTCGCGGCTGTTTGTGTCGCCAAAAAGACGGGCACCAGCATCGCAAGACAAGCCACGATGCATAACAGGCGCAGGGATACTCGAGGTCTTCCAGTTGGTTTCATAATGACAAACTCTGAGTGCCAGATCAGCGAGCGCCGCGATTTCGTTATCGCGATTGTCACGGAAGCTCGCGCAAAGTCTTCAACTCTACCAGCCGCTGTTGAGGCTTGCCACGCACGCGGCGCTCTTCGTGAGGCCCGCACACCGCAAGATAGTCGCACCAGACGCACGCGTCGTGAGCCGGGGCCGCCGGAAGGAATCCCTCTTCGAGCGCGCGGCCAATGGTCTCACTCATGATTCCGGCGTAGCCGCGCGCGAATTCATCGAGCATCACCACACGCTCTTCGTAGTTGCCGTCCGATGTGCAGTAATACAACCGTCCAGATTCAACCGGCGCGTCGAGTAACTTCTCACACGCAAGCGCGTACAGAACCGGTTGAAGATGCTGCCCGCCTCCGATGACGACGCCGTCCTTTGCGCGAGCCTTGCCGGTCTTGTGATCCGTCGCGCGAAGCTTGCCGGACGAATGACGCTCAACAAGATCGATAGAACCGCGCAGCTTTAGGTGGTCGTCGATTATCGGAATTGGATCCGGCACGCTCGACGGGTCTTCGTCTTCACGATCGCGATCCGCAAGCCCAAATGACAACTCAAACTTGTGGGGCACCCATCCGTCTTCAGCATCTGCATGGCGGCGAAGCCATTCGCGAAGGTCCGCGCCAATCGCGTTGATGCCGTCTTCCCAGACTTTCGGAATCGCGGGAAACAAATCGTCCTCAGACTTCGACGCGACTCGATGAAGCACGTCGTTAGCGGTTTCGATGGCGCGTTCGATGTTGCGATGGGTGATGGGCAGCTCGCCTGCTTCTCTCAACAAGGTCAGCACCTCGTACTGGATCTTGTGAAAGAGCGAACCGCGCGTGAGCGGATCGATGACTTCGAGCGCGGCGGGTTCTTCGCGTGGCTGTAGCCGGTGCACCGCCTGAAGAAAAAATCTATAAGGACACGCCGCGAAATTCTGAAGAGCGGTCGGCGAAAACGATCGCGCTGTCAGTTGATGCTGCGCCAGAGCTTCGAGCGCCGACGGATCGACATCAACCAGACCGTCATACGCGGTCCACCGTCTAAGCCATTTGCGCGAGCGTGATCTGAGCGCGCGCGCCAGGTGCGGATTTGAATCGAGCAAGTAATGCGCGGTGCCGGAGGTTGTTTCGGGATCGGCGTCGAGCAATGGCCCGAGCAAGGCCAGATCGTATTCCGCTTCGTCAATAGCGTCGCTCGCGTGCTCGGGCGCGGGCCAGCCGAGTCTCCCGCTCGAGCCGGATTCCGCGCGCGTTCCAAGTTCATCGAAGCCGGGCAGTTCACCTTCGGCCGCGCGAAGCGCTTCAAGTCCGTAGAACGACGGCACTCGCGGGCGCGATTGCTGCACGTCAATTCTTGGATAGGACAGATACACACGCTTCGAAGCGGCTCCCAGAGCCAATCTCAAGGCCAGCCGCTCGGCGGCTACTCGATCGTGTTGAGTTCGAAGCTCGGCCGCTTCAACCAACCGGCGTTCGGCGTCGAGCAGCACCGGGTCCTCCGTAACCTTTCGAGGAAACAGCTTTTCAGCAAGCCCCGGCACGAACACGATGTCGAACGTCATCCCGCGAGCCGCATCCGTCGAACCTACGAATACCTGACCGTAACGCCGCCGCGACGGCGGCGTCGGAAGCTCGCGAAGACGCGGCGACAATACCTGTTGCACTTCGAATAACTCTACCGGACCAATCGGCGACATCGGGGTGAGTTCACCAAGCGTTTCGATCACACCTTCGGGCTCGCGAAGCGCCGACGAACAAAGATCACCGAGTTGCGAAAGCCACTCGCCCCACGTTGCCGAATCGGGCAGTGCCGCGAGTCTTTTTATCAACGGCAACGCGAACTCGGCCAGGTGCGCCAGGTCGAGGATGTCTAAATCCAGGAGCGCGGCGCGGTTCTCCTCTTCATCACGCAGCTCCTTGCGGCGCAAGTGCAGCTCGCGTTCGAGTCCCGCGATGCGGCGCTCCCATCGGTCCAGGCTCCCGATCACCGCCGACTCGACCAGCAACCGCTCCCACCGCCACGGCGCGCGAACCGTTCCGTCAACAATCGACTTGCCTTCTAGTTCCGAAGCGAGCGGACTCTCTTCACTCTCTGTTTCAACCTCGGTCTCGGGTTCGAGAGGCGTCGGGAGCAGGTCGTGTTGTGGAGGAGTCCAGTGTGCGTCGGTCTCACTTGGGTCGCCAGGATCGGGGACCTGTGCCAGCGATAAGTATTCAGCGAAGCGCCGCGCGGACAGTCCCTCGGATTTGCAAGCGAGCAATGCAAGCAGCGCTCGTCCGGCGGCATCGGGTCTCGATGTCCCGCGCGCGAAGTACGCTGGGATGTTCGCGCGTCGAAATGCTTCTTCGAGATGCGAACCGTACTCGACCGGCGAGCGAAGAAAAACAGCGATGCGATCAAACGACATTCCGGCTGCGGCCTCGCGCTGAACTCGCCGCGCGATCTCGACACACTCGCGGGCCTCGCCGGGCCACGATGTGAGGGTCACGGTTTCATCGAGCTTCGCGGGATCGCAACACGAGTCTTCGAATAGATGTCGTTTAAGTGAGTCGAGCGAGGTTGGCGATTTGGCAGATTCACCACTGATCTTCGCTGATTGGCGTGACGCTGGTTTTCGCTGATCAGCGGCAATCTGCGAACCGAAGGCCGCGCGCATCTGCGGTGAATGCTCTTCAGCTTCGATAGCCTTCGAACCGAGCGCACGTTCAAGATACCCAATCGTTCGCTTGTCGCCGCGAGCCGCGGTTGCGAGCACAGCCGGCGCACGCGCGGCGAGTGCTTTGATTAGTTGTGCTTCAAAAGATGAATTCATCTGAACGTCGAGCAGCAATAGCGGCAAGCCCACGTAGGGCTGAGTATTGAGTGCTGGGTGCTGAGTGCTGAGTGCTGAGTGCTGAGCAACTTCGATCGCGGCTTCATAAATGCGCGCGCGGTCGGCGATCCTCGCTTCGGCAAGTTCGCGGGCGATGCTCTCTGAAAGCCGCGCGAGATCCTTCCCGCCGCGCGGCAATTTCTTGATCGACTTCGTGTCCGCGTCGTTCATTCGAAGTTCTTCGAGCGTGCGCGCGACCGCGACCGGGAAGCCGGGTTTCTCAGCGACCGGATCAAAGTAAGATAACTCTCCCGCCGTATGGAGGAGATGTATCGAGCGCGCAGCAACGGCGGTGAGCGCAAGCCCGCTTGCAGGGACGATCCCGATGCGAGCAAGCTCCATCGCCGCGAGGCTCGCGGCAAGATGATTGAGTGTGAATCGAGTGAGTCCGAACCTGGCGCCCGACCTGAGCGCGGCATTGCGCACGAATTCGTCACCGGCTTCGCGACTGGGTGAGACGATCAGGATTTCGGCATCAGTCGGATAGTTGTTGAGCCACTCGACGGCGACTGAGAGTCGCCTGGCCGAGTCGTGCGAGATGATCAGCTTTGCTTTTTGGGGAAGTTGCTTTCCCATATCCATATGCTCGATCTGTGAATTGGCTCGCCGCAGCCGAGAGCCTTTGCGACACTGCTAGACCAGGTCAAGCGCGGCTTTTATGCCGGAATCGACTTGCTGCATCAAACCCGGAGAGAGCACGCCGATGAGTTTCTCCAGCTTGGCCCGATCGAGTGTCGTCACCTGATGACAAACCGCGATGCTGGTCTTCTTTAACCCGCCCGCCTTTGCAGGCAGCAGAACTGCCGTGGGACCACGGTCCGCCTGAGAGGTTGATGTTGATATCGGAACTACAATCACCGAGCGCCAGTTTGGCGCCCTGTTGAAACCATCGCGTGAGACTATGATGACTGGCCGGCGACCTTGTTGCTCCGAACCTGAGCGGGGCGCGAGCATCGCCCAATAGACTTCGCCGCGCTTCATCGACCGTTACTCATGGCTGCTTCAAGCATGAATTCCACAGAAGCGGCTTCGAGCGCAGGATCCAGGTCGAGAGGCCCTCCGCCATGACGTAGCGCGTAAGCCGCTATTTCCTCATCGAGAGCGGATCGTTGTTGCGAAGGTCGCACGTCTGTCTTTCGCCGGCGACCAGCGTTCACTGTTCGACGTGTCTTCGGTCGCCGATTCCCGTCGTCGAGCAAATCAACTACTCGCTTGATCAAAAGCTTCTTATCGTCTGTCGAGAGTCTCTCGACTTTGGTGAGAATGGAATCGATTTCGCTTGTTGACATCACACCTCGCAATTACTCTTGGATCGTCACTGTTGTGCCTGCATTATCCGTCTGAACTTCTGCTTCTGCAATGGATTCATTCCCCAAGAAGACGCAGCCATGCCGTGGGCTTATCCCTGCCACGTCTACGCCAAAGTTCTTGTCTCGACGATTTAGGCTGTGCGTCGATCTGATGGTAGGTTTTTCAAGCGCTCGCTTAGTTGCTTCGCCAAATCTCTGTCGAGATGGTTCAGTTGATGTTCCTCGAAGAGGCCATCAATACTTAGTCCGTTGTTGCGATGAAAATGTCTCACATCATCTCGAAAGGTCGGAGCGAGCCATACTAGGACTTTGTCTTGAAACGGCCATTCTTTCGGGAACTCCGAAGTCTCTTGCTCAATGAGGGTTCTTGACTCCTCCGCTGCCTTGATCGTCAATGGTAGATAGGATTCAGCGTACGAACGTTCTTGGGAAACCGACAGATCGGATGAGACGCGATCCTCAAGCTGCAGATCCAGCTTCGGGCGGTTCTCCACTCTTTTAGCTGGCTTTAACGTATGACTTCTCGCACCTGAGTGAGAGGGCTTGATGGATGACGTGTCTGAATTCCTTATCGCTTTGGCCTGCACGCTATCAGGAACGGATGACCTGCCCCATCGCCTACGCATTTCCGCCTGTTTCATTTTTAGGTGCTTGTTCATTTTCTCATAATCCTGAATCTGTTCTCCATTGGGGCTCATATCGAGCCCCCTCTAATCCTAATCGACTATACAATCCTCGGGCGTCTTATCCGGGCGCAATCTCATAAACACGGGCTCGCGTAAGTTGCCCGTGCTCACTCGCGATGCGTATTGAACTTCACACACGAGCTCGGGCTCGAGCCAAACTGTGACCGCTTCATCGATCGGTTTTTCTTTGATCGGGCGCTCGCCGCGTTTCACTTTTTGAAGCTCAGCTAACACAGTCTTCGAAGTTCGATCATTGAAGCCCGTGCCTACCTTTCCCACGTAAACCAACTGCTTGCCCTTGTACATTCCCAATTGCAATGCGCCAAAGGTCGACTCGCGACCGCCCTTGCCTTTGGTGAAGCCGATGATCACACAGTCGGCGGTGTGACGGGTCTTGATCTTGAACCAATGCGAAGTGCGCTTGCCCGGCATGTAAACACTGTTGCGCTCTTTGGCCACAATGCCTTCGAGTCCGTGCGCCGACGCCGCCTCAAACAGCGCGACACCTTCGTCGATCGCTTCGTTGGGTCGATACGCGGGATTGGGCAGCTTGATCGAGTCGACCATCCAGGCACGGCGACGAGCGAGCGGCTCGTTGACGATCGGGCGGCCGTCGACATAAAGACAGTCGAACACGTATGCAACGGCCGGATGCTTTGCGCGGGCGCGCGCGACCGACGCTTCGTTGCGATGCTGCAAGCGATGCAGCACGTCTTCAAACACCGGGTGGCCTTTTTCGTTCAAGCACACGATCTCCACGTCGAATAATCCGCACGCCGCGCGAAACGCCTGATCGGGAATCAACAGCTCGGGAAAGAGATTTGTGATGTCTCGCTGCGCGCGGCTGCGAATGGTGATCGCGCCTTCGTCAAGCGTCACCATCGCGCGAATTCCGTCCCACTTCACTTCATAAAGATAGTCGGGCGAGTCGAATGCATCGGTGCGGCTTTGCGCGAGCATCGGTTCGACGGGCGAACGCAGCCAGTCGATTTGGGGAGCCGCGACTCGCTCGCACAGCCAATCTCTTTCTTTGGTATGTATCATTCGATACTCGTCGTTCAGTTCGCGGCTTTGGAGTCGAAAATAGAAACCGTCTTTCTTTTCTTTGCTGATCTCGTAGCGGCCGCGCGCGAAGATCCACATATCGCCGCCGCCATATTCGCCCTTGGGAATGGAGCCTTCGAAATCGAGATACTTCACCGGGTGATCTTCGGTCTGGACGGCCATGCGTTTTATCCCGGGGCGAGGTGGCAGCCCTTTAGGTATTGCCCAGCACTTCAAGGTTCCTTCGCGTTCGATTCGCAAGTCGTAATGAAGCCGCGTCGCGTGATGCCGATGAACCACGAACGCGTTGTTCTCGCCCGCGAATACTTCGGGGCCCGGCTCCGGTGTCTTGTCGAACGCGCGCTTGCGGGCGTAGTCGGCGAGCGCTTCGTTGTTCTTCGAGGCTTTGGGTTTAGGGGCGGGCTTCTTTGATTTCGGCTGTTGAGTGTGAAGCTTTGTTGCGTAGGCGCCGATCGCTTCCCACGGATCGCCTTCTTCGAGAAGAATGTCGGGCGCGTTTCGCAGATTGAACTCTGCGGGATCTTCCACCGACTCGAGCCGGTCCCACGTTAGCGGCATCGACACCGGCGCGTTCCCCCGTCCGCGAACGCTGTAAGGCGAGATGATCGTTTGGTATGTGCTGTTGCGATAGATGTCGATCAGTACGCGTCCCTTGCGCTGGTCCTTCTTGATCAGAAGCGTAGTCGTTTGGCTGTGCCGCTCGATATAGGCTTTTGCAACGTCCAGCGCGGCTTCCTTTCCAAGATCGAACGACCAATTCGGCTCGATGGGCGCGACGATGTGGACGCCCTTACCGCCGGTTGTTTTGACGAAGGTGTGATAGCCGTACTTCTCGATGTGCTCCTTCATATCGAACGCAAGCTCGACGATTTGTGTAAACGGATACTTTTCGGGCGGGTCGAGATCCCACACAATGTAATCGGGCTTATCGTAATGAGGCGAGCGGCAATGCATTTGATGAAGCTCGATGCACGCGAGGTTCGCGAGCCATCCGAGTGAGGCCTCTTCGGTCGCGAGCACGTAATCGACCTTGTCATCTTTGCTGCCGAGCTCAATGTGTTCGAGCCACGCGGGCGCCCACTCGGGGCGGTTCTTTTGAAAAAAGGTCCCGTGATCGACGCCGTCGGGCCATCGCACCAGAGTCAACGGGCGGCCTTTGATGTGACGCAGAATGGTGGGCGCGACTTTGAGGTAGTACTCGATCAGCTCGGCTTTGATTATTTGCTCGGACGGAAAGAGGACTTTGTTGAGGTTCGAGAGTTCGATCTTGCGTTTGCCGATGGTGGCTGTTGTGCTTGTGCGGGGCATGCCTTGGTTTGTTCGTGAGAGCGGTTGGCGTCAGGAGCGTTGCACCTTAAAGCGAGTACTCCAATATGTCTTCTGTCTGTCACCTGCGTCCGACTGTTCGATAGCGATGCCGACTCGGACCCACGCTGACTTCTCAACGAAATCTAAATCGACTTCGACTTCGATGGATTTGCCTGATTCAAGCCGATTGCGCATTCTCCCTGTACCGCACCATCCCAAACCGACATCCTTCCAGCGGCGTGCCTGTTTGATCATAGCAGTGTGAAGCGGCTCCTCAGGTGAATAACCCCAATACCAGAGCGGCCGGGTACCTTGATTCGTTAGGCGGAAGATGGCGGCTTTGTTTGATCTCGAAAATCGCACGAACTGAATGCCAACCCCTCCTGAGCTTGCTGCCGCGTAGCTTGTCGGTAAGAGTTGAACAAACGTAAGTATGAGTAGGACCGCGCAGCGGACAATCGAGCTGCGAGGATTTACTCGAAGCAGCGTCGGGACCATGTATCTGTTTACGCGTCTCCTCATTGCTCCTTACCTTATCATAAGGTGTCTGCTCATCGCCGTCGATTTTGTTTACGCTGGCAACGGCTTTCCCTTCGTCTCTTCGCCGAACGGCAATAAGAGCAGCCCAATAACAAAAGCCAGCGATGTGAGCGCGACCGGCGTGCCGATCGTTTGAAAATGCGCGACCCCTGCGCCTACAAGAAAGGTTATTCCCGCGCCGGCGAATCTTCCGATCGAGGTTGCGAATGCAAAAGCGCTTGCGCGACACTCGGTACGATACTGCTCCGGCAACCACAGCGTGTACATCGCGAAGTTCGCTCCGCCGATTCCTAGAAAGAACAGACAAGCCATGAACCAAACCAGAGCGCCCTGGCTCAGATAAAACACATAACCGAAACCGAGCGCGATGAACACCGCCATAATCGCAAAGTAAATCGCAAGCGTCGCCTTTCTGCCGAGCTTCTCGGCCAATGGCGGCAGAGCCACGCACCCGATGATCGTGCCGACAGACAGAATCATCGTCGCATACGAAGCGAGCCTCGCACCCTGGGCGTCCGCGATTCCAGCCTTTGATGCAAGATGTGTCACCGACGCTGGAACGTAAACGGAACCCGCCCACAACCCAACGATCGACACAAGCAAGTAAGTCGAATTGAGTATCGTCCGTCTGCGATACTCTGGACTGAAGAGTTCGAGGAATGAGTGGCGCATCGTCAGCGAGCTGCCAACTTGTTCCAGCTTTTGTTGCCAGCGTTTCGATTCAGTCACACCGTAGCGAATAAATGCGACCAGCAGCGCGGGCAATCCTCCAACGGCAAACATCGCGCGCCAGCCGAAGCTCGCGCCGATCGTGTAATTCGCGATCGCCGCCAAAAAAATTCCGAAGTAGTAACCGGTGTGCATGTACCCCGCGGCCATCTTGCGGCGGTCTTCGGGCCACTCTTCGGCGATGAATGTTCCGCCCATCGACCACTCGCCTCCGATGCCGACTCCCGCTAACAACCTGAACGCCGCGAGCTGCCACACGCTGGTCGCGACCGCTCCGAGGAAAGTGAACAGCGAGTAGCAGAGGATCGTGAGCATCAATGTGCGCACGCGGCCGAACTTGTCGGCGATTGGCCCCCACATAAACGACAGTCCCCACCCGACAAGAAACAACGCGAACAGAAGCCCGCCATAGAATCCGACGTTGGCTTGATCGCCGGGTATGCCGGATCGCGGCAAGAGCTCTTTCAGCGCGGGCACCATCACCAGCGCGTAGATGAACGAGTCCATCCCGTCCAGGGCCCACCCGCCCCACGCCGCCCAGAATCCGCGGATCTGATTTTTGGTTAATGCGGATCTGGCTTCCGCAGAATGAATGCTTGCCATGTGTCTGTCTCGGCGATGAAGATGCCAAGTCGTACGCAACCGATGAGCGCCGACGATAACCCGAATCAAAAGCCATCCGCAACCTTATGATATGGGATCCATCAACTAGCAACGATCAACCTTTTTGATATAATCCCGGCCCGATCAAGACCTCTAGGAGAAATCATGCCTGACGAAGTAATTCTCACTGACGTTTCTGGCAAGGTCGCGACCCTTACATTCAACCGGCCCGACAAGCTCAATGCTCTCAGCATGGATCTGATCGCAGGATCAATCGAGACCTTGAAAGCCTGGGCTAAAGATCCCGATGTCGGATGCATTGTAGTGACGGGGTCTGGCAGGGCGTTTTGCGCGGGCGGCGACGTTTCGACGATGGCTCAGGATGACAGCGAAACGCTCGAGCAGAAGATCGATCGCCTTCGTCAGATGCAGGAGCTGAGCTGGTTGCTCTACAACAGCCCGAAGGTAACCATCGCGTCGGTGAACGGCTTCGCGATGGGCGCGGGGCTGGGAGTTTGTCTTGCGTGTGATCTGCGCATTGCGGCTGACCAGGCAAAGTTCGGCACGGCTTACGCAAAGGTTGGTTACGGCGGCGACTTCGGGACGACATGGCTGCTGACGCAGTACGCCGGAGGGCCAAAGGCAAAAGAGTTGTTCTTTCTGTCGGACATCATCGACGCCAATGAGGCTCACAGGCTCGGTTTGGTGAATCGCGTCGTGCCTGCCGACAGCCTGGCTTCTGAAGTTCGTGAGATCGCGTCGCGCATCGCTCGCGGACCGCTGACGAGTTATCGCTACATGAAGGCCAACGTGAATCAGGCTTCCGCGGCCGATTTCAGGGCAATGCTCGATCGCGAAGCCGAGACTCATATGCGCTGCTCGATGACCGACGATCACAAAGAAGGCGTGCGAGCGTTTATGGAAAAGCGGGAGCCGAAGTTTGTTGGAAGGTGATTTGGAGTGCGGCGACTCGTCGCCGCTTTTCTCGGGGCGACAAGAACCGAACAGAAGAAAACGCGGCGACAAGTCGCCGCACTCCAAGGGAGTCATATGGACTTTAGCGAGATCATCTACTCAAAAGAGAACCGAGTCGCGACGATAACCTTGAATCGGCCGGCGAAGCTCAATGCATACTCCGAGGTCATGGTGCACGAGATCATCGCTGCGCTCTCGGATGCGCGCGATGACGATGACGTGCGCGCCGTGATCATCACCGGCGCCGGCCGCGGATTTTGTTCGGGCGGGGATATCGGCCGCGACTTTCAGTACCCCGCGCGTTATCGCGGGCACCGAATGGAAGCGATGCTCGAGATGCGCGAGAACATGCATCGGCTCGTGACGCTGCTTCGTCGATTCGACAAGCCGGTGATCGCCGCGGTCAACGGAGCCGCGGTTGCGGGCGGGCTTACGCTGGCTCTGTGTTGCGACTTTCGAATCGCTGCCGAGAGCGCCAGGCTTGGCGACACAAGTTTGAAGTTCGCGCTGATTCCGGATGAGGGCGGAGCTTACTTGTTTCCCAGATTCATGGGACTTGAAAACGCACTGAAGATGACGCTCTTCTCTGAGGTGTATCCCTCACAAAAAGCGAAGGAGCTTGGGCTTGTCACCGAAGTTGTAGCCGACGCGGAGTTGATGCCTGTCGCTAGGCTCTGGGCGGAGAAGCTCGCGGATGGACCCCCGATCGCGATACGAATGGCCAAGCGAATGATGTACAAGCAACAGACTATGAATTTGGAAAACGCGTTGGAAGACGCCGCGCTTGCGGTGATGGTGACGAATTATTGTGAAGACGTGAAAGAAGGAACGGCCGCGTTTCACGAAAAGAGAAAACCAGAATTTAAGGGACGCTAGAGTTTGTAGTCCGGCCTTCAGGCGGAAGTTGGTACAGCGTCGTTACGCTGCGACTTCAACTCATACAAACTTCCGCCTGAAGGCCGGCCTACAACTGAATAAACAGGAGGAATCGACGTGTCATTATCGAACGAAACCGCGTGGATGGATGCGACCGCTCAAGCTGAGTTGGTCCGCAAGAATGAAGTGACGTCGATTGAGTTGGTCGAAGCCGCAGTTGAGCGAATCGAGCGAGTGAACCCGCAGATCAACGCGGTTATCACTCCGATGTTCGACGAGGCGCGCGCAACAGCCAACAGATCGATCCCTGATGGGCCGTTCACTGGCGTGCCATTCCTGCTGAAGGATCTGCTGGCTTCATACGCGGGAGTTCGAATGGCTTCAGGCTCCGCGTTTCTCGCCGATTTCATTGCTCCACACGACAGCGAATTGGTGTCTCGATACAAACGCGCGGGACTAATTGTGCTTGGGAAAACCAACACTCCGGAGTACGGCATTCTTCCGACAACCGAACCGAGTCTCTTCGGCGCGAGCCGCAATCCGTGGGACACGACTCGCGTGACCGGCGGCTCGAGCGGAGGCTCGGCGGCTGCTGTTGCGAGCGGCCTGGTACCATTCGCTCACGGCAACGACGGCGGCGGGTCGATTCGAATTCCGGCGTCGTGCTGCGGATTGTTCGGACTCAAGCCCACGCGTGCGCGCAATCCGCTCGGTCCTGATTTCGGCGACATGTTCAGCGGTCTGGTCGCCGAGCACGCGCTCACTCGCTCGGTGCGTGACAGCGCCGCGTTGCTCGACGCTACTTCGGGTCCCGATGTCGGTGATCCGTACTGGGCGCCTCCGCCGGCGCGTCCATTTATCAAAGAGGTGGGCGCTAACCCAGGCAAGCTGCGGATCGCGTTTGCGACGTCGGCGGCTCAAGGCACGACGATTCATCCTGATTGCGTGCACGCGGTGAATGACGCAGTTTCGCTGTTGTCGGATCTCGGTCACGAAGTCACGGAAGCATCTCCGTCGATAAACGGCGAGACGCTGGTTCCGATGTTCATGGCGTTGTGGGCGGCGGGCTGCACCTGGACGATAGACTCGATGGCCCAGTGGTTGAACCGGGAGGTTTCACCCGAGCAATTCGAGCCGGGCACGTGGGCGCTTTATCAAATGGGGACTCAGCAAAGTGGGTCGAGTTACTTATTGGCGCTTCAGGGTCTGCAGAGAATCTCGCGTGACGTCGCACGATTCATGCTCGACTACGATGTATGGCTGACGCCGACACTTGGAAGCCCGCCGGTGCGGATCGGCAGTTTTGATTCACCGGCTGAGCATCCGCTTGCGGGAATGGCGCTGGCTGCGCAGTTCGTTCCGTTCACTCCGATTTGCAATGTGACGGGGCAGCCGGCGATGTCGGTGCCGCTTTTCTGGAACGATGAAGGTCTTCCAATTGGAACGCACTTTGTCGGACGCTTCGGCGATGAAGCTACGTTGTTCAGACTTGCGGCGCAGCTCGAAGCGGCGCGCCCGTGGGCTGATCGCCGTCCGCCGGTTAGCGCCGAATAGCATCAGGCGCGATATGAAATAGGGACCAGATGAGCGAGAAAGCTGACTATGAATCAATGCTGCGGGTGGCGATTGACGAAGCGCGTCAGGGGCTAGCCGAGGGCGGCGTACCAGTAGGTGCGGCCTTGTTCGATAGCGCAGGGAACTTGTTGGGACGCGGCCACAATCGTCGCGTGCAGGAAAACGATCCGTCGATCCACGGCGAAACAGATGCCTTTCGCAAGGCGGGGCGCCAGCGAAGTTATCGCGACAAAATAATGGTGACGACGCTTGCGCCGTGCTGGTACTGCAGCGGGCTGATTCGGCAATTCGGGATTGGCACGGTTGTGGTTGGGGAATCGGTCAACTTTCAGGGCGGTTCCCAATGGCTGACGCAGAACGGTGTAGTGGTGATGGATATGCACTCGCCCGAGTGCATTCAGCTTATGGCGGACTACATTGACCAACATCCCGAAATCTGGAATGAGGACATCGGCGAAGAGTGATCTCGCCGCCGGCTCCGATCAACTGGTGACCCAAATCAGAAACTTATCGTTGCCTGGTTCGAGCACGTTCCCGTGCCCGCGGCGCAAACCTTGTATGTGAAACTACCTTTTGCGCGCTTGTCGAACTGGTCGGAATAACCGCCGGTGTTGGAAACAGTCGCGATCCGCGAGCCGTTGCGATAGATGTCGACGCTCGCGCTGGCCGCCCCGCTCCACTTCAGGTCTACCAGTCGTGTTTGCTTGGTTGCGCGAGTCGAGACCGTGAGGATTATCTGCGAAGCCGGCGGTGAGCCCGCAGTCGTGAGAAGAACGCTTATGGTACCGCTCCCTTGATTCACAGCAACCAGGTCAGGTACCGAATCACCGTCCAGGTCTCCAGCAGTTACATCAACAGGATACTTGCCGACGCTGAAGGTTGTTGGCCCGGCAAAGTTGTAGTCGCCGCGATTTATCAGAACGGAAAGCGTTCCCGTGCCCCAGCTTGTGACTGCAATATCCGGAAGACCGTCCGCGTTAAGATCCGCTACGGCGATGCTGCTTGGCGAATCGCCGCCGAAGACTTCCGAGTATCCGAAGAAGCCTCCGTTGCCGTCGCCAAAAAGGATAAAGACCTCTGAGTAATAGGAAACCGCGACCACTATGTCGGCGTTGCCGTCGCTGTTAAGATCGCCAACTGCCAAATCGTTGGGAAGGTCGCCGACATAATACCAGGTTGCGGCGCCGAACGTGCCATTCCCGTTGTTGAGCAGTATGGTGACGGAGGAGTTCCCATTGTTTACGTACGCGACATCCTTGAACCCGTCGCGATCGAGATCTACAAGCGCAATAGATCTCGAGGCCGAGCCTGCCCCATAAGTGCCCTTCAGGGCGAAGCTGCCCTTCCCGGCGTTCAGAAGAATACCTGCCTTTGAGCACTGACTAATGTCTGCCAGGTCATTATTGCCGTCTTGATCAAGATCGCCGATGGCGATTCCGTTTGAGGAATTGCATATATTGTAATTGACCGGTGCGGCGAACACGCGGCTGCCTTGATTGAGCAAAACCGATACGGCCCCGGCAGAAGTCGAGTAGGCAACCGCGATGTCATTAAGCCCGTCGCCGTTCAAATCGCCGACGTCAAGATCCAGTGTTTGCGAACTGGAGGGCCACAGCCCGTTTACTGAAACGCGCGCGAACGAACCCGCTCCATTATTAAAAAACAACTGCAAATTACCGGCCAGGTTAACGACCGCAATATCGTTTAGCCCGTCACCATCCAGGTCCGCGATTTTCGCGGCTGACGGGCTGGCGCCGGCGTTGAAGATCGCTGTGTTGTAGACGGGTTGCGAGCCAGCCTCCAGATGCGGCGAGCCCGGCAGGGTTACCGTCGTTACGGCCCCAACCAGCAGAATTGCGACTATGAGCCGTCCGAGGGTCGCGAGCCGTGTTTTTCTCGCGTTCGATTCACCCGGGCGTGTATTTTTTTCCATTGCCGCATCCCCCTTTTTCCCCGACAACCGGGACACTCGTGTATTATCTAATCCAATTCTGGGAGTCAGTGGTATTCACAACAGTCCACGCAGGGTTGCTCAATCGGTTTCTGCAATGACTGTGCCAGTGACGCACCTCACGTTGAGCCGCAGCGTACCTCGAAGGCGAAGACAGAATGGGGAGACATCGGAGATGATTCGTCGCAAGGTCAAGACTTTCAAGTTGTGGAGTCAGCGGTCGTGATGCCGCGACAGAGCAAATACACTTCGTCGCGTTCACTGCCCGGATAGTTGCAGCACCGGCCTCCAACCCCAGGGGAAAAACGAATCCTTCACGTGCAGATCCGGATTTCTTTTCTTGATTCCTCTTATGAATTCTATTGGTTGCCGGTTAGGATCATCCTTGATCGGCGATACATTCTGTTTGTCGAGTCTCAGCTTTTTGCCGCATTTATTGAGAGGCTCGATCGCTTTCCTGAACAGTTCCATTGCGTTCAAATAAGGATCGCTGTTGGGGAGGTTGCGGGTCTTTGCGTTCTTGCTCCAGGCTTCGAACACCTTGCGCACTCCTTCAAACTCCGCGGGGGTCAGCTCGAAGCGCATGATCGCAGTTTCATCTTCCGCGCGAGGTTTTGCCCTCGTGGAAATGTTTTCTTCCTCGGTTCGCTCTGATACTCGTTCGTAGACCTCGGCGGGTACCGCGCCAAAAGATGAGAGAGGTTTGCCCGCGGCATCCGTGGTAATTTGAACGCCAAGGGCCTCGACCTGAGGCTGACGCCCATCGAGAGTTGTCAATGTTGCGAAAGCCGGGCCGCCTGACTGCGGGTTTGCACACCGCGCGGCTAGCGCGAGGAAGTACCTATGCGTTTGCTCTCTGGACCAATGCGTTTGTTGCCCCGATGCTGGGACTCGGGTGGTGAAGTTGTCGTCGCCGTATTCGATTATGTCCAGCAGCGTGATGCCTGGGGGAAAGGCGTCGTTCCCGCGCGCCGTGACAAACTCAATTTGCGCCGGCGCCGCGGGTTTGTCCAGCTTATAGCTCACGGCCGTTATTATTTCGAGGTCCTGAGGCAGGGTCTCATCGACATGCTTCAGCAGACTTACCCAGCCTTCAGATGAGAAGTTGAAGAAAATGGGGTTTGACGCGGTAGTTTCATCTGATCGCCACAAGCCAACTATATCAAACGGACAAACCCGCAATTCACGCGCCCCATCGCCCGCCCTGTTGTTTGATGGGCTCAGTTGGGCCGCGAGCGCTGGCAAGCAAATGAGAATCAGTGAAACAAGAACGCCGGATCGTTTCATCAGGACGCTCCTCAGGCGCTGAGTAACGGGAAAAGCCGGGCGTCGAAAGACCGGATCATTTCCCCGCCGCCGGCGACTCATCTTCATCGCGGCATGCAGAGTCGCCGGCATTCTGAGAACACAGGCCAAATGAGCCTGCGGAAAAGTTTGAGGACAGACTCAGTTGTCTGTCCTCTCACGAAATTTCTTCAAGGTTCCGCACTCACCGCGAGGCTGTCCGCGGTCGATATTGAGACAGCCTTCGAGTCGTTCATCATTGACCAGGTTGCCGAGTGTCCCTTCTTGGACTTACTGATCGGGCAGTTGGAAAAGGTTTTCCCTTTCTCAAAGAACAGCACCGTGTCTGTATGGGTGTTGCAATAGTAGGGCCCGGTCATGCTGCAGCCCCCTCCTGAAGAACCGCTGGCGGTAACGCTCGTAGTAGTTTCTATCATGCTGGTTCCTCCTCATCATCGTTAGAGTTTCGTCGTTACGGCACCGGAGTGGCCAGTGCCATCGAGTGCGAGCGTCAATTACCTTCGCGATAATGTTCTGCTCGCGTAAAACTGCTCATCTCGAACATGCAGCGATTCGTTGAGTCGCTTCAGTTCCTTGAAATACTCGAACGGGGCGCGCGAGGGTCTGTTTTCTTGAGAGATTCGGTCGCTGAGCATCCAGTCCAGTTTGTACAACTTGATCCTTTCTCCGCATAGATTGAGACTCTCGGTAACCTGTTTTACCAGGAGAATGTTGTCCAGAGAAAGGTCCGAATATAACAGGTCCCCTTCCCGAGCGCGCCGCTCCCAGGTCTGCACGATCTTAAGGCCTCTTTCATATTGCGCTGCGGTCAATTCGAGGCGGAGCATCACATCCGAATCGCTTCGAGATTCCCTCATAAACGGCTGATAGGTTTCCACGGGTATAGAACCGAACGCCCATTTGCCGGCGGCCGAATAAATGCCAACGGCATCTATTCGAGTTTGTTTGCCGTCCACCTTGATCAGCATGGGGAAGGCGGGCCCGCTTCGATCGTAGAACACTCCGGTGCGAGCGGCGAGAACCACGAAATAGCGATTTGGATCCATCCTGACCCAACGGATTGATCCTGATCCCGGTTTGGCAGCGGTCATTGATATGTCGTCGTAGCCTGCGACATCCATTGAGGTCGTCCCCGGATCCAGACCGGCCCCGCCCATCTGGCTCGTAAACGAGATCTTCTTAGGCGCCTTGAAATTGTCCAGCGTGTAGGTAGCGTTTGCGATCGCCACCCAACGCGAAGACGAATCGGGTGCGGCGCGGAGCGCGACCACTGTTCCTTCGGCCGCGAAATTAAACAGCACGGGATTCGATTCGCCGGGAACGATTGCCTTCCAGGTTCCAACGATGTCGAAATCACAGCCCTTCTGGCCGAACGCCGTGCCGCCAGCCATCAGAAAAAAAGTGACGAGCGAACACAAGCACACACGTCGATTCATTGGCCCTCCACTTACCGAGATAGGCCAAGAATAGAAGCCACCGGCGGGCGACTTCTATTCTTAGACTGAAAGCGCAACGCGTCTCTTTGTTCATCGAGACCGTCGAGACTTGGTTGGCGGCTAAACAGTGCGGCGATAGCCGTACTGTTTCACCTCCTTATCGATCTGCTTCTGAAGTCTCTTATTCTCCTCGAGCTTCTCCTGAAATGACCTGGGAGGGTTTGCCCAGGAGATATGCTGCAGCACCGTATTCAGGCTGGCCAGCGGACTGACGTGAAGCCAGCGATTGGTCGCATCGTTGATGATACGGACCCACGAAGTGTGCGCATTGAGGTCCAGATCAATTGCGATGTGATCCATCCTGAACAGCCGGTAGCGGATGGTCTCGATGTCGTACGGTTCGCCCGTAAGGAAGGTCCACCCCGGCAGCAATGCGCGATGCATATCCGCATAGTCTTTCAGCGCCGCGGGGTCGTCTTCTTGCGGCTTCACCGTGATCGAATACATGAACAGGTCCTTGCCCATCCGGTCCTTCAGGGCTTGATGCACTTTGACCAGGTTTGAAGTGACTTGCGGACAAAGCCCCTCGCATGTGGCGTACATCAAGTTGATCAGAACCTGCCTGCCCTTGATCAGGTCGTCATAGAAACGGACCTGTTTGTTTTCATGCGTGCGGACCAAAGCATTCGTGAAGACTGCCGGTCCTGGAGACGCTATGTGCGGCTCATGGGGTGGCTTGTCGATTGCTAATCCGCTAAAGAACGTTCGTCTCTTCATTAGCCCACCTCCTCTTTGTACAGTGGCGGCGCACCAAGCTCGCGGCGCCGTTGGGCGATCTCTCGCCTCGTCTCTTGCAGTTGAGCCATAGTCTCGACGATGTCCCAACGCACCATCATGAAGGCGTCCTCGTGATTCATGTTGTGGCAGTGGATCAGGTATCGGCCCACAAAATCTCGAAAAGCGAGTCTGAGTCTCACTGATTCCTGACCCGGCAGAGGATACACATCCCGTCGCGCATTGCTGGCATCTTCGTATGGCGTGAGCGGCACGTTGATTGTCGTTTCATTTGGCAGCCCAACGTTTATCCTTCGTGTCCTCTCGAGTATGCGTCCCTCTTCGAAGTGAATGTGCACGGGGTGTACCCAGTTACCCGGAAGAGTGTCATTGCGCAAGTGCCATTCTTCTGAGCTGCCCTTAAGTACCGCATGGTCCACGCGGTTTGGATCAAATGGAAGCCCGTTGATCCGGAAGGGGTTTGGTTGTCCCGCGAGGAGTTGGAAGGCCCAGGTGAAGTTATTCTGAGCCGGTGGAATTGGCGGCAGGTCAACCAGTGTGCTGGGTATGGGCGGCGTGTCTGGAATGACCGCGTCGCCAATCACGTCAAATCGCATCAGTACGTTGACCATCGGCAGTCCCGGCGCGGGATCCGGCAGGGCCGGGCCACCCGCGGTAACGTTCTGCGCCTGATTCTCCCTCATGTAGACTGACGACCCAACCGCGAACTGAGTGAAGTCGATGATGACGTCGAAGCGCATTGCAACGAATACGTCCAGAGTGTTCGGCGTGCTGGTAGCGCTTATGTCGGTCGGCTGGTGAAGGAAATTAGCGTCAACAGCCACTATCGTCATCGGCTTCTGCAGTCCATCGGATCCGACGAGCTTGAGATTAAAAATCTTCGCCGGTCCGGTATTCAGAATTCGGAAGCGATACTTACGCCGTCTCACGTGCATCTTCGGCTGAATTCTGCCATTCACCGTCCATTTGTCTCCCGCCGGCGCGCCAGCGCCCACTACCTGGAACAGCTCGTTACGCCCATTGGAGGGCGTCGCGCAAAATCTTTTCTCGCTTAGGATCAGCGGTATGTCCGTCTTTCCGTAGATTCCAGGCAATCGAAGAGAGCCGGGGGTATCGAACTCGTGTCCGGGGTCCGTCGGGTCGTATGCGATATACATCCCATTCAACCCAAGATAGTTGTTGTTCGCAGTCTCGGCCGCGCGGTGATCGTGAAACCAGAACGTGTGCATTGCTTCGCGCGGGTCGCCAAGTCCGCTAAAGGCATCAATGCCGGCGTACCGATTGGCGTAATGGTTGTCCTTGAAGAATCCGGTGTCGAAGAAGTCCTGAGCGAAGCCATCGCTTTCCGACGCGGTGTGCCCGTTGTGCAAGTGAATCGTTATCTGAGGCGTGCCAAAGCTGTTGGTGGGATCCGGCAGACTGTTCTTGAATCGAACCAGCGAAGCTTCCCCATAGTTGTTGAGAACGGTCTCCGCCGGGTACTTGCCGTTGAAGGCCCAGATATAAGACGGCAGCAGATCTGAGTGGAACTGAAACTCGCTGGCCCTCGCCTCAAGCCGATAGTTTACGTCAGGCGGGAATTCGTCCCATCGTTGATGATCCGCGCGGGGAGCCTCGCCGCCCGCCACGTTGGCCACTTTTGTCGGCGCTGGGTTCAGGTTCTTAGGCACGGCCGCATTTGGAACCGGCATCATATCCGCAAACGGAGTTGTGGCCGGGCTGACGGGCGCGGCTCCGGTTTGGTTGCACAACGGTGTCGTCGGCTCCGGCACAGTGCCCTGAGCCAACACCGTCGATTTTCTCGAGGTCAGCACCATCGGAGCCAGAACAGTACCGGCTCCCGCCGCGGCGCTGATCTTCAGCATCGTCCTTCTGGTTATCTCGGAAACATTCTTCTTCTTCTTCTCTTTTTCCTTCACCCTCGTTTTGGGCATACGATCTCCTTTCATTCCCGCAGGGGGAGTTATCTCAGGATCCTTAGGTGACTGTTTCGCTTACCCCTTGTGTTTTAAGGCGGACGACCGGGGTCACCCGCCTTCTCTGCGTTTCCTTACTTAGGGTTCTCGCTTTTTCCTCCTTGAGACTGCGCCCGGAACACACGTATACCCCGGGGAGTTTTGAGTTGCGTAATAAACCACTGTGCGGATTCGCGTCTCGAAGCGGAGACCGCAAACCATTGAAAGATATGCCTCACTCGGCAGCAGAGCGACACCTACCGAAACCCTGCGACCAGAGGTCAGCCACAGAATACAAGCGCGTTAGCAGCGTGAGGATTGACGCCTTCTTTGAGACTCTTCTTTTGTTGGCTCTCGGGGATGGTCTGTCGTGCCGTGCTTAAGAACGCCCGCCGCCATCCCTTGCGGTTGGCGATTACTGCACAGCGACAGTTTAGGCAAAGAGATTTTGAAGCTGCGAAAATTTCAGGAACGCTAGAGGTTTGCCAGTGTATGCTAAGTTATTTACGATGTCAAGAGAAAAGTTACAACTGAACGTAGTAAATGTTATATTCGAAACATCTCGATTCGTTGCTGTAATGCGAGCCGCGTCTGACCATGATTTTCACCGACATAAGGGGATCTGTCTAAAACTCCGCCGGCGGCCAGTCCATCGGCGGAGGTTTTGTTGTGCCTTGTGGGTTCTTACTTCAATCGTTCTCGGAAAAGCTTGAGCACGCGTCGCCAGGCATCGGTCGCCGCTGTCGCGTCGTATACATCGGCTCGCGTATCGTTAAAGAAGCCGTGATCCACACCGGGGTAGATTCGCATATCAGCCTGCTTTCCGTGCTTCGCAAGTCTTGCTTCGAGTTCATGCACGGTAGCCGGCGGAACGTACTGGTCGCGCTCGGCATAAATGCCAAGCACCGGCGCTTGAAGTTTCGCAAGGTCGGGCTTTACGTTCGGATGAATCCCGTAGAACACGACGCAAGCGCCTACCTGCGTATTCTTGCTCGCAGCGTACAGCGACAATGCACCGCCCATACAGAACCCAATTGTTCCGACCTTATCGCCCGCGGTCGACTCGTGGCTCATCAGAAACTGAATGGCTCCCCTCAAGTCTTTCTCTGCTTCGTCGATGCGAAGCGCCATCATCAACTTTCCCGCTTCGTCAGGCGACTTCGTTGATTCGCCGTGATAGAGATCCGGTGCAAGCGCAGTATAGCCTTCGGCGGCGAAGCGATCGCACACGTCCTTGATGTGCGGCACCAACCCCCACCATTCCTGAATCACAATGACCCCGGGTCCTTTTCCTTGCGATGAGGTTGCGAGGTAGCCGCTTGCGGTTCCACCGTTGCTCGAAAACTCAACCATTTGTCCTGCCATAAGAATCTCCTTCCTTCAGGTAATGAGTAAGATGCCCGCCGCACATTTGGCGCGATGCGGGACTCATTCGCCGGACTGTCCGCCGGTCAGCATAACGCCGTCCCATCGGTTTTGATCGTCCAGATGAATATCGAACTGATCCAGCACGCGAATGACAATGTGATTGACGATGTCGTCAATACTTTGAGGCTGGTTGTAGAACGCCGCAACCGGAGGAAAGATCACAGCGCCCATGCGCGAGAGCTTCAGCATGTTCTCGAGGTGAATGTCATTGAGCGGGGCTTCGCGTACCACAAGAACCAGCTTTCGGCGTTCCTTGAGAATCACATCCGCGGCCCGATGAATCAGGTTCTCCGCCTGACCGTGAGCGATCGCGGCGAGTGACCGCATGCTGCACGGCGCAATCATCATCCCGCCAGTCACAAACGAGCCGCTTGAAATCGGCGCACCCTGATCGTTGTCGTTATAGACCGTGGTTGCCAGCTTTTGAACTTCATCAACCGTATGTGATGTCTCGTGAAGCAACGTGCGGATTCCCCACTTGCTCATCACCAAGTGCGTTTCGATGTCCGCGACCTTTAGCAACTGGAGTAGCCGCACTCCGAGGATTGTGCCAGTCGCTCCGGTTATTCCGACAATAAGCTTTTTCGTCTTTGGGTTCATTGTTTACGTACCCGCCGCTGCGCTGACGTTGCCCAGGCGACAGGGATTCTAGCTGAATAGCTGCCGAAATGAGAGTTAGTGAAGAAACTAAGCGGCCATCAGAGTACATGCGTGCGTTTCGAGTACCGACTTTAGTCGGGCGGTGTTCTTTGTACTGCAAAGCCCGGCTGAAGCCGGTACTGTGAACGCCCGCTATTGAGTCTTCACATTAGCTTCCACCGCTTCCCTGACATGAGCCAGGTATTGAGGCTCCGGCAACGCTCCTACGAATTCCGTCGTTTCGTTGATAACAATCTTTGGAACGCCCCTTACACCGTAGCGGCGCGCAAGATCCGGGAACTCCATCGCTTCGATTACGTCGGCCGTTACGTGCTCGCTTTCGACCGCCATTTGATGGGCCAAACTGGCCGCAGCCGGGCAATACGGTCAGTTGGGTGTCGTGAAAACCTTGATGTTCACGTTCTCCGTCAGTGCGCTGAGATAGTCGCGAGTTTCATCCGAGAGGCTCGTTGTGCCGGTCGACACATCGACGAGATCGGCGATCAACGCGGAGAATTCATAACCCGACGGTATGCCGAAGAAGCGAACTCGTCCACGCGCCGCGCCTTTGCAGACAAACGCGGGAACGCGATCGATCCCCAACGCAAATGCTTCTTCTTTGGCAGTTGAGATTTCGCGGACCGTGAGCGTGAGCTTGTCCGACAGAGCGGTAACTTCCTCCAGAAGCGCTTGCGTGTCTGCGCAAGTCTCGCACGGTTGTTTGCCCGGAATGATGATCGGCGACTCATGCTCGGTGAACATCACAATCTCGACATCGCCGCTGAGCGCTTCGTCGAAGTGCTTTCGGATTGTCTCTTGATTCTCTTCTGAAATAAGTCCCATCAGTTGCTCCTGATTCCGAGTTCTGATTCCTTACGATACCGCCTGCCGGCTTTTCGATTCGATCAGTACATCGATCTTCTCCGCGAGTTCAAAGTCATATGCAGTCAACCCGCCGGCTCGGTGAGTCCAGTTGCGAAGCGTCACTTCATTGTAATGGATCGCGATGTCCGGATGATGATTCGCTTGCTCGGCCACGAAGGCTACCGCATTGACGAAAGACATCGCCCGAAGAGAATTCTTGAAGCAATAGGTTTTTTCGATCCACTTTTCACCCCTCGTCCAGCCTTCGAGCAATGGTAACCTGCTGCTGATCTCGTCATCGGTCAATAGAGGTGTTGCCGCGGTGCAAGTCATATCGTCAGTGCGTCTGAATTCTTTCAGTTTCAGTTCGGGCATTGAAAACATGCGAGACAGCTTCGTTCTCGAGCCGGGAGATCGCCGCCGGCGGATCGCTCGCGGCAGCGTTTTCGGCGTATGACTTTACCGTGATGTGACGGTATTCCGACTTGCGTTCCGCAATCAACGAGTCGGCCGCGGATTTGAGGTTTGATTGTGTAGCCGGGCCGACTACTTTGATCGAGATCGTTAAGGTCCCGGCGATGGGATCAGCCTGTTCGGAGATGACCGAGTATGATTGTGCGCGCGTCAGAGTCGGTCGAGGAGCCGTCCCTCCACAGGACACGACGAGCGTCAGCACCGCGGCGCTGCTAACCTTAAGCAATCTCGTTTTTCCGGGTTGATACACTTCAAGGTTATTCTGTTGTCTGAACAGTGGATCGTCAACCTCACCCTCGGAGCGCGTGAGTGCGCGCGCGCAAGCTCGAAGTCCGTGAAACCTTTCCGCCCCCGTTACCACTAACAGAACGACACGCGACTTGAACCATTCGAAAGGGGATTCATCAATGAAGCGAAGGATATTTTCACTAACGATTCCGTGCGCGCTTGTCTTGCTGTGCATCGGAACAACCGCGGCGGCGCAGGATTTTCAGAAGACCTACCGGATCGGCGCGGGAAACCATATAAAAATAGCGAACATCTCGGGCGACGTAATTGTGACCGGTTATGACGGAGACGCGATCATAGTTACCGGAATCAAGAAAGGCCGCGATCGCGACCAGGTCGAGATCGAGGACAAGAGCGGCGCCAGCAGCGTGGATGTCGGGGTTCGTTATCCCAAGCGCTGCAACTGCGAAGCGAGTGTTCGTTTTGAGGTGCAGGTGCCTCGCTCGATAAGCTACGAAGAGACTTTCGGTTCGGTCAGCGGCGACGTACACGTGACCGGCGTCACCGGACACCTTCACGCATCAGCGGTGAGCGGGGATGTTCACATAAAGGACGTATCCGGTTCCGTAAGCGCCACGGCAGTGAGCGGCGATGTCAACGTCGAGATTGCGAGGCTCGAAGGCGCCGAGGACATGAAATTCTCAACCGTCAGCGGCGACGTCACGTTGTCGCTCCCGGCAAGCCTTGATGCCGACGTCGATATGTCGAGTTTCAGCGGCTCGATCAAGACCGACTTTCCGGTTGAGGTGCGATCAGAGAAATTTGGTTCGCGAAACTGGGCGCGCGGAAAGTTAGGTGAAGGATCGCGGCGCCTGCGAATCTCAACCGTGTCTGGCGATGTAAGCATGCGGCATCCTTAGGCCCAACGCGCCACTCAACCGAGTCAAGAATCGAGAGTGACGCCGGGTCCACGCGTCACTCTCTCTCTCTCTCGTTCTGAAGTACACCCTGTAGCATCCCTTCATTATGTCCGGTTAACAACAACTCAAATAGAGATCTGCATCGCAAGATTTCCTCACCCGCTGCTGCTGAGAGGTTCTCGCGATTAAGAGTATGTATTTGTTTGATTCTCGACTAAAGAAATCTTTTCGCGTTTCACCCGTCAGGTGTTAAACTCACACTCCATTCGCTTCCGGCGGGAGCGGACTGGTCCCAATACCAAGCCGCTTCGAGTTCTCAATCCAATCAGTTCGTTAAAGGAGGTGCTTGCCCATGTGCTATACATTGCCGTTACGCGAGCGATCGCTGGCGATTGTGTGTCTTGCAATCGCGGGGTTGTTCTTATGGGTGGGATCCTTCCCTGCGAATGCGCAGGGCGTCAGCAACTTTGATCGGAACCGAGGTCATGTGATGCTCAAGGCTCTGAAGTCTGAGATCAAGAAGAACTATTACGATCCGGCGTTTCGCGGAATCGACCTCGAAGAACGCTTCAAAACGGCCGATGAAAAGATCGACAGCGCCAAGTCAGTCGGACAAATATTCGGCATAGTCGCTCAAGTGTTGCTGGACTTCGATGATTCGCATTTGTTTTTTATCCCGCCGCAACGTGCAAATGCCACTGATTACGGTTGGCAGATGCAAATGGTCGGAGACGCATGTTTCATATCGGCGGTGAAGCCCGGCAGCGACGCAGAAGCCAAAGGGCTAAAACCCGGCGACGACGTTCGGGCCATCGACTCCTTTACCCCCACCCGAGAGAATCTTTGGAAGTTGAAGTATTTCTACTATACGCTGCGCCCGCAGCCGGGTATGCGATTGATCCTGAAAAGCCCGGACGGCAAAGAGCGCCAGGTGGATGTAATGGCGAAGGTCAAAGTCGGCAAACGCGTGATGGACCTCACAGGCTCGAACGATGCCGCCGACATCTGGAACCTGATAAGAGAAGGCGAAAACGAGGATCGTCTGCACCGCCATCGCTATTACGAATTGGGCGAAGACTTGATGATCTGGAAGATGCCTCAATTCGACCTCGATGCCGGCGGCTTGAATGACATGATGAATAAGGCGAAGAAACGCAAGGCTCTCATCCTCGACCTGCGCGGCAACCCGGGCGGGGCCGAAGAGACATTGAAGAGCCTGTTGGGCTACTTTGTCGACAAGTCCGTGAAGATCGGCGACGCAAAGCGCCGCAAAGAAGTAAAGCCGATCCTTGTGAAAGGACGTGACGATCGATTCAGAGGCAGACTCGTCGTGCTCATCGACAGCCAATCCGCCTCATCTTCAGAGCTGTTCGCGCGGATCATCCAGATGGAAAAGGCCGGGACCGTGATCGGCGACCGCTCGGCTGGCGCGGTCATGCGGGCGCAGGGCTATAGCTATCAAACTGGCGCAGACGTTGTTGTCTTCTACGGCGCGAGCATCACCGACGCGGACCTTGTGATGACCGACGGGCAGAGCCTCGAACACCGTGGCGTGACTCCGGATGAATTGCTTCTGCCGACCGCGGCGGATCTGGCGGCGAAGCGTGATCCGGTCTTAGCGCGCGCCGCGGCCCTGGTTGGATTCAAGCTGGATCCCGAGAAAGCAGGATCGATGTTTCCAATCGAGTGGAGGAAATGAACGGAGAAGACTGGAAAGAGTTCGACGGGCGCAAAAGACAATCTCTGCGCCCGTCGTTTTTTTCTTATTGCGGAGGCGGGACTCGCTGGCCGGGATTCACAAAAGCAACCCCGCTATCCCGAATCTGTTTGTTCAGGTTTGGCACTGATTCGTCGATTATCTTATTCAACTGGTCGACAAGCGCTCTTAGCTCGGTCGTCAATTCGCTGAGCCTCGCAAGTTGGTCCGCGGTCGGCGCGGCAGTGTAGCTATCAAGCCCGTTGAAAAGCTGCCCGATCCTTCCAGTGATTGGCCGCGGCGCTCCAGGCAGGGGAGGTCCCGCGCCGCCAGAGTTATCGAATGTCTGCACGATCTTTCGTTGCGCATCATCGATCTGATCTGAAACCGATTTCACCGCTTCGTTGACTTCTTTCGGCACATTTGGAGTTCGCCTCAGCGAATCCTGGACGGACGTGATTTGTGTTTTGAGATTCTGCACCGCGCGCCCGGCTGCCTGTGCCGATCGAGATAGCTCGTAAGCCTTCATCAACGCGTCATTCCATTTCGCGCGATCCGCATCCGACATCTGAATGCGCGGGTCTTCCTGAACACGCACGATCGCGGTCGCTTCCTTGCCTGAAACCGAAACTTTGACGGTGTAGTCGCCGGGCGCGACTCGCGGTCCGCGAGCGCCTCCGCCGAAACCACCGCCTCCACCGCCACCGGGTTGTTGAGGGGTCTCACCTGCCGCGGCTACTGGTTCAGCCGGCGCCGGCTGTTGACCCGCTTGCTGGCCCGCAGGGCGCCCGGCGCCACCACCGCGTCCTCCGCCTCCACCGCCTCCGGCGCCCCGACCGCCGCCTAAAGCTTGCCCCGGCGCGCCCATTCTCAGGTCCCATACTGCTCGATTGACCCCGGCCTCTTTCGTTCCGGAAAGCTCGCGCACAACCTTGCCGCTTGCGTCGCTGATCGTGATTCGCACGTTGCCTTCCGGCTTCGTCTTTAAGTAGTAATCAATCATCGCGCCGTTTGGCGGATTCGGAGCCGTGAACCACTTATGCCCAACGTTGCCTTTTCGATTGTAGAGCCGGAACTCAGTCGCGGCGGGAATATCGAACACCGCAACATCCGATGACATCACCGCATCGGACATTTTCTCGAGCGCGGTGATGTTGTCGAGTACCCATACCGAGCGCCCGTGCGTTCCAAGCACCAGATCGTTATCGCGAGGATGAATCTGGATGTCGTCGACTCGAACCAGCGGGAGGTTTCCCTTCAAGCGTGTCCAGTGCCCGCCGCGATCAAGCGATGCGTATGCTCCGAATTCAGTTCCGAGAAAAAGCAGGTTCTGATTTCTGGTGTGCTCGCGGATCACCCGGCATGTGACGCCCGCCGGCAAATCACTCTTCAGCGATTTCCACGATTCACCGAAGTCAGTTGATACGAAGACGTAAGTACCGTAATCGTCGGATCGGTGATTATCAAACGTCGCGTAGACGGCCCCTTCGGCAAAGCGCGACGGAACCACGCGGCTGACATAACAATTTTTCGGAATGCCCGGCACTTTGTCCGTTATGTTCTTCCAGGTTTTTGCGCCGTCGCGCGACACGTGAAGATTCCCGTCATCGGTGCCGGCGTACAGCAAGCCTTCTTTGATTGGCGATTCGGCGATCGTTACTGTCTGCCCGAAAGTTTGAACGCCGTCGTGCCGCGAGAGCATGTCCTTGTCGGGAAGCGCCCCCATGATCGGAAGCTTCTCGCGATCCTGGTCCTTTGACAGGTCGTCGCTTCGCATCCAGGTGTCGCCGCGATCGGTCGATTTGAAGACCCGATTCCCTCCGTAGTAAATCGTACGGTTGTTGTGGGGCGAGATCACGATGGGAGAATTCCAGTCGAAGCGATAAGGTTTCTCGCCCGCCGCCGGTTCGGGTCTGATGTTGCGGCGCTCGCCCGTTTTGAGCTCGAGGCGGGCGACGTTGCCGTCCTGCGATTCGACGTAGATGATGCTCGGATCGGACGCATCGACAACCGAGTAAAACCCGTCGCCGCCGCCCGTCCGAAACCACTCGTCGTTGGTGACGCCTTCGACGTTGAGCGTAGCGCTCGGTCCGGCCCAGCTCCCGTTGTCCTGAAGCCCGCCGTAAACCATGTACGGCTTTTGATTGTCGAGCGAAATCTCGTAAAACTGTCCGAGCGGGATCGTGTTGATGTAGTCCCACGAGCGCCCGCGATCATACGATTGATGTATGCCGCCGTCCGAACCCGCGAGCATGTGATTCGAGTTGGCCGGATCGATCCACAAACCGTGATAGTCGCCGTGAATTCGAGTCACGACGTTTTGAACCCATGTCTTTCCTCCGTCCTCGGAAGTAAACATGTTTGCTGCGCACTGCCATATGCGCTGATCGTTTGTCGGATCGATTCGAATCTGGCTGTAGTACATTGGCCGGGAATCCACCTCGCTCATCTTCTTCCACGTAGCGCCTCGATCATCCGATCTGAAGACGCCGCCGGCTTTGTTCTCGACGATCGCGTAGACGATGTTGGGATTCGCTCGGTAGATATCGATTCCGATGCGGCCGATCGGGCCTTCGGTGGGCAAGCCGCTCGCGAGCTTTTTCCAGCTCGCGCCTCCGTCGATCGTTTTGTAGAGAGCGCTGTGAGGGCCGCCCCCGTTCATTCCCCACGGAGTGCGGCGCCGCTGGTACGCGGCCGCGTAAAGCGTGCCGGGACTCTGGGGATCGATGGCGACATCGATTACGCCGGTGTCTTCATTGATGAACAGCGACTGCGTCCAGGTCTTTCCGCCGTCGGCGGTTTTATAAAGACCGCGTTCTCGATTGGGACCCCACAGATGTCCGACGACCGCAACATAGACAATGTTGGGATCGCGCGGGTCGATGACAACTCGTCCGATGTGCTTTGAATCGCGGAGCCCCATGTTCTGCCATGTCGCGCCTCCGTCGAGCGATCGATATACGCCGTCGCCCCACGACGAGCTTTGCCGATTGTTTGGCTCGCCGGTACCGACCCACACCACGTTTGGATCCGAAGGCGATACGCAGACGTCCCCGATTGAGGTTGAGCCCTGCCCGTCAAACACTGGATCGAAAGTAGTGCCGGCATTGGTCGTCTTCCAGAGGCCGCCTGTTGCGGCCCCTACATAAAAGATGGACGGGTTGCTTTCAACCACCGCGAAGTCGTCGATCCGCCCGCCCATGTTAGCCGGCCCGATCGCGCGCCATTGCAGATTCTTGAGAGCGATTTCTTCATGGCTCAGCTTGCCATTCTGTCCGTGAACGATTCCGGAACCGGCCAGAACACATATTGAAACGAGAACCAACATTCGTAGTCGGAGTATCCTGCCCGAATTGATCAGGCCAGTCGTCGTGTCTTTCATGGTGTCCTCTTTTTATGTAGCTCCACTGGTGGAAGGAAGAAGTTGCGTTATAGCGCCGGGAAAGTATCACCGAGAGAATGGCGAGTCAAGCGAGGCGCCACCCTCGCCTCCTCGCGGTGGGTGGTTGTTATGTATTCTTGGATCTGGCTGCGTATCAGCAGCCAGATCAATCGTCAAGAAAGAGATATCTCAACTTCGGTCACGGATTTGACACGCGACCGTCTTCCGTTGCTGGCTCACTTTTCTTTTGCGTCCGGTTTCGTTCCCGCCTTCGCGAAGTCGCCCGCCTTGATGATCGTCATCTTCGACGGATCGATGAAGCGCCGCATCGCCGCCGTAATCTGCTCCGGTGTAAGCGCCGCGACCTTCTTCTCGAGATCCGCGTCCCACGCCAGTGTCCGATTCAGATATCGATACTGTGTAAGCCGCCGGGCCAGTTCCGCGTCTTGCGCGCGGCTCACCTGTCGCGATTGCAGGTAGCCCTTCTTCGCCGCTTCTACTTCTTCAGCGGTGAACCCGTCCTTGAGGACTCGCGCCATCTCTTCTTTGAAGGCCGCTTCCAGTTTTACTACGTTCTGCGGGGCGTAAATCGCGAACGCCACGAAAATGCCCGACTTGTCGAGCGAGTCCGCCTGCAGTTGCGAGCCCACGCCATAGCTCAGCCCTTCCTTCTGCCGGATGCGAACCGCCAAACGCGAGTTCAGAAATCCGCCCCCAATCATATAATTGCCGAGCGCGAGCGCCGCGTAGTCCGGATCATCATCACGCACATTCAGATTCTCGCCCGCGACAAAAAACGCGTTTGCTTTATCCGGCGTCTCCAGCGATTGATTCACGGCCGCGACGTCTTTATAACTTTCCGGGACTCGGGCGTAGGGTTGCTTGCTCGCCCAATTGCTGAATAGCTCGCCAGTGATTCTGGTTATCTCTTTGTCGTCGAAATCTCCAATGACAACAAACTCACCGCTAGAAGCCCCGTAGAAATCGGCATAGAACTTCTTGACATCGTCGAGCGTCACCGCTTTCAATTCGGAGACCGATTCGTCAAGCGCCGATGTGTAGTTTACATGTCCTTTCGGGAAGGGCCGAACGTGCCGCTGAAACGCGACGAACGCGATCGCCGTCGGCTCGCTGATCTGCTGCTCGATTCCCGCGAGTTGTTCCTGCTTCAATTGCTCGAACTCGGCCGCGGGGAAGGAAGGCTCGCGCAGAATTTCTGCTACCAGCTTCATCACCGCCGGAAGATTATCGCGAACTGTTTCGATTGTGACGGTCGCTCCGGTTGCTGAGCCGAATACGCCAACGCGCGCCTTCAACTTATCGAGTTCATCCTGAATCTGCTGCCGCGTGTGTTTAGTCGTCCCACGCATCAGCATCTGAGCCGCAAGCTCAGCCGCATCCTTGCGATTCATCAGGCTTCGCTCATCTCCAAAGTGCAGCGCCAGGTTTGCAACCACCGTATTCCCGCGGGTCTTCTTTGGAACGAGCGCGAGTTTCAATCCACCGGGCGTCGTTGGACGAATCGTGCGCGCTTCGATATTCGCGGGCGACGGATCGAATGCCTCGCCCGCCGAGGCGGCCGCGTCTCCCTTGTAGTCCTTCACCATCGCCAATATGTCCGGCTTTGGCGGAATCTCAGCGCGGTCCGGCTTCTGCGTAGGGATGAACAGCCCAAGCGTGCGATTCGAAGACTTCAAATATGCCGCGGCAACTCGTTGCACTTCTTCCGGTGTGATCTTGCGCAGCCGGTCGCGATTGATAAACAGCAATCGCCAGTCACCCATGCCGATCCATTCGCTCAACTCTATGCCTACCGAATCCGAGGAGTTCAGATTGAGTTCGATTTGTTTCAGGATTTGCGCTCGCGCGCGCTCGACTTCTTCTTTGGTGATCGGAGTCCTGGCGACGTCTTCGACGACCTGCAACATCGTCTCGCGCGCCGCGTCGAGCGATCCTTCCTGACGAACCTCGGCGCCGACGATCAACAAACTGGGCTCGCCGAATATTTGAGGAAAGTTGAACACACTGCTCGCCTTCTTAGTCTCGACCAGAGCCTTATGCAATCTGCCCGAAGGAGTGTCGGCCAATACCTGCATTAGTATGGTGACGGCGGCGATGTCCGGGTGTGCGCCGGCGGGCACGTGATAACCGGCGGCAACGAGTTGCGTGTCGCCAACGCGGCGCACCGTGATTGAGCGCTCACCGTCCTGCGTCGGATCTTCGGTGTAGATTTTCTGCAACTCGCGAGAGGGCTTCGGAATCGGCGCGAAATATTGATTCACCAATTCAAGCGTCTTAGCTTCGTCGAACTTGCCGGCAACAAGCAGCACGGCGTCGTCCGGTTGATAGTACCTCTTGTAAAAAGCCTGGAGCCGTTCGATGGGAACATTCTCGATATCGGACCGTGCGCCAATCGTCGACTTGCCGTAGTTGTGCCACAGATACGCGGTCGAAAACATCCGTTCGATCAACACACCACCGGGGCTGTTCTCACCCAACTCGAATTCATTGCGCACAACCGTCATTTCGCTGTCGAGATCTTTTTTCGCGATGAATGAATTGATCATCCGATCGGATTCGAGATCCAACGCCCACTTCAGGTTTTCGTCGGTCGCGGCGAAAGTCTCGAAGTAGTTCGTGCGGTCATACCACGTCGACCCGTTTGGCCGCGTTCCGTGCTCGGTCAACTCCTGCGGGATGTTCGTATGCTTTGGCGTGCCTTTGAACAGCAAGTGTTCGAGCAGATGCGCCATCCCGGTCTCTCCGTAGTTCTCGTGTTTCGAGCCGACCAGATAAGTAACGTTGACGGTGACGGTCTGCTTCGATTGATCCGGGAACATCAGCACTCGCAAGCCGTTCGGCAAACGATATTCGGTGATGCCTTCGACTGAAGCGCCGCGCTCGACACCTTTGGGCAACGCGACTTGTTGAACCGCACGCGCCGCAAGTCGAGCGGCAGGCGACGCGCCCGCTGAGAACGCAAGTACCAAGAGAAAGAGAACGAGGAAGCGAACTCTTGAAAAGTCTGGGGACATAAATCTCTCCTTGTGCATCAATCGAATATTGCCGAGTGTAACATCGGTGATATTAAACCAGGCTGTCGGGCGTGGTTGCCGGTTCCGCTGAAGCCGCCTCTCTCGATGCCCTGCTCTTCAGCATCAGATACTGTTTGATGAACTCATCCAAATCGCCGTCGAGCACCGCGTCAACATCCGCAATCTCGTGCTTGGTGCGCACGTCTTTTGCGAGGCGATACGGGTGCAGAACGTAATTCCTTATCTGCGAGCCAAACGATATGTCGCGCTTGGTTTCTTCGAGGTGAGCCGTCTCCGCGCGGCGCTTTTCCATCTCGAGTTCGTACAAACGCGATTTCAAAATGTGCATCGCCACTTCGCGATTTTGATGCTGCGAGCGCTGGTTCTGACACGTCACGACTATGCCGCTCGGAATATGGGTTATTCGTACCGCTGAGTCCGTCACGTTGACGTGTTGGCCGCCCGCTCCCGACGAGCGATAGGTATCGACGCGAAGGTCTTTCTCGTTCACCTCGATTTCAACGTCGTCCTGAATGTCCGGATAAACAAACACCGACGCGAAGCTCGTCTCGCGGCTCGATCCTGCATTGAACGGGCTTAGTCGCACAAGCCTATGCACGCCCGCTTCCGCCGACATCAACCCGTAAGCGTACTCGCCGGCAAGCGTGAACGTAGCCGATTTGATTCCGGCTTCCTTGCCCGGCTGCTCGTCGACGATTTCAACTTTGAACTGATGGCGCTCGGCCCAGCGAAGATACATTCGAAATAGCATCTCAGCCCAATCCTGAGCATCGGTCCCGCCCGCGCCTGCGTTGATTGTTACAATCGCATCGCGCGCATCGTTCGGACCCGACAGCAGCATTTCGGATTCGGCTTCATCGATTTCGCGTTCGAGCCGTTCGATGACCGCCTGAAGCTCTTTCAGGGAAGCTTCGTCTTCAGCCGCGAACTCGATAAGCACGGCGGAGTCCTGGACGTCGCGTTCGAACTGATCGGATTTTTGAATCGCGGATTCGAGACGGCTGCGCCGGCGAAGCACTTTTTGAGCGCGTTCCTGGTCATTCCAGAAATCGGGCTTCGACGACTCTTCTTCTATTCGGGTGAGTTCGCTGCGCTTGGTTTCCGAGTCAAAGAAACCTCCGCAACTCCGCGGCGCGCGCGGCCAAATCTTCGTATTTTTGTTTGAGTTCTTCGATCATAATATTCAACTCGCGAGCGCGATATGTGTCTCAACGAAGGCGCTCGGCTAATGCATTTGTTTGAGTCGTGAATTCTACCATCCCATGCGATTAGCTGTCGCATTGCCGCGACCCGATTACTCGGTTCTCGCCAGCCTGACCAATTCCTTTCTAGCTTGCTCCGGGGTGGATATAGGCGAGTCAAAATCGATTCGCAGTTTCAGCTTGCCCGCGAGCATATCAAATCCTTCGCTATCGATCCCGGTCATTGAAACAACACTCGCGTCAATGCCTTTCAAGACTTTGCAGTAATGATTCAGAGCCTTCTGATGATCTTGATTCATGTGATCGACAATGCCCTTCTCAGTGTCACGAAACGGATTCCGAGCGAGCATCGCATCCGGCTCGATCCAGTAAATCTCTCCGAATCCGCCGATGAATCGCGCTCTTCGCAAGGAGACTCGATAGAACGAGAAGTCATGTGTTTGGAAATACGATTCCGCGGACGGGAAATAACGAAGGTAGCGATCGCGCGAGTCGGCGTCGGATGGATCGATCGACTCAGCGTCCCCGATCCAGGTCAGGCGGCTCGCGGCCTGCGGGTCATCTGCGTGAGGATCAAACACGGTTAGTGAAACTTTGTTGCTCTCTTTGATATTGCGAGTATGCTGCGCGATGCTGCTGATCAGTATGATGGGTTCGCCGTCATGGTTGAGCGTGTACGGAGCTATCGAGCCGAAGGGATATCCGCGGACATCGATCGAATGCGTGGAAAGAACTCCGAAGCTCTGATGATTGAGCAGCCGCCTTGCAGTGAGCGCGTTGTCTGACATGCTCGCTATTGTAGCTCATCAGCGCGCATTGTGACCGCTCGGGATGTCCGGCAAACTTTCAGGTTGGTCGTGCGCGTAAGCACGACATCGATAGCCAGCGGCAAGCTGAGGTTTGTCGAACTATGACTGCGGCTTGAAGTACAGGACCAAACCCGCGCCTAGCGCCACCAGAAGAAAACCAAGATAGAGCAACGGGTTTGGCGAAGTCTTTGGCGGATGTTGCCACATTGAAAACAACGTGTTCACCACCGGCGCGCCTCCGAACACCAAAGGCATCACGTAGTTCGGAACGCCTCCGGTCTTGAACGCATAGATGATGCACACAGCGCCGATCGCTCCAAGCGCGCCGCCAAGAGTAGCCATAGTGACGCCGCTCCCATTGAAGCCCTTTAAGCCACCTTGCGCGCCGAGAGCGATCAGCGGCACCAATACGCCGATCAAAAAGTAAGCGATTCCCACGCACAGCAACGCGCGAAAGGGATTGCCGAGTTCTGTCTGCCCTTTGTGAAGAGTCGGGCCGTACAATCCCCACGCCAGCGCCGCGCCCAAAGCAAACATCACCCACGTCATAGATTTGCTCTTCTCCTTGTTTGTTTCGATCATAGTATTGTTGTCCTTCTATGGAGTGCGGTGACTTGTCACCGCTTTAGTCCCGGATTCAATTCGCAGAGCGGTGACAAGTCACCGCACTCCAAAACAATACAGTGCGCTTCGGGTCCTCACATAGATACGTCCGTCGGCGATCGCCGGCGTCGCGAAGCATTCATCATCGAGTTGATTCACCGTCATAATCTGCCAGTCGCCGTCGGCCTTCAGCACCGACACCGCGCCGGCCTCGCCGATTAGAAACACCTTGCCGTCGGCGCCCACCGGTGACGAAAAGTACTTATCGATCGCGCCGGTGAGCCTGCCCTGCTTGAGCACGTTGCCGGTCGCCGGATCGAACGAGATCAGAATGCCGCCGTCGTTCACCATGTACAGCACGCCTTTGTAGAGCAGCGTCGAAGGCACTTGCGGAACCGGTTTTGTGTAGCGCCACTTGATCGCGGTCGAAGTTTGATCGCCCTGGCCGCCCATCTTGATCGCCAGCAAGCCGTTCTCAGAGGCCATCATCAAGCGAAACACTTCCCAATCCTTCGCGTTGAGCGTGTCATTCCGGTCTGTATCGAAGGCCTCAAATGCCGCGGCCAGCATTTTGTCCATCTTGTCGCTGCCTGAGATCTCGGACTTGGCGATCTGGCCGTCTTTATTCTTATCGTACTTCGCCAGTCCCTCGGCGAACGAGATTGTTGGGATTTGTTCGCCCGGCTGATTCTGAGGAAACCCCCAGCCGTTGACGTACAAGTATTCAGCGTCGTGACTTGCGATCGATTTCATTTCGCACGCGAGGCCTCGCACCCACCAGATACGCTTGCCGTCTTCGACCGAATAAGCCGAGAGCTGAAACGATTCGGGGATGATAACCTGTTTTGCGCCTTGCGATGGTTGATACACGATCGGCGTCGAGTAGCCCGAGATTACCGCCGGCCGCTCGACTCTCCAACGCACGCGGCCAGTGTTCTTATCGACGGCGATCAGGAAAGAGTTTGGATTGTCCTGATCGACGGGCAGGATCACCTTGTCGTCCACCAGAATCGGCGAGGCGCCGAAGCCGTAAAACATGTTGAACGGTCCGAGCGGGAGCTTCCAGCGTTCCTTGCCGTTCGCGTCGTATGAAATCAACCCGAATTCCTGAAAGAAGACGTAGACATTCTCGCCGTCGGTGACGGGGCTCGGAGACGCGGGCCCGTTAACGAGCTGCAAGCGGCCGCTGTGAGTCCGTGGCACATCGCGTTGCCACAGGATCTTCCCCGTCTGTCGATCGAGACAAAAGACCTGGAGCTTGTAATTAGTCTTGTCGGCCGTATGCGCGGTGATGAAGATGCGACTGGGCGCGAGCACCGGCGACGAGTGCCCCGGCGGCAGAGTGGTTCTCCATACGACGTTCTTCGCGGGCCCAAACTCAGTCGGAAGGCCTGAAGTCGCGGAGACTCCCGAACCATTCGGGCCACGAAACTGAGTCCAATCTTCTGCGGCAGTCGATGCGATCGACGCGGCCACAATCAACGACGCGGTTGATAGAGAAAAGAGGATGCGTTTAGTTTTTGACATAGAAACCTGCGATAAAGAAGTTCGCTCAAGGCACTTTGAGCATCAATGATGTTGCGCCGTGGATTCTAGTTGATAGAGAAGGAAAAAGAAAAGCTGTTAACTGTCGCTCTTGGCTATTGGTCCCGCTTCACTAGAGGCCGTTCTTGAAAATGCAAAGGCAGTCCTCGATCTCGTGGGGCTGCAAACCTCGAAGAGCAGCTGGCAATTCATCGATAGAGATAGAGCGTTGCTTCCACGGCAACCCAAGGACCCGAGCCCCATGCCTCGTGCCGCTGTGTAAGTAGACTCGTTTCGGCATCAAACTCAGCCTCGCGCCGATACGAAGCGCGGTATCGTACACGAGTAGTTCGCCGACACCACGGATCGATCCGATCGCGCGATCGATAGCCGTATGGAGTTCGTCGAAGCTACGCATCTGGCTATGGTCGATCTCCAAGAGGCGGTGCAGAACTGCTTGTAGAACCACTCCCTTAATTCGGCGTTGGTGCGAGTATCGTTTTCCATCGGGCGTCTCAGCCAGAGCTGCGCGCGCCACTGCGGACTGTAGCGTAGGCTCGTCGGCGAAAGTACGCAGTTGGGCTTCCAAGCGCACTTGGCAAGTCTCGATGTAACTCTGCACGACCGCCTCGAGTGTTCCAAGATTCGGACCATTGGCCGGCTGCGTGCAGGACGACGAATCGTTCTCTGTGTTTGAGGCGCAGCTTCTCATGTTTCGAGGACCTCCGCTCAGGCTCGGCCTGAGAGCATGGCGTTAGGCATGAAAGATAACCTTATCGCGGTTTAATTCGATGAAATCGAACACATCAAACCCATCAGAGATAGTTTTCAGATTCGCAAGGAGTAGCGCTTCCAGTTCTGAATTCTTTATGTTGCCCGTCGAAACAAGCAACAGCTTGTACGGCTGACGATTGAGATGAAATGAGTTGACGAAGTCCGCATCCTTCGTGACCACGACGTAATGTTCGCGAATCGAAAGGGTATTGATCTCGCTGTCCGGCGTGCCATTGCCGAGCGGAAGGTCAAGCGTGTGGATCGCTTCGAATCCGCCCTCACGGAACAGCTTGACCAGACGACGCGGAAGCTGGGCATCGATCAGAAGCTTCATACGAGTGCAGGTTCAATCCGTTTTACCTGACTTAGCCGAGTGGCAAATGACAACGCCGCCAGAATGTCCTCGCGTTCCAAGTCCTCATAGTCCGCGAGAATCTCTTCCGGAGTCATTCCCGAACTGAGCAGTTCAAGAATCATCTCAATCGGGTAACGTAGCCCACGAATGGTCGGTTTCCCGTGACATATCTCAGGATCAATCGTGATTCGATCCGTCAGGTTCATAAGCTGCCTCCGGCTGATACTCTATCACACCCTCTGGCTTGTTTCTGCCGTGGCGCATGACGATCCGTCTCGTCGACTCGATTATCCGGAACCTGCAGCGCTTCACCAGCTAAAAGCTTTATGCAACACTAAAGTCCGCCGATGAGAGACGAACGACACCGCTACGGTCAGCATTACACCCCGCCGGATGTTGCGCGGTTGCTTGCGGCATTCGCAGTTAGGTCCGCGGCGGACTTGGTCTTTGACCCGAGTTGCGGCGACGGGCGATTGCTCGCGGAAGCGATGATCTCTAAGAAGGGATTCAATGCGCAATCGAAGCGCACGGTCAACGATGAAGTCTTCGGCTTGGACCGTTCGCATTCGGCCGTCGAACTCGCAGCAAAGACGGGCGCGCAAGTGGCTGTCGCCGACTTCTTCGATGTTGAGCCACGAGCGACGCTGAATGATCTAGTTCTCCCCCACTCGTTTGACGCGATCATCGGAAACCCGCCGTACATCCGCCAGGAAGTGATCGGCACCCGTGATAAACGCCGCATCGAAGCACGGCTTGCGAAAGATCGCGAGGCTTCTCCCGAAGTCTTCTGGCCGCGATGGTCGGGGAGGTCTGACATCTACGTTTACTTTTTCGCGCACGCGGCGTGCTTTTTGAAAGAGGGCGGGCGGCTGGTTTTTCTGACCGCGAGCAGTTGGCTTGATGCGGGATACGGCGCGGCGCTTCGAGAGTTTCTGCTGAATAATTTTCGCGTCGTCGCGATCATTGAATCGGCGGCGGAGAGTTTCTTTGCCGATGCTTCGATCAACACATCGATCACGGTGCTGGAGCGCGAGTGCGATGCGCGCGCAAGCATGGACAATTCGATAAAGTTCGTCCGGCTCAACAGGCCGTTGAGCGAGATAGTCGACATGATCTCGAGCGCCGGAACAAAACAGTGCAATCAGAGTCGAGCGCTCGCAAACGAGATCGAGCGCGAAAGCCATTCGATAACGACCGACGCGTACCGAATTCGAATCGTCGAACAAGGGCGTTTGATGACTTGTAAGGGCGGCCCTCCGTGGCCGCCCCTCGATGGCAAGAAAGCGGCGACTGCGAAGAGGGGCAGTTCTCCGCGGCATCCTCGCGCTGGCAGCGAACTGGGATTTTCAGTGAGGGGCGGCCACGGAGGGCCGCCCATACAAGGTTGGGGCAAGTATCTGAGAGCCGATGATGTTTTCTTTCACATCCTCGAACGTGGCGCCGCGCGGCTACAACCTCTTTCAGGTTTCGCGAGCGTCAGGTTTGGCGTGAAGACGGGCGCTAATGATTTCTTCTACGTGACCGAAAACAGGCAAGAGCAACGGGAAAAAGGGCAAAGGGCAAAGGGCAAAGCGAAAAGCGAAAAACGACTGAGCGAACTCAGCAGTCTCGCTTCCGTGCGGCGAGGACTCACCACTGGTGCGAATGATTTCTTTTATCTCACGCGGGCGAGGACCGCAGACCGAAGACCGACGACCGGCGCATCAACCAGCATGCCCGAAGCCAGCATTGTCGTGGTTGACGCGGGCGGATTGAGCCGAAAAATTGAATCGCGATTCCTGACCCCCGTGATCTTCTCGCTCAAAGAGATTCCCGGCATCGTGCTCAATCAAGTCGAAGGCGGAAAGCTTTTCTTCCACTGTGCCGCGAGTCGCGCTCAGCTCGCGGGCACACGGGCAATCAAATACATTCGATCCGGCGAGCGCACGGGTTACGACGCTCGTCCAACCTGCATGGCTCGCGAGCCGTGGTACTCGGTCGCAAACGGACGCAAGCCCGCGCCGCTGATCTTCCCATCCAAAGTAGGCGAGCGATGGCTGGTAGCGCTGAACCGCGCGGGCGTCTTTGAAGACAAAAAACTCTACGGCATATTCCCGGCTCGCGGAGTATCCACGCTGGCGTTGGCGGCGCTACTCAACTCGACGTGGGCTCGCTACTACGCGGAGATCACTTGTCGTCAGATGACTGGCGCCCAGGCGATCGCGGACATAGATGTTGCCGTAGCCGAGCAAATAATGATTCCAGACCCGCGCACGATGTCGCCGGGAATCAAGAAGAAACTTGAAGATGCTCTTATGGAGTTGTCGCGCCGTCCGGTGCGTTCAGTTTTCGAAGAGATCGAACATCCCGACCGCCGAAGGCTCGACGCATTGACGCTTGAAACGATCGGCTTTACTCAGAAATCCGAGCGCGACGCAGTGTTGCATCAATTATACAAAGCAGTGACGGAGCTTGTGGAACGGCGACTCTCGAAAGCTCGCAGCCGGTAACAAGCGGCCCGAGCCTCCGTCCAGGTCCTTCCGGGGAGTTTACATCGCAATTTCGACAAAGCAGTAGAGTACAACAAACACTGCACCTGCGTAGAAAGCGATGAGCATCGCGCCGTAGGCTACCTCAGGGCCACGTTTTTCGACCAGATACTTCAAGTAGAAGGGGACATATGTGGTGTTCGGTTCAGTCTCAAATTCTGCGAATTTGATGGCCGCATATTGATACCAAGTCCCTGCCGCAATAGAAACCAGGAAGCATAGCCAAGACAGCACGATGAATAGGACTTCAGCCAAGCTGTTTCGCTCACTCCGATGAAAAAGTCCGATGACCTGAGAGTGAAGCACCGCCGGAAGAGCAAGACCGGCACTGCTAAGTTGAATAATCGTCTTCGCGTTATCGATGTATGCCTTAATGAATTCAAGTACGGTTTTCTCCATCGGGGCATCCTCCTGTTCCCAAGCATTCATAGTGGCCGTAAACCATACCGGATCACCAGATCCCTACACGCGCCGAAATTCCCAAAACAAAGTAGTCGTGAGGCTCGGGATGGTGGCGCATATCAACGTACAAATCTAATCCTACTCAGAGACGAAAGCTACGTGCAGCTCACTCCGTAGGAGTGACATGTCTATAGAATCGGAGGTTGCGAACCCCCTCCCTGGTTTATAGTGTTTGAACTCCGTTAGGAGTTGCCGTTGTGGTTGGCGCATGCGAGCTCTCAAAAGCGAGAAACAGGTCACTCCTATGGAGTGAGGTGAAACGCCCTCGCCGGGTTTCTATAGACAGGTCACTCCTAACGGAGTGAGCGCACTCAGTGAGCGCTGCGAACAAGGGTGGCGATGAAACATACAACAGCGGGGATCTGAGACCGCGCGTTAGAATCGAAGTCTCAGCGATAATTGAATCAACCGGGGGCCTCCGATCGCCCCGCCGGTTGTCCCGATCGAAGGCGCGCTTGCCGTGCCCAACGTCTGTGTGATCTTTCCAAAGTTGGCGTTGCTGAGGTCGCTCACCGGGTTGGCGAAGTTTGGATGATTGAACAAATTGAAGAAGTCGGCCCGGAACTGGAGCCGCGTTCCCTCGCCCAGCTTAGCCCATAACGCAAAGTCTTTGGCGACCGCGAAGTCACAATTCTGAAGACCCGGCCCGTAGTATTGATTGCGACCCGAAGTTCCGACGCGGCCCGCGAACGCGGCTGTGAACCACGTCCGGTCGAACGCTTTGTCAGGATTGCGATTGTCTTGTGGCAAGGGTCCGAGCTTGGCAAGGTCAGGCCGGTCGCCGGCCGCCGGGCTGAGGCCTGAAGCGGCAGCCTGGTTGAATCCGCTCGAATCGGGCCCGCCTGTCACGACGGTGAACGGATAACCGGATTGAAGCGTGATTACTCCGGAGACTTGCCACCCGCCGAACAGCGCTCGCGAGAAACCGTTGTCCCATCCGAGGAGTCGATGCCCCTTCCCAATCGGCAGATCGATCACATACAGAAGGTTGAAGCGATGACGGATATCGAACGCCGAAGGTCCGTGTTCGACTCGCAGATTCTTCGAGTCCACCGGCGCTCCCGTTTCTCCCAGCAGGTTGTTCGATCCGAAATACGACGAGTTGTAATCGAGCGATTTGCCGAATGTGTAAGAGCCTTGCACGAAGAGGCTGCGGCGATCCTGATACTTCGCAGTCAGTACCAGCCCGTTGTAGTTCGAAGAACCGATCGACTTGGCAAGTTGAACGTTACCGAAATGATTGTCCGGAAACACCTGTTCATTTGGTGCAACGGGTCCTCGTTTCGCCGGGTCGCGAACGATGACTGCCGGTTGATTCACGTCGATGAAAATCCCGAGCTTGTGCCCGGAACTTCCCTGGTAATCAGCTTCGATCGAAAAAGCATCGCTTAGCTTTCGCTGAATCCCGAGGTTGTATTGATACAAGTACGCGCTTCGGAGATTCGGATCCACACCCTGAAAACTTATGACGCCGACGGTCGGAGTTCCCGGACCCTGCCTGGAGAGATTCGAGATCAGCGGCACGTTTTGATTGAAGCCGACGGCCCACGGGAATTTTCCGGGCTGCGTGACATTCGCTGTCTGAGTGACCTGCAGATTGTAAGGCGGGCCGAGCGCCATCGAGGACGGCACGTTGTTGAAAAGGTCGTCGTAGGCTACGCGAACTCCTCCTCGGATCACCGTTTGGTTTACGCCGAAGACACGCTGAAGCATTCGAGGGCTATAGGCAAATCCGAACATCGGGGCGAAGTTGTTCCTGTCCGAATAAACGCCGCTCGATGGAAGCGTGAACGGGGCTTTGCGAAAGATCAGCGACGACGGGCCCTTAAGAGCCGGGTTAACGTCAAGCACGCGATCGGTGCCAACTACGACAGGACCAACTCCGGGCACGAAGTTGGTCGCATGGCCACGGATCTCTTCGACGGCGGATGGGTATTCGTAACGGATGCCGTAGTGAAGCGTGAGATTGTCACGGACCTTGAACTCGTCCTGCCAGAACAAGTCCCACGGATTGCGCCGCCAGTACGCGAGTGTGCTACCCGTGCGGAAGTTGGAAGCCTGCACAAGCCCCTTCGCGAAATCGGCAAAGGTCGCAAAGTTGAATGCGCCGCGCGAAGCTCGGTCGAGATACCGGCGCAAATCCTCGCGGCGAACGTGAAAACCCCAACGCCAGGAATGCTTCGACCAGCCGAAGGGCGCGTTGAAGGACATGTTGTCGAACAATTCCGTCGTGGCAGACACGCGGCCCTGAGGGAAGTTGATATTCGTTCCAAGCGCCGCGAATCCTCCCGCAACCGTGACCGTCGGCAGACCCGAGTTCAGCGGGTCGCGTGTGGCATCGACTACACCCGGCAAGGGCTGGCCGCTGCTGTCAGTAAAGATCGCTGCCGCGTTTAGCCCTTCGTCTTGTACGGCCCGCTCCATCACGTTTCGCGAGTATCCCAGGCGAAGCTCGTTGATGAAACTCGAGGAAAACGTATGGACCTCGCCGAGCATGATGGATCGTTGCAAGGGTTCGCCTTGATTGCCGCCGGTCTCGGGCGTAGGTCCGCCGACGAAACTCGACGCGCGATATTCGGCCCACCGCCCGGAGAGCTGATCGCTTGCGCCGATCCGATGATCGATGCGAATGAGGCCCGTGTCATCATCATCTTCGTTGCGCACATTACCGATGAAGTTCAAGGTTCCGGTGGCGTTTGGAAGCGGCCAGAATTCTAGAAGCCGCTTCGAGATGATGTCGGTCACCGACGCACGTTCGGCCAGCGTCGGCACTCTCGTCGAGCGCACAACGGGAGCGATCTGGCGAAACCCTTCGTAAGCCGCAAAGAAGAAGGTTCGATCTTTGACGAGCGGCCCGCCCAGGGTCACGCCGAACTGGTTGCGATTCAGCGCACTCTTCTTGCCGCCGAGTTTGTTGGTAAAGAAGTCGGCGGCATCCAGCTCTGTGTTGCGCAAGTACTCGAAGACGCCGCCGTGAAACTGGTTCGAGCCGGTCTTTGTGATGATGTTGACCTGGCCGCCGCTTCCACGTCCAAACTCCGGCAGCGGCACGCTCGTTTGTACCGCGAATTCCTCAACGGCGTCGGTGATGCGAAACGAATTGAGCGGGCCATTCTGCTGCGTGTCCATGTTGCTGACGCCGTCCAACAGATAGACATTCGATTGCGAGCGAGCGCCCGCCGAGTTAAAGCCGCTGCCCTGCGTACCCGGAGCCGCGGGCACAGTGCCGGGCGTTAGGAGAGCCAGATCCAGAAACTGCCGTGCATTCAAAGGCAGGCCGGTGATAGTTCGGCTTTCGATGACTGAACTCAGAGTGGATTTGTCCGGTTCGAGCAAAGGCGAGACGGCGGCGACTTCGATGACTTCCGAAAGATCGCCCACCTGCATTGTTATCCCGATGTGCGTTACCTGATCTACCTGGACGATAACCTCCGGGATGGTGACGCGCTTGAAGCCGGGCGTTTCGGCCGAGAGTGACCAGTTGCCGGGTTCCAACTGCACGAACTGAAACGCTCCGTTTGCGTCCGAAAGAGCTGTTTTGTGGGCATGCGTCGCCGCGTTCAGCAGCTTGATCGGGATCCCGTGAACGGGCGCGCCTGACTGGTCCTTAATCACACCGCTGATGCTGCCCGTGGGCGACCGATAACTGAAGCCCATAACGAGCAGCATAGCGGCAAAGAACAAAACACGGTTGCCGCACGCCCTTTCCACGATCACCCCCGGTTCGTTGTGTGACTCGATAAGTAGATCGCCTCAGCTCTGCGCCTGTCTCCCTCTTAGTGATGCTTGACGACGCTCTTGTTGCTGACGACCTCGAGCAGTTGCATCATCCCCCGATCTTCGTGAGCGAGGATGTGACAGTGCTGCACGTACTGACCGGTGAAATCAACGAATCGGGAGCGCATCGTGAAGTAGCCGGGTGTTTGGGCATAGCCCGTGGCCGGATCCAGGATGACCGCGCCGTTCTGTGTCTTTGCTATCGGAATCGCGAAATTGTCCCACCAGATGGGCGGCCCCACGATGATGGTCCTCGTGTTTCCGTACTTCTTTTCCGCCGCCTCTCTTTCTCTTGCGTCGCCGACGATTCTGAGCGGCACGGTCATTTTGTTTGGATCGAAGACCTCAACAATCTGGAACGGGTTCACGTGAATGTGGAAAGGGTGAGCAACTCCAGTCTCGTTGTAGATCGTCCACTCTTCCGCGGTATCAAGAAGCATCACCTGATTCACGATCCCGTCGCTGAATTGCTGCCGGTCAATCGTGTATTGAGGCGACGAACCGTCCGGGTTTCGCCCCGCGGCGGTTCGGCCCTTGTCCCAACCATAGACAAGTCTCCGTTGGAGATGGATATCACTCTCCTTGATGTCATTCAGGAACAGCGGCATGGGTGGAAAGTCACTTTCAGTTTGTGGAAATCCCATCGACATAGCGGTGCCCGCAACCTGAATGAATAAGATTGGAGCGGTTACCGTACCCACGACGTACAAACCCTGTTGAGTTGGCGCCTTGACCAGCAAATCTACGCGATTCGCCGGCGCCATGGTGATCGGATTCTTGCCGTTGTCGGGCTTGTTGTAGTTTGCGTAGGCGTACTGAACGCCATCCTGCGCAGTCTGCTTGAATTGCGGCGGCGCGCTAACGGGACCGCTTGTCGAGGGGCATGAGTTGAACTGGATTGTGATTGGCGCCGACACCGTTGCATTTACCATGCGCCACAGTTGAACCTGCCCGGGCTGCATCTTTACAAACGGAGTGAACTGGCCGTTGACAAGCAATGGTCTCTTTTGCGGATTCGGCCTTAACAGATTCGGATCATCGACGATCTGTTGGAAGACCATGACGACTTGATCCAGCTTATGCCCTGCTTTGTCGTAGTACGCTTTCAGTGCCCCGTCGTATCCGGTGGGGCTGTTGTCCTCGATGATGAAAGCGCCCGACAGCCCGTTGAACATGTTGATCGCCGTCGAGCCGTGTTTGTGCGAGTGATACCAATGTGTTCCCGGAGCCTGCCCCATCTTTACGCCCCTGTGTTCTTCAGCCGGCGCGGGGCCAGGATGATGGGGAGGTTCCTCATATCTTGGAATCTTGAAACAGTAGGGATATGAGCCGACATAATACGGCGGCCACGCGCCGTGGGTAATGGCTTCTACGTTCTGAGGCCATAGTCGCAAATACTCGGGCAGCCCGCGGCCGTTCGGATTGGCTCCCGGCCCGGTATAAGGCGCCGTCGAGTCATATTCCTTGATCAGCCTCTCCTGATACATTCGCCACGACAGCGGAAGGTCCTCCCACCTTTGCGGTATGTGCCGCGTCTCACATTCCTCGAATGTTTGCCGGAACGCTTGCTGAACATCCTTCTCGAGCACCGTTGTGCTAGGCCAAATGTTGACCAGGACATTGTCTCCGGTGGTTGAGGGCGTGACGTGAGTCCCGTGGAAGTGAATGTTGGCGGCGCTCGATGCGTGCAGGCAGTTTGGGAATTTGTCGGTCGCCGGATAATAGTTTTTGTTGCCCGGAACTCTCAGTTCATCACAGCCCTCAGCCTTCCCGTATTCACCGTTAGCCAGCGAGTCGGGGAAGTTGGCTACGTTGACCTGATTGAGAAACGTGATCTGAACGTTATCACCAACGCTGCCTCGAAGCGTCGGGCCGGGCCGCGGAGGTCCGGGAGGCGCGGGTGCAGGCTGATCCTGCGGCGGCCAGTTCTGACTCGAGTTGCCGGGATTGTGACCGACGTAGTATCGGAGCCTTGCCTTCACCGACGTCTTTGTCGAGGTAGGCACAGTGCGTTCCCCGTCTACGACTCTGAGCACCGCTTGCAGGTTGTTGCCGTTTCTCGTGATCTCGACGATTCGAGTCAGTTCCCCGAGGTCCGTAACCGGCGGGCAAGCGGTCTGGCTCGGACCCGCCGCCCTCAACAGCGCGGGCGGAAGAAACTCCGCCAGGGCGACACTTGAGCTCGCGGCCAGCGCCTGGAGCAGGAACCTTCGGCGGGCTGCGAAAGTCTTCTCTTGCGTTGTGCCCACGGCAGCGTTGTTGGCTTCATCAGCTTGCAGTTTCACTTCGTCAGCTTCTGCCATAAGACATCTCCTTGTTTTTTAACTTACGGTGAGCGTGCCCTTTTCATTCGCGTGGAGAGCGCAGACATACTGGACCGCATTTGGTCCAGGCGGCGTTGGAACCTTCTGAAATCCGAACCTGTTCGATGTAGCGGGTTGACCGTTCAGGCTTCTCGCGATCCGATCAACCCAATCGTCAGCCGCACCGCCGACTGGCATAGGCTGGTGCTCGGCTCGTTCGTCGTTGTTGCGCCAGAAAATTACGTCGCCAACTTTGACCGGCTGATTCGAAGGAGAGAACTCAGCCGTTTGGTCCGGCGTCGGGGTTCCTACAGAGTTTATATCGATCACTATGGTCGGCATACGAGAACTCCTTTCTATCGAGGCAACGAATGAATTCAAAAGATTGCTGATCTATCAAGAACAAATCCGAGCAGCTCCTGGCTTCGAGGATCTGAATCGCAACGCATCAGGACCTCGCAGGCGCCCAGCCCTTGATCGTCGAGCCCCTACTCTTACGGTGAGCCTCGTTCTCTTGAAACTGGATCTATTTGAGAGTGATGTATAACCCCGGAGGCTCTATAGCGGCGGCAGTCTACGCCCGCGAATCGACTGATGTCAATCCTACACTCTCTCTGTGCTATGGGCTACGCCGCGAGGGTCTGGTCGACTATCGGTTGGTTGAGCGCCTGGAGAAACCTGTCAGCGCGCCTCTCGAGAATTTGAGAAAGGTAAGCGCGAGGATGAGTGCCGTTGTCGTTGATAATTCGCTAGCGCCGAACTAGAATCGCAGCGAGATCCCCGATGAATAATAGTTTCAATCGAGTCCTGTTGATTGTGCTCGACAGCGTCGGTATCGGAGAGATGCCCGATGCCGCAGATTACGGCGACGCGGGCGCGCATACGCTCGGGCACACGCTGGGCTCGCGTGACGTTCGAATTCCAAACCTCCGGCAGATGGGTCTGGCTAATATAGCGCGATTGCCGGTTGATCCGGTTGATAATCCGGGTGGTTTTTTCGGGAAGGCAGCAACCGCGTCGCGAGGCAAGGACACAACTACCGGTCACTGGGAGATGAGCGGCATCATTACCTCGAATCCTTTCCCGACATATCCAAACGGTTTCCCAAAGCGCGTGATTGAGCCGTTCGAGCGAGCAGTCGGACGTAAGGTTCTCGGCAACAAGCCGGCATCGGGAACGGAGATCATCAAGGAACTCGGCGAAGAGCACGTAAGAACCGGACGCCCGATTGTGTACACGTCGGCTGACAGTGTTTTTCAGATCGCGGCACATGAAGAAATCGTACCGCTCGAGCAGCTTTACACATGGTCGAGGATCGCTCGCGAACAACTCAGTGGTGAAGATGAAGTTGGAAGGGTGATCGCGAGGCCGTTCGTAGGCGAGCCTGGAAATTTTCGACGAACAGAAGCGAGGCAGGATTTTGCGATCGATCCGCCTGAAGACACGCTGCTCGATCGAGTAAAGAACGCCGGGCTTGCGGTGAGCGCGGTCGGCAAGATCGGCTCGATCTTCTGCCATCGAGGAACGACCGAAGAACTGAAAGCCGGAAACAACAACGCCAGCGTCGATCAAACTGTGCGCGCGTTGCAGTCGAGCGGGCGCGGATTGATCTTTTCGAATCTCGTGGACTTCGACATGCTGTACGGTCATCGCAACGATGTTGAAGGCTACGCGGGGGCGCTCGAGGAATTCGACGCGCGCCTTCCTGAAATTCAAACGGCGATGCGCGACGATGACTTGATGATCATAACCGCGGATCACGGTTGCGACCCGGGTGATGTGTCAACCGATCACACTCGAGAGTACGTGCCGATACTCGGATGGGGGCGGCGCGCGCGAGCGTCAGTCAGCCTCGGCACGCGCTCATCGATCGCGGACATCGGACAGACGATTGCGGAGAACTTCGGATTGACTCTGCAAGCGGGGCGCAGTTTTCTAACTGAGATCTTGTAGACGATACGTCGTGATGCGCGTAATCTCTCTGCGGCGCCGCGACACCATCAACTATGAAGGCCGCACTAACCCTGATAATCGCTTTGACGCTTGTATCGCTGACTCGGGTCTCTCCGGTCTATGGGCGAGTCAGTTTGCAGGAAGCGGCTACGCAGAAAACGGAGAAGGGCGACGACTTCACTCGCTCGCTTGAACGTTTGAAGAGCGCGTCGGCGGCAGCGCGGCGCGAAGCGGTCGATCAACTCGCGGACTCGGGTGATCCGCGGGCAGTGACTCCGCTGATCGCGCTGTTGAAAGACCCGGAGCCGGAGGTTCGCGCAACGGTGGCGAACGCATTAGGGCAACTCGGCGACAAGCGCGCGGTCGAGCCGCTGATTGCGATGCTCACGGATGAGGTGTCATTCGTGCGGGCAGCGGCGGCGCGAGTCGTGGGGCAGTTGGGGGATGCGCGCGGCACGGAATCGCTGACGATGGCCTTGAAGGATGGAAACTCGACGGTTCGTGCTGCGGCAGCAATGGGGCTGGCGTCACTAAAGGAAGCGCGCGCGGTGCCTGCATTGATTGGGGTGATTCGAGACGAAGCGCCCGATGTGAGGTCAGCGGTCGCGGCTGCGCTTGGAGACCTGCGCGACAAGCGCGCGGTAGCTCCATTGATTCTGTTATTGAAGGATGAGTATCGAATGGTAAAGCTGGCGGCGGCGCTTGCGTTGGCGGACATCGGTGACAAGTCTGCCCTAACTTCGATGAACGAAGCGCTCGCCGTTGAGAAGGATGAAGAAACGCGGTCCCAGATCAAAGAGGCTATTCAAAGATTGAACGCCTCTCCGGATTAGTTCTTAATCTTCCGGATGGGTGCGCTTTCGAAGGC